>Ga0209036_1000014_pt1 | contig 72522 bp, 77 predicted proteins | sample MarorgKNORR_S2LV_3_FD_188222 | JGI IMG/M metagenome (GOLD analysis project Ga0209036, IMG submission 188222) | Marine microbial communities from the Southern Atlantic Ocean, analyzing organic carbon cycling - DCM_A/KNORR_S2/LV (SPAdes) (version 2) | ecosystem: Environmental > Aquatic > Marine >... | reverse complement strand
GCATATTCTAAATCTCTTTTATCCCACGTTAGTGGATATCCTTCTATTTTAGAAACTTTGTAAGTGTCTCTCCACATTATCTCTGAAACTGCAGAAGTTAAGGTTGTACCATGAAATCTCACATTATTGAATTGAGTTAACCATGGAACCATTCCAATATGATCTATATGACTATGCGTAATTATTGCATCAGTAATTGGTGGACATTGATCCGGATATTTTGGAGGGCGTGTTGGAGCTAATCCATAATCGATAAGGATTCGGGTTCCTGTGTTATCTTCAATAACGCACCCAACATTACCAACTTCATCGCCACCTCCTAAAAAATGAAAACGGATGCCTTCCTTTACTTCTGTCCTAGGATATCCGGAAGACTGGCCGGGAGCGTACAGGACCATGCTTTACCGGGTACACTACACGTCATGAGGTCTTTGGACATCCGTCCCCTATATTTCCAGTAGAATCATGATATAGTTATTGGAACTTAATGAATTGTTTCAAAATGTTTATTTGTTTTCGATTTTATAGTTATATCGTATATTGTATATTGTTAATTTTTCTTTAAAAAATTGTATCATACATACTTTATTCTCGTTCCAGTGGAAATACAGGGGTCAGGGGGGATATGTTGAGAACCAACACCTCTTCAGTCGCGTTGTGACAAGATTGCCCGATTCCTTGTTTGTTGTTGACAATGATCGTTGTTTTGGTTGTGCAGCTTGTGTATCTTTATGTCCAGTAAATGCTTTAGTTTTAGATGATTTACTAGCTGTTGTAGATGAACCATCATGCTCTCATTGTAATTATTGTATTCCTTTCTGTCCTGTTCATGCTCTGTCGATAGAAAAAATGAGTTAGTAATTAACTGCTGGGTCAAACTTAATCTCCTTTCGTCATTATGAATAAACTATGCAACAAGACCCGGAGGTCCGATTCGGAGCCGGGAAATCTTTTGATTTCACTCCACCTTCAGGAGCGGCCTTTTTCCTTTGGATTATTTCTTTACTAATTATAGGCGCCGGACTTTTAGTCAGTTTTATTGCCCTGATTAATGATGATTTTACAGGCGCGGTTATGGGGGGAGTTTTTGTTATCCCTGGATGTTTATTGGGTGTGATTTTGACGCCTACAAGGCTACAAGAAGAATATAATAAAATCCGAATCAAAGAGAAACCTAGAGATTTTATTCAACGTTCTGAAGAAGGAGGCCGAACCGGAAGTTTCTGGAATGGGAGTTATTCTTCAAGCCCAAAAAAAGATGATAGAGGGTGGGTTTTCCAATCGCCAGGTCCAGAATATTGGGATAAAGAAGATCGATATGGACCTGACGACACTGGCATAATATCCGAACATCCAACCATCATTGGAACTCCTATACCGGCTAGCTTTTCTCTAGATGGAGTTTTGATTTGTATCATGGCCTTATACTCAATCCCAATCACTATGCTCTCAGTATATGCTGGTGTTGGAATACTTGAAACAGGATCGGATACCGAAAATAGTTCTGTGATGGCTTGTGCCCTAATTTTTGGCCCGGCCATAGCCTCTATTGCATATGCATTTATCATGTGGAGGACCGGAACAAAGATGCAATTGACTATTGACATTCCTACTTCAAAAGTTAGATCTATGGCTGCAGGCGAATTGGAATTAGTTGGACAAGTCCGAAGATCTTCAACACCCGCTCCCCCTGTTCAGGTTGGTAACGATCCAGGCCGTACTTGTGATGACCTACACGCATGGGAATGGAAGTACGAAATATATGTTAAAAGATACACCGTTGAAATGACTGACAAGGGGCCTAGGCCAAAGACCGAATATAAGTGGGAAACTATAGAAATCAAAGAAGGAGGATACGATTTTATTCTCCATGATGGTACTGGAGGAACTCTTGTTAAACCGGACACATTCAAACATAAAAATTTAGGAGATTATCTTCGAATGTGGGAAATAGATCACAACCGAAATTTGGGAGAAATATTTGGTTCGTTAATCACCACTACTTTCGGCGGCTGGACTATATTAAAACATAAATGGACATTATGGGGAATAGCTTTAGGAGATCCGTGTTATATTCTTGGCACCGCAAAAAGTCGAGCTAAAGAATCAAATGATTCTTTGACAAATTACCAACAAACTCTAATGCAGGTCGTTGGTGAAAGTGGAGTAGGTTTTGAAGCAAGATTCGAGAGGGGCACAGAACTAGGAGTGCTCGGAAAAGTAAAATCACAGGTAGAGTACAAAATAATTCCAGGAATTCTTGCAGCAGGCTGTATTATTGGAACATATTTGGCTTATGCCAATTATTAAATGTACATTTTCTTCATTGTTAAACCACAATTCCGGGTCAAGATTGATTACTATCATAGGGGTAGGATAGTCATGAATGGTGCGACGATAGCAGTTCTTTTGGGAATAACAATATTTTCACTTATCCTTATCATGTGGTTTTTCAGTACATGGAATAGACTAGTTAGACTAGAAAAGGATGTTGATAGAGCTTGGGCAAACGTGGATACCATCCTTCAGCAACGATTTGATATGATCCCAAATTTAGTCAAGATTGTTAAGCAGTATGCAGAACACGAAAAAGAGATTTTTGGCGATTTGATTGAAGCAAGAAAGACATTTGCAGAAGCATCCAAGGGAGGTGACGTTAGCGGCGTTATGGCGGCCGAATCGATGCTTTCACAGGCAATGCCAAAATTATTAGCACTTTCCGAATCGTACCCCGATTTGAAAGCAAATACCAATTTTTTGAAATTACAAGAAGATTACAAGGAGATAGAAGACTCTGTTACCGATCAACGCCAGTTATACAACAGTTCTGCAACAAATTTCAATACAGCAATCGAGATAATACCTGACTCAATTGTTGCCTCATTCAAAGGATGCCAAGAAAGAGTCTTATACGAAGCAGAACAAAGAGCCCGAGAGTCAGTAAGCATAGAGTTCTAAAATTAATACAATTCTAATAATAAAGCATCTTCTCAGTGTCCATGGAAATCAGCGAGATAGCCTCTCAATCCAAAGAAATACATCAATGGATCGTAGATAAAAGAAGGACAATACATCGGAATCCAGAATTGATGTATGAAGAATTCGAAACCAGTAGACTTATTCAAAATACCTTAAAAGATCTAAAAATTCCATATAGAAAAGACATTGCAATCACGGGAGTTATTGGCACCATAGGGAACGGAAAAGGCCCCTGTATTGCACTAAGGGCAGATATGGACGCTCTACCTATTCATGAAGAGACAGATATAGATTTCAAAAGTGAAATAGACGGTAAGATGCACGCTTGTGGACACGATTGTCATACTGCCATGTTACTCGGTGCTGCAAAAGTATTGAAAAAAAATGAAGACAAAATTAATGGAACAATCAAATTAATTTTTCAACCCGCAGAAGAAGGAGGGGCAGGAGGGAAAATGATGAGAGAACAGGGCGTTCTCCAAGACCCTAAGGTTCAGCAGATTTTCGCATTACATGTCGCAGGAACAATGCCCATGGGCACACTTGCATCAAGAGAAGGAACACTTTTGGCCGCAACATCTTCTATCAAAATTATAGTTAAAGGAAACGGTGGACACGCAGCTGCACCCCACCATACAATTGACCCAGTAGTCACCGGCTCAAAGATAATCGTCGAATTACAAACACTAATATCTCGAGAATTAAGTCCCTTGGAATCAGGAGTAATTAGTATTACAATGGCAAATGCGGGCAGCGCTACAAACGTAATCCCTTCGACCATGGAGTTACAAGGAACCATAAGATCGTTAACTAGTGAAGGTATTTCTAAATTACAAAACAGAGTCAAAGAAGTAGCTCAGTCAATTGCTATCGCTAATCGCTGTGAAGCAGAGGTAACTTTCCCCGGCAACGACTATCCTCCCACAATAAATGACGCTGAATGTTGGCGATTAGGTAAATCAGCAGCAAAAGAAATACTTGGGGATGAGAAAGTATCAGAGATGGACTCAATAATGGGTGGCGAAGATTTTGCATATTACACTGAAGAAATACCGGGATGCTTCTCTTTCCTTGGTGTGGGAAATCCCGATATAGATGCTGTTTATGATGTTCATCATCCTATGTTTAAAGTAGATGAGACGGCTCTATCTTTAGGCACTGCTGTTCATGTAAATACTGCATTCAAAGCGTTGAAAAATTTAAATTAATTATTATGCGTTGCTATGAGAAGATAATATGAAAATCGCTATTATTGGTTCTGGAATAGAAGTTTTCACATGTGCACATACGTTATTGGACATTGATTCAAATTTTGACCTCCATATATTTGATGAAAAGGCCGAGTCTGGAATGTATGGGGAAGAACCGGGCCTTTTTTCTGAGTGGCCAATAGTCCCAATTAGTTGGAATAGTAATCTTTTCGAACAAAAACCTAACGACAAATCGTCAGCGATAAGATACTCTTGGTTCGTCAAGTCTCTTTCAATATCTATTGCTCAGAGGGGAGTAAACCTACACCTGAAAACTATAGTAAAAACCATTGAGGGGAACAAAATAGACTTCTATGGTGCTGGATATTTAGGAATGGGCCAAATGAGTTTTGAAAAAATTATAGATTTCAGAAAAGAGACTGTTGGCAAGCTCTGGTACGGAGGCGTTACAATTTCAGATACAAAAATTGAAATTTTTGGGGTCAGGCCGGATCAGACAATGGAAATATGGAGCCAGGAAGAAAATATGGGCGAGAATTTGATACAGAGAATGGAGTGGTACGGGACCGATCCCCGTACCGCATTATCAGACAGGGTCAAAATTGGCATCAAAGCCGCAGAATCATTATTTCAAAGATAATTTATTGTAAAATTTTAGATGCTTGATGTATCTAGGACTTAATATGGCTGGAGTAGAGAGTCACACATTGGAGCATGTTTGTGATAAGACAAAAAATACAAGACACGCTATTTTGATTGATCCGGCGGACCAGACTCCTGATACGGCAGCCAAAAGAGCAGTCGCCGCAGTTGCCGCAGGCAGTAAAATGATACTCGTGGGCGGTTCGAGTGACACAGATATGAATAACGTGAATAATACTGTAGTCGCTATACAAGAAGCACTTGAATTGGTGGCATGGGCGTCGTCTCAAGACTCCGGTCTTGAGGAGAAAAATTGGAAAGTTCCAGTCGTACTATTCCCTCAAGGTGCGGCGGCACTTTCTCCTGCAGCAGACGCAATAACCTTCATGATGCTAATGAATAGCAAATCTCCTAGATATCTAATAGAAGAGCAAGTTGCAGGCTCCTTATTCATTAAAAAAGCAGGCATTTCTCCATTGCCAATGGGATATATTATCTGCGAACCGGGAGGTAAAGCTGGAGAAGTCGGTGAAGCAGACCTCATCCTGTCATCCGAAACTGAAAGAATTTCTGCATATGCGACAACTGCTGAATACTACGGATTCAAAATAATATATCTCGAAGCGGGAAGCGGCGCAATAACACCGGTTTCTGCCGATTTGATCAAAGCGGCCAGAGAATCTTGCGGACTGACAATCATTGTAGGAGGCGGGATAAGAGACGGAGAAACGGCAAAAATCGCATCTGATGCAGGAGCAGATTGGATAATCACAGGCAATTTAACAGAGTCTTTTGATGATGCTAACGCTTTACAAGATGTACTAACTGAGTTTATTTCAAAAATGAATGCTTAACTCTCTTTTAACGAAGCAAGTAATCTATCTATTTGGGCCTCCATATCCAATATCAAAATCATCTGCTCCTCTTCAACCTTAAGCAATCTAGAGTTATCATCTTGTAATTCTTGTATGCGACTTTCTGAAAGCCCGCCACCATCTATTCTACGGATTTTTTCATTTTCTAATTTATTCTCTAATTGATTATAACGAATTTTCATCACACGCAACTGCTCTTCGAGATCCGCGACAGAAGAGCTATCTCCTTGCTCTAACTCTATGGCTTCTAATTCCAATTCTAATGCCCTTGTTCGTTGTCGTGAAATTACTAATTCCTGCTCTATCTTCATAGCTTCATTCCATACCGAAATAACTTCCTGAACTAGTTTTTCATGCGAAATTTTCCCCAACCGCACTTCTAATGATTCTTCCCCTTGCTCCGATGAAGAATCGACAGAGGAAGAGGGACCCATCATTAATCAATAAACATCGCAACTAACACGTTCTTGAACCTTGAGTAAAACTATAGGTATATCTATCGATTTTTGAATATTCTTGGCTTTGCCGTTTTCGTGGCGTTTATATTAAGGACGAAGGTCGGTCACAATATGCAAGCATACCGGATAGACGGGGTACTTCGCCAAGGAAAGACAAACCAAAAGTTCTGCATCGACTTAGTCGCAGAAAATGAGGAACAAGTAAAAGAAAAAGTATACTCAAATTTTGGCAGCCGTCACGGCGTTAAAAGACGATACATCACAATTAACTCAATTGATGAAATAGATCCTTCAGAGTCTTCAGCCCCGGTCGTAGTATCTCATTTTCGCGACAAATAATCAACTTTAACACGTAACGGTGAAATCAGATAGTCTCTAGGAAGGGTCGTGTTGAAGAAAACCTTCATGCGTCAATACTGGCGTATCCAACAAAGTCAAACCCTCATATCCATGGGTTTTTGGATCACAACACTAACTTTGTTAATGTGGCCTTACGTTAGCTGGAGATTTGAATCAGAACAGCAAATGTTGGCAATTCCGATGACGTATTGGGGACTCGGAGCAATTGCAATTTCTGTATTATTCGTGGTATTAATTATTGGATGGGTTTATGATGTATTCCTCGGATTATGGAGAGAACATTTGACGGTTGTCCAAGAAAGAAATCCATTTACTACATACAAAGTTAATGCACCATTTGGAATGCTATTGGCCCAAACTAATACTATTTTACGAAAATTATCAGAGGACGATGAGGACATAATTCGCCATTGCGATTTTGTAGACAGATGGCTAGAATGGAATTCCGAACAAGAAATATGGGCTAGAACAATGTCTTCTTGGAAAGAAATTGTAGGTGAAGAGGACCCGTACTTATTCCATCTTTCGCCCGAAGCAAGAGAAAAATTAGATGCCGCGGCTAAAGAAATGCAAGATTTCTAAATTGGGGAGATAATTTTGGATTTTGATAAAATAGTTCAAATCGCTGAGTTAGCGGGCGATGCAATACTTGATATTTACAATAAATCTGAAAATATTAAAGTCGAACATAAAAGCGATAAGTCGCCTTTAACAGAAGCAGATTTAGCAGCCCACAACCTCATCGTCGAAGAATTGAAAAAAATCGACAATACTCCTATAGTATCTGAGGAAGGAAATGAAGGAAACCCACTTACTTCCGATACTTGCTGGTTAGTAGATCCATTAGATGGGACAAAAGAATTTATCAAAAGAAATGGAATGTTTACAGTAAATATAGCATTGATGAGTCGGAAAAGAAATAGATGGACGCCAATTTTCGGCGTAGTGCACGCCCCCGTTTCCAAAACAACTTGGTTCGGGGGTACGATAACTCCATCCGAACGAAGAGGCCCCGGAGGAACGGGTTTGATGATGGTCAACCCCTCTTCTCCTCCACAACCTATTCGTTTAGTTGCCAGTGGCACACATAGAGGTGAGAAAGATGAGTTATTTGCTAAAAAACTAGGTCATTACGACCTTGTTCGCATGGGTTCTTCTTTGAAAGCATGCATAGTGGCAGAAGGATCTGCTGATTTGTACCCAAGATTCGGGCCTACATCTTGTTGGGATATAGCAGCAGCCCATGCTATAGTGTCTGGAGCAGGAGGGATTGTAGTGGGACCATCGGGTAAAAATCTAGATTATGATTTGGTTGAAAATGTGTTAAATCCATATTTCCTCGTTGCAGCCGACAACCGCTGGACTGAGGATTGGGTAGAATTACAGTAAATCAAATATTTTTATTATATTTTTCATTTAATTAAAACAGACCAAAACCCGTCGATGTGAAATAGACCCTGTACTACGCAAACACATGTCCCACCTCGACGCTTTGGAGGCAGAAGCCATCCATATTATGAGAGAAGTGGTGGCCGAAGCAGAAAATCCAGTGATGTTATATTCTATCGGAAAAGACTCTTCTGTAATGTTACATTTAGCTAGAAAAGCATTCCACCCTGGCAAAATTCCATTCCCAATCATGCACATCGATACTATGTGGAAGTTTTCAGAAATGATTGATTTTAGGGACAAAACTGCAAAAGACTTGGGAGTAGAATTAATCGTTCACATCAATCCTGAAGGCAAAGAAATGGGAATGAATCCATTTATTCACGGCTCTTCAAAACATACCGACGTAATGAAAACTGATGGATTAAAACAAGCTCTAGACAAATACCAATTTGATGTTGCGTTCGGTGGTGCTAGGAGGGACGAAGAAAAATCCCGAGCCAAAGAACGAATCTTTTCATTCAGAACCTCTACACATAGATGGGATCCCAAAAATCAGAGACCTGAACTTTGGAATTTATATAATTCAAGGAAAAATAAAGGAGAGTCCATACGAGTTTTCCCCCTTTCCAATTGGACAGAACTAGATATATGGCAATATATTCATCTTGAAAAAATTCCAATAGTGCCATTATATTTTTCTAAGGAAAGACCGGTGGTCGAAAGAGACGGAACTCTAATATTAGTCGACGATGACAGGATTCCTTTAGAAAAAGGCGAACAGCCAAAACTCAAAAGTGTCAGATTTAGGACTTTGGGTTGCTATCCATTAACAGGCGCTGTAGAATCCGAAGCGAATACATTACCTGAAATTATTCAAGAAATGCTACTTACTACAACATCTGAAAGACAAGGTAGAACTATTGATCATGATTCAAACGCATCAATGGAAAAAAAGAAACAAGAGGGGTATTTCTAATGGCGCATGTTAGTGAGTTAATTTCTACAGATATTAATTCATACCTTAGATCACATGAAGAAAAAAGTCTTCTCAGATTCATCACTTGCGGATCTGTTGATGATGGAAAGTCAACACTAATAGGTAGAATGTTGTATGAATCTCAGATGCTTTTTGATGACCAACTATCAGCATTAAAAAGTGACTCAAAAAAAATAGGCACCCAAGGAAATGAAATTGATTTTGCATTACTAGTGGATGGATTAGCCGCTGAGAGAGAACAAGGGATTACAATCGACGTGGCCTACAGATTTTTTTCTACGGACAGAAGAAAATATATCGTAGCAGACACGCCGGGTCATGAAGAGTATACTCGAAATATGGCAACAGGAGCATCAACTGCTGACGTAGCAATAATCCTAATAGATGCAGAACAGGGAGTCCTTACACAGACAAGAAGACACTCATTTATCGTGTCAATGGTCGGCGTTAAAAAAGTATTATTAGCCGTAAATAAATTAGATTTAGTTAACTATTCACAAGAAGTTTACAATCAAATTGTATCGGATTATACTCATTTTGCGAACGATGCACTAGATGTAGAATCAATCACAGCAGTGCCGATTTCGGCTTTATTTGGAGACAATGTTGTGGAGAAAAGTGAGAAAACACCATGGTATAGTGGTGAAACGATTATGCAATATCTTGAGAATGTTGAGGTACGAAACCAAAAGGAAACATCTTCTTTCAGGATGCCGATCCAATGGGTAAACCGCCCAAATTCGACCTTTAGAGGATTCACAGGATTGATTGCTAGTGGCGAAACAAAAGTTGGAGACAAGATCAGACTACACCCCGGTGGAAGAGAATCAACAATAGGGAGCATAGTAACATGGGATGGCGAGTTAGAAAAAGCAGTAGCCGGGCAATCTGTTACTATAACGTTGAATGATGATATAGATGTTTCAAGAGGAGACATTATTGCAGCTTCCACAGACCCATGTAGCGAATCAGATCAATTTCAAACACGAATCTTGTGGATGAGTGATGCTGCTATGATTCCTGGAAGGCAATATATTCTCAAATCAAATACACAAACCGCATTACTAACTTTGGGCAGACTAAAACACCGTATCGATGTCAACACCCTAGATCATTTACCCGCCAAGACTTTGGAATTAAATGAAATAGGCGTTTGTAATATTTCATTAGATAAAAGAATAGCATTTGATTCTTATGAAAACAATCAGACTATGGGCGGATTTATTGTGATAGACAGACTTTCGAATAACACTGTAGGGATGGGGTTAATTGATTTCGCACTTCATCGTTCAGAAAATATTCATTGGCAAAAAATGGATGTTTCTAAAGAATCAAGATCAAAACAAAAATCACAAATTCCCAAAATAATATGGTTTACCGGATTATCTGGCTCAGGAAAATCATCTATTGCAAATATATTAGAGAAGAAATTGCAAGCACTCGGAAAACATACAATCACACTTGACGGAGACAATATAAGGCACGGACTCAATAGAGATTTAGGATTCACATCAGCGGATCGCGTTGAAAATATTAGGAGAGTAGGAGAAGTAGCTAAATTAATGGTAGATAGTGGCCTAATTTGCATCACTTCTTTCATATCTCCCTTCGAATCAGAAAGAAAAATGGTACGTTCCCTAATGTCTGAAAATGAATTTGTTGAAATATTTGTAGACACACCATTATCGATTTGTGAAGAGAGAGACGTCAAAGGTTTGTATGCAAAGGCTCGTTCAGGACAAATCCCTAATTTTACGGGTATATCTAGCCCTTATGAAGAGCCCAAAAATCCAGAAATTAGAATTGATACTACAAAGATTACTGCAGAAGAAGCAGCCAATAAAATAATCCATTTTATTACTAATTGATTTGAATTGCTTTTGCGACGCCTTCTTGACAGGCGACAACTTCGGCAGTTCAATGAGCGCAGTGGATAAAGCAGAATTGCAACGCATTGCACAACAGGTCGAACTAAATCGACAGAGAATGGAATCTATTGAACAACAAATGTCACGATTAGAACAAATCAGGATAGAACAACTCCAAACAATTGAGACATTATCTGCAATTCCTGATAGTGGCGCAAAAGGTGCAATGATCCCTCTGGGCTCTGGAGTCCAAATCGTGGCAGACATTCCTTCCAAAACGGGAGCTGTAATAGATATTGGGAGTAGGGTTCAGGCTGAAAAACCAATTTCAGAAGCAATCGAGATTTTGACTCAGAGAACCGAAGAAATTCTAGAACTAATGAATAAAATGAAAATGGAATTCAGTGCTATCGAAGAAACAACAATTTCATTGGCCAATGTTTTCAATGAACAGATGACTACTTTACAGTCCGAAAATATAGAAGAAATACCAGATAAAAAAGAAGTACTGCAAGACAATTCACCGAATAAACCCCGCAAAAAAAGAAAACGTGGTACAGAACTAACTCTTGATGATTAAGTGATAATATGGGATTATTCGATCGATTTAAGAAAAAGACAAAGGATGCTGTTGATAGAAAACAGATCACTGTCAAAGACGATTCAGTTGAGGCAGAAGAGATACTTCAGAAAAGAGAAGAATTATTCACCGCTATTGAAGAATCCAGAAACAAAGAAAAGATATTTAATAACGTTAATATTGAAGAAAAAGAAGAAGATGAATGGGACGATTTTACTGAAGACACAGCAAAAAATCCATTTTCTAAGGATGTGGATAAAAGGGCCAGAAAAATTGCAAAACAATCAGAAAAAGCAGATAAGAAAAAAACCACGAGCTCAACTCAGAGTAAACCCATAGATCGTATGAAAACAACAACGGGTAGAGAATTAGTACCTCTTGTAAAAGAGTTCGCCATAGACCTATCGGATGCTAAGGTTACCAAAGGAGGACAAATAATCCGTGGAGGGCCAGTATTGGACGAAATATTATTTGAACTAGAAGAAGAACTTCTACAGTCTGATATGGGGCATTCAGCAGTTACAGAAGTGATTAATACGCTAAAAATAAATTTAATCGGCTCGAGAATTGATACCCGAATAGGGTTGGAGAATATAGTTGAAAATATAGTACGTAAATCGTTACAAAATTTGCTTGAGGCAGGATATTGGGATTTTGATAGAACCATCCAGTCGTTTGTGGCCGAAGAAACCCCCGTATCGATAATGATAGTCGGAGTTAATGGCACTGGTAAGACAACAACTACGGCTAAAATCGCCCATCGTCTTAGCGGACAAGGATATTCTGTTGTTTTAGCCGCGGCGGATACTTTCCGTGCAGGAGCAATAGATCAACTCGCAACTCATGCCGAAAGAATAGGTGTCCGTTGTATCAAAAGTCAGAGAGGAGGAGATTCAGCAGCAGTTTCTAGAGATGCTATAGAGAGTGCCAAGGCTAAAGGCGACGATATTGTCATTATCGATACCGCGGGAAGAATGCAAAATAAAACAAACTTAATGGAAGAACTTCGAAAAGTGCATAGAATCACACAACCACATTTAGTAATATTTGTTGCCGATGCATTAGCAGGCAATGATGCTGTAACACAAGCTAAAGAATTTCAAAGAATATTAAATTTTGATGGCGTTACATTATGTAAATTGGACACTGATGCAAAAGGTGGTGCAGCACTTTCTATAGCGCATGCTACTGGTAGGCCAATTGTTTTAGCAGGGATCGGTCAAGGCTATGATGACCTCAAAGATTTTGATCCTGAATGGTTTTTAGACTCAATATTAGATTGACTTTCACACCGGGTCTTTCATGTATCATACCCCTTGTGTGCAGTTTGAGATGTCACGTGTAGCCCTTGTCGTAGTTGGCAATTCTATCTTAGAGGGTAGACTAAGAAACATAATGTCTCGAAGAGAATGGTCCACTGAAATATGTCAAGATGGCGATAAGGCGGTAGACGAATATGTTCGTTTAGAGCCTGGATTAGTATTTTTAGCATTAGATTTACCGACAATGGATGGACACATTGCTGCACTTGAAATGAGAGAGACAGATCCCAATGCAAGAATTGTATTTGTCTCCAGTAAAGCAAGACTATCCAAAACCCAAGATGCGGCATATTCCTCAGGCGCGGTTACGACACTTGTTACACCAGTAACATACAACGATATAGATGGAAAATGGGATGAAATTATGGGTGACATCCCCGAAGCTCCCGGGCTTTCAGACTTGGATACTTTATATCCCGAGTTAGAAGAGCCAGAATTACCTCCTCTTCCAGAATTACCGCCGCTTCCAGAATTACCTCCTTTACTAGTTGATCCAGTAATTGAAAAGCCCAAGAAGAAACGAGGGAGAAAATTAAAACTCCTGATATTATCATTATTGCTTCTGAGCACAGCATTGGGTACTGCTCACTATTTGGAATATATCGATTTACAAGAGTATTATGATGAATTACTCAGTATTATCAATTAGAACTGCTGGAACAGATTCAACAAATGAACTTCCTTCAGGCGCACTAGTAATAACTTCAATTTTTACTGAAGAATCATTCAGTAATGTTTCATCATTATTTTCTAGACGATAATTGAGACGCCATCGTTTCAGAACTTCTCTTGCAAGGATGAATATGGTTAGAAGTGAAATTCCAATCGCTGCGAACCAGTATATTGCATAAAGAACAACTTCTTCATATGGCGCCATCTATTTCCCTCGTTCAAGGATTGCGTTCCATGAAGCATTAGCATATGCTTTTGCCGCTGCAACGCGATCGCTTTGACCATGAATTCCTGAACCAACAATAATAATATCTGCTCCAGACATTACACTGTCTTTGGGGTCCCCATATCTTTGACCCATTTTTCCAGCACTAGAATCTAAGTTAATACCTGGCGTCCAAATCATCTGACTATCTCCAACTAAAGATCTCAAATCTTTAATTTCTTCTGCAGAACTTCCATTTCCAATGTATCCTATCACGTGAGGAGAACCTTTTCCTGTTTCAATAGTATTTTTTGTATAATTCGCATTTAGAAGGTTACCGCGACTTGACATTTGCGCCAATAGTAAAACCCCCCCAATTCTTTCTACATCCGCCCAACCAGCTGCAATCCCGTCTACAATATCTGGACCTGAAATTCGGTGTGCGGTTACAATATCTGCCCAAGAACGAATATCATAGATTCCTGCCATTTGATTTTGAGAGATTTTTCCGATATCCGCGAATTTTCTATCCTCAAAAAGTACTAAATCCAACGAAGTAGCTAATTCTGTTAACTCCCTCCAATCTTCTTTATTGAAGTCTTTTACCATGTCTACATGAGTCTTTAAAGCCGCAATATATGGGCCTACTTCAGTAATTAATTCGATTAAATCAGATATCGACTCCATGTCAGCCGCTAGACAAACAAGCGACTCCTTTTTTGTTGCTACTTCCATAACGCGATGGGCTAGAGGATTTGCACAATTTTCCCACCTTGAACCCCATACTGTCTGAGCCTCCATGCTCTCAAACACATACCATAGGTATGTTAACTCATCGCCTATTGTTACGAGATTAAGCCTATGCTCCGCACCAGTTTGATTATTGACGAGTTGTTACGAGAACTACTCACAGGGGGCGGAACCAGATGGGCCAAGTACAGATTTTTAACTTCCAAGTTACCACTCGCGATATAGAAGGTTTAACCGATGCTCGCGGAGAATCTATCAAAGCAATGTTGGATTCTGATTATTCTATTTCAGTAGATTCTGTGAGAGTAATATTAGGCTACCAAGTAAAAACTGATATTTCAGAAAAGCAGGCTAAAAGTGCGATTTATGATTTATTTGCAGACCCTATCATAGAATTCGGATCATTGAACGAATCACTAATTGACAATAAAAAACTATTTCCAAAATTACCCGAAATTGCAATTACTGTTGGATTCAAACCAGGAGTTACAGATAATGCAGGGCAAGCAGGCCTAGACGGACTAACAACAATTTTTCCGAAAGCATCGGATAAATCACAAGTTTCTACGACTATGACATATTTATTCTGGGGCGTTCCAAACAATATTTCACCCACATGGCTAACGAGTAAGTTACACAATCAAATGATTGAACGGGCAAGTATTTCTGATAGAAAACAATGTTTGAATTCAAAATGGCCAAACTTAGAATTCCCAGAGCGACCACCACTGACAGAACAACCATCAGCAACAGTAAATCTAGAAGTTAGTGATGAAGAATTAATTGATATTAGTGAAAAGGGTCTTTTAGCATTAAATTTAGAAGAAATGAAAGCAATCCAAGCAAACTACAGAAAACCGGCAGTCCGTTCTGCAAGAAAGAATTTAGGACTTCCAGAAAATGCTCCAACAGATGCAGAACTTGAATGCCTCGCTCAAACGTGGTCGGAACATTGCTGTCACAAAATATTCGCAGCCAATATTCATCACGTAGATCATGAGACAGGTGAAGATACTTACATCGATTCATTATTCAAAACTCATATTATGAAACCGACTTTGGACATACAATCTGAAGTTGATTGGCTGTTGAGCATATTTCATGATAACTCAGGAGTAATTGCTTGGAACGAATCATGGAGCCTTTGTATCAAAGCAGAAACACATAATTCTCCAAGTGCGTTAGATCCTTATGGCGGCGCAATGACAGGAATAGTGGGAGTAAATCGAGATATTTTGGGTACTGGATTGGGTGCAAGACCAATAGCTAATACAGATGTATTTTGCTTTGGACCTCCAGACTATTCCGGTCGTTTACCTGAAGGACTATTCCATCCCTCTCGGGTGTTTCGGGGAGTACATGCCGGAGTAAGAGCGGGCGGTAACGAATCAGGAATTCCAACAGTCAACGGCTCAATCGTTTTCGATGAAAGGTACCTAGGCAAACCATTAGTTTATTGCGGTACTGTTGGTATAATGCCCAGGAAATTAGCAGATGGAAGACAGAGTCATGATAAAACTCCAAAACCAGGAAATATCATTTACATGGTTGGTGGAAGAGTTGGAAGTGACGGCATTCATGGAGCAACGTTTTCCAGTCTAGAGTTGACCGAAGATAGCCCTTCTTCTGCAGTTCAGATAGGAGACCCTATCACTCAGAAAAAAATGATAGATATGGTACTAGAGGCTAGAGATTTAGGATTAATACAAGTAATCACTGATAATGGTGCAGGGGGACTATCTAGTAGCGTAGGCGAATTAGCAGAATTGACTGGTGGTGCAGATTTAGATTTAGCAGCAGTGCCTTTGAAACAGCCCGGACTAAGTAAATGGGAAATATTAGTTTCAGAATCACAAGAAAGGATGACTATAGGAATTAATCCTGAAGACTGTGAAGAGTTCGAAAAGCTAGCAAAGTTGCACGAAGTTGAAGCCACTGCGGTGGGCGAATTTACTGATTCAGGAGCATTTGTTGTACGTTATGGTGATGAAACAGTTGCTCATTTACCAATTTCATTCTTACATGACGGTTGTCCCCAATTGCAATTAGAATCAGAATGGAAAGCCCCAGAACACCGCCCAATTTTATTCCCATCCGCAGATGCAGTTGAAATGGGAAAAATTCTATCCAGATTGATGGCTAGACCTAATGTTGCTAGTAAAGAATGGTGGGTAAGATCTTATGATCACGAAGTCATTGCACAATCAGTGATTAAACCGTTTTGTGGAGTAAATCATGATGCTCCCGGAGATGCAGCAGTAATTGCACCAATTCAAGGAAAAACACAAGGAGCAGTTATTTCCAATGGAATAGTTCCAAGATATTCAGATATTGATTCATACGCTATGGCGGCTGCCAGCATAGACGAGGCATTGCGGAATGCAGTATGTGTTGGCGTAGATTTAGACTTAATCGCCGGACTTGATAATTTTTGTTGGCCTGACCCTGTAGAATCTATGAAAACACCTGACGGACGTTATAAATTAGCACAACTAGTTAGAGCAAATAGAGCGTTAGATGAAGTATGTAGAGCATATAATTTACCATGTATAAGTGGTAAAGATTCTATGAAAAATGATGCCACATTAGACGGTGAAAAAATCAGTGTTCCTCCAACGCTTTTATTCAGCTTAATCGGTAATCATTCAGATGTAAGAAAGGCGGTTTCTAGCGACTTCAAACAAGTTGGAGACATGGTTTATGTTGTAGGCGAATCCCATCAAGAGTTAGGTGCTAGCGAATTAGCATTCATGCTTCGCGACGAATCAAATGGAGAAAGCGGAATTGGGGGAAAAGTCCCTCAAATTGACACATCTAGGAATCTATCTCTCTATCGCAGTCTGACCAAAGCCATGTCAAATGGATTAGTATCCAGTGCTCATGATTGCAGCGACGCCGGTCTTGCCGCTGCAATTGCTGAATGTTGTTTTGGTTGTGATTCAGGAGCAGACTTGGACATTTCAGATTTATTTAATGCTGATATTAATTTAGATTATTGGGGCGCTCTATTCGGAGAGAGTCTTGGCAGAATATTAGTCAGCATAAAGCCTGAAAATTCCGAGATTTTTGAGACTTTTATGAAAGGACATGAATGTAATTACATAGGAAAGGTCAGCTCTGGTGATAAAATAAAAATTACAGACTCCAACAATCTTGTATTGGTCGCTTCAATGTCTGAACTGAGAGATTCCTGGAAAGGTACTTTGAATGGAGGTAGAAGTTAATGATCCCTAAGGTAGCTGTTCTTTCCGGTTTTGGAATTAATTGTGAAACGGAAACAATGGCCGTATTCGAAATGGCTGGGGCTAAAGCAGATAGAGTACATGTGAACAGATTAGTCAATGGAGAATTAAATTTAGAAGATTACCATATTATGGCGGTACCAGGAGGCTTTTCTTTTGGTGATCATTTAGGAAGTGGCAGATTAATGGGTAATAGGTTACGTTTTGGCTTACGAGAACAAGTGAGAAATTTTGTCAAATCTGGCAAACCAGTAATTGGGATATGTAATGGCTTTCAAGTCCTCGTGAAAATGGGGCTATTACCGGGAGATGATGATGTCAGTTTAACTCAAACAGCATCTTTAGCATTAAATGATTCAGGGCATTATGAAAATCGTTGGGCGACGTTAGAGTTCGACTCTAATAGCCATTGTATTTGGACTAAAGGGTTGACAAGAATCAGGGTGCCTGTACGCCATGGCGAGGGGAAGTTCGTAACCGCAGACAAGAGACTACTCGACAACTGGAACGAAGCAGGACAACTAGTTGTGAAATATGTAGACCCGTCAACTGAATATCCCTCTTCAAGTGATGAAGTATTACCGTATCCAATTTCTCCCAATCAAAGCTGGAGAAACATTGCAGGTGTATGTGATCCATCAGGATTAGTGTTCGGTTTAATGCCTCATCCTGAAGCCAATCATTCAACATGGTTGGGCGCAACTTGGACTAGAGAAGACATAGAGCATGGCGAAGGAGAAGGAATGAAGATTTTCAAAAACGCTGTAAATTATGTTATAGAAAATTTTGATAATTAAAATAAAAATCTTCTTGCAATAGGTATCTATCGGCATTGTTATGACAATTCGTGATGCGACAGAAGTGTTCTCGGAATGGGCTCTTAGAAATAGAGACGAAGGAATGGAAAGCGGTCACGCTAATTCAGTCACTGAAATGTTAAACATCGCCATTCCTATGCTTGAAGAACCATTTTCAGCGATAGATGTTGGTTGCGGAAATGGCTGGGTATGTCGCAAATTACAATCAAATGATAATTGTAGTAAGGTAGTCGGTATTGACGGCTCTATTGAAATGATTAACAAGGCAAAACAAAAGAGTACGGGCGAATTCCATTTAGCGAAACTTCCGGGGTGGAAACCTTCACAGAAGTTCGATTTGATCCACTCGATGGAATTTTTATATTATCTTAAAGATCCATTAGATATGTTGAAAGTCTTTTTTGGTGAATGGTTGAATGAAAAAGGAGTTTTAATTGCAGGTGTTGATCATTATTTGGAAAATGTAGAGAGTCATGATTGGCCAAAATCTCTCAATGTACATATGACAACATTGAGTGAAGAACAATGGAGACAAGGTATGATTGATGCTGGATTCACCAATGTTGAAACACGACGTGTAGGTATCAAGCCAGGTTTTTTAGGGACTTTAGCAATATTTGGTCGTAAAGGTTAACATTATCGCTTAATTGATTTAGGACGGAATGCAATTAATGCAATACTAACCAAAGCTGCAACTACTAGTGGCCCAGTAATAAAAATCTCTTCGGTGGCAGAAAATTCCCATGCCGCCGTCGACCAGCCTAAAGCTATAGTTTCTAGAACTGAAGCCAGCATCACAATATCGTATAAATTTCGTTCTGCAGCCGGGTCTCTAGCAGCCAGTAAAGCGCCTACTCCATTCACAGCAACCAAGGCTGCACCTAGGTTTCTTAGCCAAGCAATATTTTCAGTATTCGCACCTTCTAATTCCGCATACCATTCAGGTATGAGAAAGAAAACCATGCCCATAGCAATGCTAGACCAGCCACAGATCTTCAATGTCAGGACAGTTTTGTCCAAAATAAACCCTCAATTATCTTAAATCCATCCGGAACCTAAAATCCCACTCAACGCCAGAATTCCCCAAATTAACAAAGGGGGAGCGTTTTCCTTCCAGTTCATTGTGATCTGGTTCTTACCCAAGTTGTATTCCAGCCCCTGTGCGCATACGATGACGAACCACACCCAGATAGGGCCGGCGATTAAGACAGCCATCCTAGCCATCTCCTCTCCCTCTAGCAAAAATGCCGTACCTAGCATCGTGACTGTGGACAGAAGGAACCAACCGCTAACGAGTTTGCTCGTATCGTCCTGCCAGTCGGTGGGGAGGATAACCCCCATTATAGCGTGCATCAGTGCAACGATTACCAGCCAGATCTGAGGGTCTAGAATTGTATCAATCATACTATTCACTCATCCTCTTTGTGTAAATATCCTGAAACTCCTGTTAGAATGGTCGCTATAATCATCAAAAGTGGTAGTACCATTGCCAATCCTTCGGGTGTTCCTCCGTAGCCATTATCTCTTGTTAGGTAACCCATACCGCCAAAAATAATCACTAATACAACAGGCGAATACATTGCCATTTTTGCCAATTCTTTACCTGTAACTGTGACAGCGGTTATGATTGCCATCACAGCTAATGGCAACATATGCAAAGCCCACATTTCTTCATATGCAGCATCATGAGGCAAGACATTTTCTTCACCGCCCCAGCCGATCGCAGCCCATTCATCGCCATTCATTATTCCATAAAGTGACAGCAGCATTACCAATCCGCCCAGAATAAGCATCATCATTTTTGGTTGTAACATTTCTTTTATCTGCGACATTTTTCATAATCTCCTTTTACAAGTATTACTATACTATTAACCAATGCTGTGAAATTAAGCACATAGACATTGCCTACATCTATCTCCCCCTCTCGCTATTAAGAAACTTGAATGGCTTGAACCATGCCCCAAGACTATGTCAGACCCAAACATCACGGCCGAAGAAGAAGCAACCGTGATTGATATTCTGTCATTATTACATCCCGATGCAAAAAAGAATTCTCTTCGAAGAATGGTCGATCACGGACGTGTAATAGCAGATGGAATCAAAGTGAATAAGGGCAATACAATAATTTCTCCTGGCACTACAATTACAGTACTTTCAAAATCAGATGGTAATGAAACTGCTGGTAAATACAGAACTTCAATTCCAGAACCCGAAGTTATGTACTCGGACAAATCAGTAATAGTAGTCAATAAACCAGCGGGACTTCTTTCAGTAGCGACAGATCGAGGCGAAGCAGATACCATGTTTTCTCGTGTTTTTGCTTGGGCTTGGGAAAATGGGAAGACTAGAGCCCATCTTGTCCATAGGCTGGATAGAGAAACATCAGGATGTTTGATATTCGCGCGTTCAACAGAAATACGCGATATGCTACAAGAACAATTCAAAGACCGTTCTATTGAACGAATATATCATGCAGTAGTTCACCGCAAACCACCTACTAATTCAGGTGTTGAAACGGGCCGTATTCAGGAAATGAAAGATAAGAGAATGAGACTCGTTCCAGAAGGGCGTCGCGCCGGTAAATCAGCAATTACTAACTGGTGGTTAGAAGACACGGGTCCTGAACACAGTTTAATCCGAATAAAAATAGATACAGGGCGTCGAGCACAGATCCGTCTTCATATGGCAAACTTAGGCTGTCCGGTAATAGGAGATACGAGACATGGATTCGGTAAAGCTAGCATCAACAGACTTTGTTTACATGCAACATCTCTCAGGTTTAAACATCCCAATGGAAAGGCAATGAAAGTCGAAAGTCCAATACCAAGACAACTAATTTCTGAATTAAAAAGACGTTTAGGATAATCATTCTTCTTCTGTAGAAATATTGATTATTTTTCTAGGCATGTATAATTTAACTAAGATAGCATTCAATATAGCAATTATTCCCATTACTGTTGCCGAAGCAATCATGCCTTCCATAAATGCAAGTTGTGCATTTTCTATCAAAACTGCTCCCAACAAATTGCCATTTTCTAACATCTCAGCACCGATTTGCATTGCTGCAGGAAACGACTCTAGTGGAATAGCTCCCAATTCCAAACCATCGGGGATAGTCATATTTCTTTGATAATATTCGTTCAGAACGCTACCTCCTATTGCTATACCTAATGCTCCCCCTATTTCTCTACTTGCATCATTTGTGGCGCTACCTACTCCTGCTTTATTGGGAGGCACAGAATCCATTACTACAGTTGTTGCCGGGGCCAGAGTTAAGCCCATACCAAATCCAAGTAACAAGAAAATACATGCTAATCTGCTATATTCCGAATTAATTTCAACGGTAGTAAATATAGCCATTGCAATCGTCATTAATACCAACCCTGTAGAGATAACATTGTTACTTCCAAATTTAGCAGCCAACCTATCACTATTTGCTGCTGCTGGCATTAATCCTAATGGAAGTGGAAGGAATCTAATTGCCGCTTCAAGAGCTGTATGCCCTCTTACTAATTGGAAATGTAACATTTGCGTGAACATGAATGAAAACATCACGAAAGAAGCCAACATTATTGCTATTAATCCTAAAGAAAAACCCTTAAATTTAAAGAAATTAATTGGTAACATCGGGTATTCTACTCTTTTTTCCCAACTTACAAATAAATAAGCCAAGATTATTGCTAACACAGCAATGAAAAGAATCTCTTGACTAGTCCAACCCAGTGAGGGTGCTTCAATAATTGCATACAAAATAGTCCCGAGTGCAGATACTGACAATAATGCTCCAATTGGGTCCAAAGGAGTCTTTTTACTATCTTTTGAATTTGGAACATATATCAATCCTAAAACTAATGCCAGCAATATTATTGGAACATTAATCAGAAATACCATTTGCCAATCATAATTTTCTACAGCCCAACCCCCTACTAGAAGTCCGATAGGCGCCCCAATACCTGCCATCATCGTCCATATACCAATGGCTTTCCCTCTTTCTTCTCTTGGGAAAACCACGATCACAATAGATAGAGTTGCAGGCATAACTAAAGCAGCACCAAATCCCATTGCAGCCCTAGCAATAATTACATCATTTGAGGAATCTGCATAGAATGCGGCTGCCGCTGAAGCGGCACCAAGTAAAATCAGCCCCAACTGCAAAGCTCTTTTTCTTCCAAAACGATCTCCTAATGCGCCCATTACTAACAAGGTCCCACCAAAGATTAGAGCGTAAGAATCAACAATCCATTGCAAATCACTATTGTCAGCCTGCAAGTCTTTGGACATTTCAGGCAATGCTACATTCAAAGTAACGTTATTCAACATCACAATAACAAGACTCAGACTCATTATTCCAAGAATAATCCACCTTTTTTCATGACCCAAATTTTCTCCCATGTCATTACGGAGAAATAGACCCTTTTCAAAACATAGGTTACAATATTAAAACCACTCCCGACAACCATGGCTAATCGTCTACATGCGTTCTCAATCGCATTAATTTTCATATTAGTCAACATGTCAGGATGTATATTTTCTAATAATTCAACAACGGATGAAATATCAGAAAAAGTAACATATCCTTCGATTTACGATAGACATACACTTACTTGGCAAGACAATCACACATTTTCTTACACATTAGAACAAGGGCCACATTATGCACTTGATGTTCAAGAAGCTTTTATTGAAGTGGATACTTCTGAAATTTGGGAAACAGGTCCCGAAACATCAGAAGTCCATCTTTCATACTGGCTCCCAAGCAATACTTTGGATGGTGAACAGGTTCCAGTTATTGCTGTCATTAGTCCTTACTATTCATATGGTGCCCAAGGAGATGAATCTTCTCCGACTAACATTGTAAGTGCAGGAAGAGGAGAATTTATTTTCGAAAATTTCGTCCCTCATGGGTATGCATTTGCCCAGGTTGCTGTATTTGGAACTGAACTTTCCAGTGGATGCTTCGATTATCGCGGCGCAGGTGAAGGTTTGGGTATACACAGTGCTGTAGAATGGCTTGGTTCACAGAATTGGTCAAATGGTCACGTTGGTCTATATGGTAAATCCTACGAAGGAGCAACACAATGGGAAGCCGCGGCCTTGGGTAGTGAATATCTGAAGACTATTGTACCAATTTCAGGAACAACAGCTCTACATCCTTTATTGTACAAAAATGGTAGTGCTGAGGCCAGAAGTCAAGTTATGCATATGAATTATTTTTCTAGTACAGTAGATTACAATGAAGATGATTTAGATAACGTATGTCCAGATATAATAGAGGGTTTATTCGCAGGCCCAGTCACTTATGGGGCCGGTGAATTAGACCCATACATGTCAAATTATTACGATGAAAGAAGTCACATTGACAAAGCGTTTGAAAATTGGAACGGCAGCGTTTATTGGGTCCAAGGTTTACAGGATTGGAATGTTGACCCGCATCAAGTATTCGGAGGACCTATAGGTGTAAATTGGTATCAAGATTATATCGATGCAGGTTTTGAAATTAGAGGAATACTTGGACAATGGGAACATAATTATCCAGATCAATGGACAAAACATAATGCACAAGATAGTGGATATGGAGGAGAAGCAATTCACAACATGACTCGTTGGGACTGGGCTCAAGATTTATTTGAATGGTACGAATATTATTTGAAAGGAATCGGCCCTCAACCCGATCTGAATGCCCAAGTTCAACGAAACGATGGTCAATGGCGTATAGTAGAAACATGGCCTCCTGAAGATATAGAATGGTATAATTTACCGCTATCAGACTGTTCTAGCTCGGGTGCATTTACTGGTGGGGGAGCCCCAGTTGTTGGAGGCGGGCAGACTGTTACTACAACATGCTCCGCACTTTCAGAAACTGAAGATATCTTAATTTCGGGATTAATTAGACTTCATTTAGAAGCGGTAGCGACGATGGACGGTGGTCAGATATTCGCAGAGTTAAGAGACTCAGAGACCGGCATTAGACTCGGCCATGCTACTATGGATATCAGATACCATGCTGGAGGTTATGAACCTCAAACAGTATTGCCCTCAGAACAAGTTACAATGATGATGGAATTTCAAGCAATTGATGCTATACTTCCTGCAGGTCACGGGATTAATATCGTATTCACTGAATCAGGCGAAGATTATCTTGCCCCTGCCTGTGGCCCTAGTTGTACAATACATATCTTACCATCAATCTCAGAGTTATCAATACCTCATGTTTCAAGTGATTCAGGCAATGTCCTAATCACGCCACAGAGCCCAGATGCTGCAAATAGTTAGATTAGAGATATAAGAAATAACTTCTATCTTTTATTTCGGAATAATCAATCATACTTCCATTAAAATTACTTACAGCTTTCTCTGCAAGCTGTCTCATAGCATCACTAATCCAAGAAAGACTTTGAAATTCATTTAACTCAAACCAACCATAATCAATAATTTCATTATTATCTATATTTACAATTGGATTTTCAGTCTCTACATAATAGGCCAGAAAAATTGCTGGTGTTTGTTTAATTATACATTCTCTCAAACCAACCAAACCTTTCACTTGAGCATCTATACCGCACTCTTCTTTCAATTCACGTCTCACAGCAAAATGGGGCAATTCCCCTTTGTCAACAGAGCCCTTAGGCAATCCCCAGAGATATTTCTGCGGTCCCTTTGCTTCTTTTACCAGAAGAATTTTACTTTCTTTTATCAAACATGCAGCAACACCCAAATCAGTTTCAACTGGTCGCATAGTCATTTTACTGTAATATTCCATTTATCAAATACTGTTTACGTTAAAAAGTACTCGATTACTAGTAGGATTCATTGCCAAAGTATGTTTCCTTGCCAATATGTCACTACCAAGGCGAGCAATGGAACAAATGGGTTTTTCCGTTTGCTGCCTGTCTTGTGATGCTCCAGATATTGCAGGATCGCAGAGGTGTAGAGATTGTATTTCATCGCATGTGAAAGTACGTGATAAAATATCTTCAGGAGTCGCGATTTCCAAAGCAGACAGACTTTCAAGGGAATTTATAACTATGCTTGCAAATCCCGGTGATTTCATCGAAAATACTGTACATTCAGAAACTATGTCTTATTACAAATCATTGATAGACAAACATCAAGGAAAATCCCAGCCTAAAACAGCCGACGAAGTTCGTCAAAGATTTGAATTACAAAGAAATAAATCTCAAAAATCACTCATTCGTGATGTAGCCAATAATAGAAAAAGAAGCAATCAAGTACTGAATTCTGAAGATATAGAAGAACTTTTATCGAAAATTAGTGATAAAAATCCAGAGGCTAGTGAGTCCTATTGGGAAGAATTACTAGAAGATGTAAATGAACTATTAGATGAAGATTGAAATTACGAGCATTCAAACAAGATGAATCTATGGGGTTATTACAATGGCCGAAAAACGTGACCCCCGTGCAGGGTGGTTAGATGATGACCCATTTGATAAAATTGGTAGCAATTCTAAGACCCATACTCGTGCTAGAGACGATGGTAATTGGCGTAAACCACATGTTAGAGTGGTCACTGGAGTTGCGGGTCAACCTTTTTTTAGATCTTTTTCACAGGATCAAAATCAACCTAGAAGAATCCATACTGGTTCTATTTGGCATTTTTCAAAATTAGAAAAAGATCATCTAATTAAGGCTGTGTTAGCCTTTACTGTAGCATTAGGATTTTTTGCTACAAATGGGATTTTCAACGCATTATCCGACCCTTTTAATTTTATCAAATCAGGAATAATACTAGGTCTGGTAATTTGTCCCGCCTTTTTATTCCATGAAATCGCTCATAAAATTACTGCCAGAAATTATGGCTGTTGGGCAGAATTTAGAGCTTATGATAGTGGATTACGATTTGGGGTAATTTTAGCGGCATTAACAGGGTGGATATTCATGGCACCGGGTGCAGTTATGGTTTATGGGAACACTACAAAATCTCAGTTTGGCAAAGTTGCGTTGGCCGGCCCGATTAGTAATATCATACTGTGGATAATCGGCATAATTCTAATTTTACTTGGTTTAGAAACATCGGGTACACTTACTGTTCCATATGCAGGAAATGACAAGGGAATGTTATGGTGGTGGTGCGTCTCTAACGCCGGATTAGCATTATTCAACATGATTCCACTTGGCCCATTAGATGGTAGGAAAATTAAACATTGGTCAGATTTTGTATTTTATTTCTGGTTCATTATATGCTTTAGTTTAGTTTGGTTCAACGCAACATCACTTAGTAACTTGATAGGATAATTGAAATTATTTGTACCGTAACTGATGAATAGTAAACTAGATGATAAATCAGCATAAGAGTCGCTACGGTACAATTAACCATTTTGAATATCTGACTTTAAGTTTGACCCGTCATCAGTCAAAATCGACTTTTTAATATAACTATAATCATTATTGCACCGTTCACATATAATATCAGATCATTTAATAAATTTATATTCATTGATAGCCCTAAGAATAGAATAATAATGGATTGAAAGCCATAGCCAAGCATCGAGGACACAGTCAATTCAAAATATAATTTCTCACTCCCCTCTCCAGTCATAATATCTATTATTCTATCTTGCCAAGAAAAACAAATCAGATATATTTTATGTAAAAAATCAACATGTATCTGTTTTTCCCAAGGTTTTGCAATGGGCCTGATTCGCTCATCAATACGACTTGTATTATCGCCAGAATTAATTCCTCTCGCCCTTACAGAGAAATGATTGAATAGAGAATATTGAAACAGTACAGCAATAACAATCCCTGAAATATACAAACCGCTCCATTCAAGATATTGACCAAATGCATATGTAACCAGAATCAATCCAAGTGTATCTGCAATTGTGTCCCAATATCTTCCAACATGCGATGGTCTTTCCCTTATTCTCGCTAATTCGCCATCTACGGCGTCGATAACACCTTTTATTACAAGAAGAATACAACTTTCTAGGATGTATTCTTGTAAAATTAACCAAGCACAGAAGATCGATAATAATAGATGGAAATTAGTAACCATTAATACGCTAATCTTGGTATTCTTCAGTAGATTCGCAAAAAACCTAGCAATTGGTCTACCCCAGTCTGACAAATCTTTTGCGCCACTGATATTGCCATATTTTCCAGAAGACATAGTCAATCTCCATTCCAATTTTAGAGTAAAGCATTCGTAATGGGTTTCTCATCACAATGGAAGAAAGTCATTAGAGCCCACCAAGTAATCATATCAAGACTATTGACTACATTAGCAACACCTGTGTTTTCCTCACCATAGTTTTTACCTGTAGTATCCATCCATGCTTCCATTTCATCCAAAGTATCGCATACTTGATGATAGCACCAATAACCATCGACTAATCCTCCAAAACCAATAGTAACTACATCTAGATTATCTTGAAAACTAGCATGATCGCTTCTTGCTGTCGTATCTTCATATACAATAATCTCGGGTCTGTCCATATCCAACCAGACACTTGTTTTCCATGTATCTGCAGAATAATTTGTCCCTATCAGTGTCCCCATTTGTTCTTCCAAGCCTAAAGCATCAGAACCAATCCAGTTAGAAAGACCGACCATTCCAGGTTGATCTAGTTGGTCATGATTGGGCCCCGGTCCGATATAAACTCTCATGGGCCAAACTTCAGCATCCTTAGGATATCCATCTTCATCTATTGCAGGATCTGGATCACCATGAGGTGCTCCTCCTCCACCTGGCCAATTCACTCCAGCCATATCTAAATTGATATAATTGGTAATCGTCACATCTGGATTGTCTTCTCCAACATAGTACTCTGTCCAGTAGTCAGATCCTCTTTTTCCACCTTCTTCACCTGACCAGAGACAGAAAACCATTGTTCTTCTACTCTCAAAATTAACTAATGCTTTTGCAGTTTCCATCACCATAGATGTACCCGCAGTATTGTCATACGCTCCAACTCTAGTTCCGTAGGTTCTTTCGCCTATTATGTGAGGGTCAAGAAGAAGTCCATTTACAGGAGGCGCAACATCAAAATGAGCTCCAAAAACTAACCATTCATTTTGAACTTCAGTACCCCATTTATAAGCGCAAATATTGTATGCTTCGGGATTCTGTGATCCAGTAATATCTGTAAATTCATATCTATGTCCTATTACCTCTAAACCAAAGCCTGACATTTCACTAATTAGGTATTGAGCAGCATCTTCGTAAGCTGGATTGCCTTGGCCGGCCCACCTATCATAGTAGCCTTCTTTGCCATCCACAATATCAAAAGAATCAGTGGGGTCACTCATCTCATATAATCTATCATACACACTTCTACCGTCAACAATCCCCGTTGAATGAACTCCTCCTTCATCTTTAGATAAGGACATAGATCTTTCAATTGATATGATTTTCACAATTACCGAACCTCCTGTTACAGCACTGTGATTTACAGTGTCGAACGTATTATTTTCGGAAGCAGAAATCCTTTCAATTCCGTTATTTGAATTACCCAAATTCCCTCCTCTATTTACCCAAGTCATCCAAGACTCCCCTTGGTCTCGAATTGGCCAAAAATCTCTACCAAACTCACCAATTATGAAAACCATATTCTCAATTCTCGGAGGAGCTAAAACCGATAGACTTAGAGAATCACCTTTTTCTAAATCAACGATTGTTGAATTTTGAACATAATTTGTACTCTCCTCAATAATTAAGTAAGGGATGAAAACGGAAATAGAACTAGAGGCAGACAACTCCACATTTTGGAAAAAACCACCTTCTAGTATAGATATATCAACTTTTAAATCACCCTCTTCGAAAGAATTTTCAGAGCCAGCAAAACATCCTGTTAGTGGTGCTGATAACATCAAAAGTATGAGTAAACCAGCTACGCCGCCACGCTTCATATTACTCCGAACAAGAATATCTTGTTGAACTAAACGGTTCTATGGCAAGTAATTATTCAACGGTAAAACTACCTGCTCCTGTAATTTGTGTCTTCTTAGGTTCTTTCAATACTAACGCAAATACGCCTCCTAATATCAGGAAGAATACTCCACAACAAGCTGTACCAGCTCCGCCAATTGCTGCCAAGACCCCTCCTGCTGCGTCTCCAAGTTCATCTCCAATTACTTCCCACAATCCAACGAGCTCATAGTTTTCATTCGACTCAATTGTATAGTCTCCTTTTTCATACGACCAAGCCGAAATAGAAGCCATATGATACCACCCATCTGGATCATCTTCCCATCCAATTGGCTTTTCTCCATCATCTTCACAATTGACAGTAATATGATTTTCTCCTGTTTCATTTGTCATAGTTATGATAAATTCATCACATCTAACATCATCACTAACCATAATCATCATTTCATCCCTATCTTCAAAATAATAATCTGTAGTTCCTGCATTTCCACTGAAACTACTCTTTTCATCAACCTCCCAGTCTCCAACATCATTGAGTGATGAACCTCCACCAATTGTCATTACAACTCCTACTAATGTTATCAACGTTCCAAGAACAAGAAAGATTTTACCTGCTATGTGCATAATGGGCCAACTAAGGGTATGGGATATAAAATTGACACTATTTATCCATCTTTTTTCTACTTAGTACGATATAAGTATTTAGTGCGAACATACATCTTTCAGGTAGAAGGTGACATTTTGAGCGACATAGTTAGGAGAAAAGAAAGTATTACGCAGGACTTTGAGAAAAAGACATTAAATGGATTCGTTGGAATCTTTCTTCACATAATTGTTCTTGGTTTTGTTAACCTGCTATTATTGATACTTACAGGAGTAGGCGGTGCTCTGGGAGGACTTGCATTTTTGATTACAATATTTACAGGCCCACTTTGGTTAATTTACTGGAATAGCTATATTATCATAGCACCAAATGAAGCGGCAACTGTACAGTTTTTTGGTAAGTATTCTGGAACAGTAAATAAAGAAGGGTTTCATTTCTTCATTAATCCTTTTTATCATAAACAAAAGATTTCTATGCGTATAAGAAACTTTGAATCTGCTAGATTGAAAGTTAATGATGTCAATGCGAATCCTATTGATATTGGTGCAGTAGTAGTTTGGAGAGTTTTTGATGCCGCTGAGGCACTTTTCGAAGTAGATCATTACGATCATTATGTGCAGATTCAGAGTGAGGCAGCACTCCGTGCAATGGCAACCGCTTATCCATATGATATAATCGAAGACAAGGATATTGGGGGAATCTCTCTCTCGAGTCATCAAGAAGAGATTGCAGAACTTTTACAAGCATCGGTTGAAGATCGACTTAAGCAGGCAGGAATAGAAGTACTCGAAGCTCGAATCAGTCACCTGGCCTATTCTCAAGAAATAGCACAAGCAATGCTACGCCGTCAACAGGCTAGTGCAGTAGTGGCAGCAAGAACCGAGATAGTTAAAGGAGCAGTGGGGATGGTCGAAGAAGCATTAGAACAACTCAGTACAAAGAAGATAATCGAACTTGATGAAGACAAAAAAGCGACTATGGTCAGCAACCTATTAGTTGTCCTTTGTTCTGAAACAGACACCACTCCAGTAGTTAATACTGGAACGATATACTGATTGTGGTGCAGAGGACAGGATTTGAACCTGCGAAGCACTACGCACTGGGACCTCATCCCAGCCCCTTTGACCGCTCGGGTACCTCTGCTTTGAGTCTGAGGACGTACCATCCGTATTTCACAATCTCGGACACACATTGTTCCCTATTTCTATGATTAAATGAAATATACTGAATCCCCAACTGAGACTATCCCCTCTTCAATTACTGACGCAGACCATCGGGACCAACCTTCTTCTTTTTCATGGTCAACCCTTGAGAAGTTTCGGTCTTGGAAGGATCCACCAATTTTGTTACAGGGCGCGCAAGGCTCGCTTAGAAGTATTATTGTAGAACCTAATCTAATTTTCATTCCCACTTCTAAATTAGACCAGTCTATACCTTCAATGGTAAAATTCTCTCCGGCAGTTCCAACACCTATAGGATGCCCCTCTTCTCGTAGTTGAGTAATCCTTTCTAGAGAAAATATGGACACGGCTCTTCGGGGGTCGTTCTCCCTCCTTTCAGTTCTGAATTTGTTATAATCTCCTTCAACACCTTCGAAATTTACAACTGCAGTTTTTATCGGCAACTTTGGTACTCCTCCAGAACTGCTGATATTGATTGAATGAACCTCCCCCTCCACTTAAACACCTCCTCTATATTCAACTAGGACATTTCTCCTTCAAGTATCAACTGATTAAGTATTTCGAACAAACGTCGGGCATGATTTTCTGGAGTAAGACCCATTTTTTCAATTTGTAATAATCCCGCATTTGCCCACTTTTCTTTTACAGACTGATCATTAACTAATTCAAATGCTGATTTCCAAGAAATAAAATCTCCTCTTTCTAACAACATGCCATTTTTATGATTGACTATAGTTTCTCTGTAACCTCCTTCATTAACAAATATTGGAGGTGTTCCAATAGCCATTGCTTCTATCGGAGTAAGTCCAAAAGCCTCTCCATGGGCGAAGCCTACTACTGCCTTTGCATGCCTAATTACAGCTCTCATCGCCTCAGAAGAAACTCCAGAAAGAATAGTAATTTTAACGTTGTATTGTTGAGCATGCCTCTTCAAATTTTTATTTTCTTTAGGGTTACCGCCGCCAATTAAAACAAGATCTAAATCATTTCCTTCTAGGTGTTCTACGGCTTCATAAATTCCCTTAAAACGTGATATCCTCCCAACAGTAACGACATAATCTCTCCTTTCCAATTCGCCTATTTTTTCCAATTCAGATGTCTCTCCAATAGTTTCCTCTCTTGTGTATTCTGACAAATCTACAGATGGGTAAAGCACACTTCCCTTTATTCCATAAATCTTATACAAATTTTCTGCCGAAAATTTCGAATTTGCAGATATTATCCATGAATTATTATTTTTGAATAAGAAAAAAGACTTTTCAATCCGTTTTCTTTGATAGGTTTGTAATAAGTGCATGATGGAAGCTTTCCATTTATTCTTCCCGTTTGGGCTATAATGGCTTATATCGTCATGAATTCCTGGCTTAGATTCTAAGTAATGAAGGTGCATGGGAGTATTACGACTTACAAATTGAGGAAACTCCATTGATCCATTTCCTCCCGTAAGATGTATAGCATCAGCCCATTTTATCGCCTCATGTATGGGTGCATGATTTCGCCATGCTCTTGATGCACTACGCTCTTGTCCAGCAATTATTTCATTCCACAATCCGCCTTCTGGAATCCATTGTTTTGAAGGAACAAGAACCTCAATCCCTAAGTTTTCTATGAACTCTCTTTGAGCAGGCAGTATATTTAGACAAGCAAACTTAACTTGAAATATATTACCGATTTCTTCTAAATTACGAAGCAAATCTCTTGCTGCCCCTCCATTAACAGTCATTGCGGCTTTGACAACTAATAGCCGCTTCTTCGGGTCACTCACATATGTGCGGCTAGTTAATACTCTAAGTTTCCATCGGTGTATAGTTTGTGGAATATTTTAATATCTAAATTGAATTAAACATATTAGTGTATAATTAATATTTCAGAATTAATATAAGAATCTAGATTTTCAAGAAATTCGATTTCTTCTTCAAATGCTATTTCTAGTAATTCCCTCATCTCATCGTCCAAATCCGGGCGAGAGGTTTTTTTTGGGTTAAAGCCAGGTTTCCTTAACGGATCAAAAAATATTTTTCTTAGTTTTTGAGATGGCACTAGAATCTTAACTAAATTCACGATAAAATTAGGGGGCTGACGTAGAAATTTAGCCCATTTCGCGGGATTCATACTCCCTCCTTCATTTTTTCGTGGTAAATCAGTATTTTTGGATAATGGATCTAAATTCAGCCAAGATAGAATATCATTTAGAGTTGCAAATGAGTTATTTTTAATCGAATCTATAGGTACAATTCTTACCCTATCTCCTAATTCCTCAACCCACTTTAAAGTAGAAGATTTCATACGAGGAAATCCAAGAAAACTCCAAGTTTCAGGATCATTAATATCAGCTTTAAAGTTAATATTTTTCGCTTTATTCAACATTTCTTCTTGACTTGTATTATATTCTATCAACCTCTTGGAATGTTCCTGATGCATGCTTAGCATTAAGTCAATAGGGTTACGTAATGTAATGATAATTTTTGCTTCAGTCATATTTTCTTTAACCGTTCTTAATGCGCGTTCCGAATAGAGGTGGAATGCAGACTTATCCAGAATCCAAGGCTCATTTTTATAATTATGAAATGAGGGCTCAGGAGCAACAATGATTGTACCTTTAGAATAAATTGGTGCAGTGGGAAATTCAGATATACCGGCCATTAGAAAATGACTTTCATTCAGCCAGGGATGATAAATTGAATCATGAGAACTCAACCATTCCATAAGAGATGTTGTACCCGTTTTAGGACCGCCAATTAGTAGCAGATTTGGAGTTTGATTATATCTGTGCATTATCTATCTCCGTTTACTCGCAGAAGGTTTTACGCTTGAACAACACGGTTATTTCTAAATATAATTTCACCGAAAAAGAAATTTCATCTATGATGAAAGTGAAATATGATACTGGCGGTCGATGAGATGAGTTGTTGTAGTTGCCAGAGGTAGACATTTTCCTGATTGGAGTCCCCAAAGCGGGAACGACATGGCTTGCGCACACTCTCGATCAACATCATTCAATCGCTCTTTCTGACCCAAAAGAGCCGAATATAATTGCATCACATCGTGGAACATTTATGCGCACTAATGAAGAACCGAATTGGAATAAATTTGACACCCTCTTTTCTGAAAAAGGACTGAGGTTAGACGCCTCAGTACATGCTTTCGCATGCCCCCTTTCCCCTAAACGAATCAAACAAAAACTTCCTCAGGCAAAATTTATTCTTTGTTTAAGAGAACCGGTTTCCAGGTCATTTAGTCATTGGAATATGATTCAGAATACGAAAGAATCAGTAGAAAATGGAGTTGATTGGAGCTCCTTTGAAAAAGCTTGGGCAGATAATCGTTTGAGAGACGACTCAATGTATGGAAAATCTATGTCGCGTTGGCTTAAGGAATTCAATCTCAATCATTTTTTAATTATCGATAGTGCAGTATTGAAAACAAACCCTATATCTATATTAAAGAAAATTGAAGATTTTCTTGGACTAGAATCAATTGAATATAATGTCAATCAAAATCGACACTCGAATAGCGCCGCATCTAGGAGGCCGATGACCTCTTTTGGTAAGGCTACCAGAGGATTATTTACAATAATACCTAATTTTGTTAAGAAACCAATAGTTGAAAAATTACAAAAAAGAGATTTTAATATTTACAACCTTCCGTTACTAAGTCGGAAAGGATTGAACCATACTTTAGGCTCTAAACATTACAATATTTGTGGTAAAGAATTAATTGAAGATTTAGAATTATTTGAAAAACTTACTGGCTTTGACACTAGAAACTGGTCCGAAAAAATAAACAATCATATGAATAATGATTAATTTTTTAGCAAATAAAGACTATTGGTACATTCAATTCAATAACGAGTATGTTATCGTCCAATTCATGATTGACATTGCCTCACTCGTGTTGGCAGGCTTCCAAGATAGTATTGTGTCTGCATTTGGGCCATCTCTTGGATGGCTCATAGGACATCTTCTCCTACTTTTTTTCACACTTACAATAATTTGGACTGTAAAAAATAGAAATCATATTGCAAGCGAATCTGGATGGGGTTACCCAAATCTTATGGATATTTCCGTAATCATCTTACTCACGTTGTCTCAATACTTTGTTTATGTCAATTTACTAGATTTCCCTAGTACAGCATCATGGGGGTTAGCGTTTTTCTGGACAATGACATTGAGATGGCATGTTCTCGTCTTGGAATAGTCCAGTTATTCGTATTCCCGCCCTTTTCTTCGGTAATATATTAGTCCTCCAAAAACGACAAAAATTATACCTATAATTCCACCAATTACTGGTAATTGTTCCTCAGTGAGTCCCAATTGCTCAATAATAGACTCGTTACCTCCTAACTCAATACCGAGACTTGTTGATTTTTTCTTTACTTTAATTTCAACTTTATCCGAATTAGGACAAGAATTAGGACGAATATCCCCCACTTCTATGATTACTATGCAACCATCCCAATCACTATCTAAGCTATCAGGAGTTCCTATTCTAAAATTACAATTTTCTCCAGTATTACCAACTTCAACATTTACATCACAATTTCCATCAATATTTTCAAATCCATTTGGCCAGGAAGAGGAACCCATATTTTTCTTAATTAGGTGTACTTGATAACTAACTTCGCCTTCTTTATTACTATTACAATTTATAGCAGCTGAGATTGATATCTCATCGCCACCATCAAAAGTTCCACCGCCTTGCCCTATTGTAGATTCGCAATACATATATTCAATGATTGTAATAATGACTTCCTCAGAATCGGAAGGCCCCAAAGGATATGGTAAACCATTTACCTGATTCACTGTTGCAGTGATATTTACTTCCATCTCTCCCGGTTCTTCTGCTTCATCTGATCTTAGTACAACATCAAAATCAATACTTTCCCCGGCATTTATTGTTATGGTTTCAGGAGACGCACTGTCCAATTCTCCAGCCTCTACTTGAATCGTAACTTGCTCGGAAAACATTGAAGGGTTTTCGACCGTACATTCAATGATTGCACTTCTAGAACTTGAACCAGAATCAATTTCTGCATCGTCCTCACATGTGATTACAACTTCTGGCAGTAACTGTGCCGAAACAAGCGTAGCAGAACTTGCCATTGCTGCTAAGATTAGCATAGTTCCGACAACGGTAACAACCCTTGACATGACCCAACGGGATAGCCAACTACGAATAGAATTATTGCTTAATGAATACAAAATTCATTAAATTGAGATTCAAAGGATTCATGACAACCCTTTCTTTCGATTAGGTCATGAGTGATGGGGCGGGGAAACCTCCGGTTGTGATTGTACCCGAACAAACTAATATCACTAGTGGTACAGCAGTACAAGAAAAATTAATCAATGCTGCAAGGGTTTTTTCAGATTTATTGAAACCGACATTTGGGCCCAAAGGCTTAGACAAAATGCTGTACAAATCAGATGGAACTACAGCAGTTACAAATGATGGAGCAAAAATAGTAGCAGAATTATTAGTCAAACACCCAGCTGCAAAAATGATGGTTTCAATGGCTAATTCTCAAGAGGAAAATTGTGGAGACGGAGTGACAACAACTATGCTTCTTTGTGGCAGTCTTCTTCAGGAAGGAAACAATCTTCTCAAAAAAGGATTACACCCATTGACATTGGTTGAGGGTTTCCGAAAGTCCCTTGAAATTGCTAAAAAACAGATAAATGCAGATTCAATAAAACTTGATGATAGTAAATTACTATCCGTTGCCGAAACGGCACTAACAGGAAAAGGAACTGAAGGAGCCCTAGACTTATTTTCATCAATCATTGTGGAATCCTTGACAGCAATATCTGAAACGCAAGAAACTCCTAGGGCTGAAAATATTGCTATGTTCAAATCTAATTTAGGAAACATTCACGACTCTCGTATAATTTACGGAGTTGCTTTCCGGCGTAGAGTTTTGATGGATAGTTTACCAAACAGACTATCTAATGTTAGAGTGGCTGTAATTTCAGGAGATATTAAAATCAGAAAAATGAATCGTAATGCTGAGATACAGATTACATCAGCCAATCAATTAGAGGCATTCGTTGATGCAGAACAAGAGAGAAAGAACCATCTTTCGCAGTCATTAATCAATAGCGGAGCATCATTAGTCTTGTGTGGCGGAGAAATAGATCGTGATATATTGCATAATTTGGCTGAAAATAATATTCTTGCAATCGGCGAACTTGATTCTTCCGAGATTCATAATTCTTCATCATCTACCGGTGCAAAAATCGTGGATTCGATAGTCGATATCGGATCTAAAGATTTAGGTTTTTGTGATTCGGTTATTTGGGAAAGAAATGAAGCAAGTGATATGGTTGAAGATATAATCAGAATAGATGGTTGTAAAAAACCGGGATTAGTCACAATAGAAGTTGGTGGAGCAGGAGAAATTGTTACAGAGGAGATTATCAGAGGATTACATGATGGGCTCAGAGCGGTATCGTTAGCAATGGAAGATAAAGAAGTCATTCCAGGTGGCGGTGTAATTTACAGTAGAATTGCACATGCAGTCCGAATATCCTCAGAATCTGAACCAGGTCGCGCACGCTTAGCAATGGAGGCATTTTCAAGAGCGATGGAAACAATACCTGGTACACTTGTTGAAAATTCAGGTAATGACGCACTCGACAGTATTCTTGAATTAAGGACAGCTACTAGAAATCAAGAAAAATTTGTTGGGATTGATGAGGATGGCAAAGTATCAGTAATCGATAGTGCTTGGCATCCTCAGACAATAATTACAGAATCATTACAGTTAGCATGTGAAACCGCAATTGGAATGCTCAGAATCGACCAAGTAATTTCTTCTCGTGGCGATTGAAAGAACTTCTTACAAACACTTCAAGTCTTATGCTTCCACGCCTCCATATGGCAGCACCGCGCGCCCTACTGAGTGTCTGGGAAAAATCAGGTATAGAGTCTCTCGCAATCTCGCTATCAGAAATGGGGTGGGAAATCTTGTCTACTGGCGGGACCTCTCGCAAACTTAGAGAAGTAGGAGTTGATGTGATTGATGTTAGCGATGCAACTGGACACCCAGAATGTTTTGATGGCAGGGTCAAAACCCTCCATCCTGCGGTACACGGTGGAATTTTAGTTAGAAGAGATAGAGAAGACGATATGAGAACACTTGAAGAATTAAATTACTCTACAATAGATTTAGTTTGTGTCAATCTTTATCCTTTCGAATCTGTTGCAGCAAAAGACCCTCCAGTATCTAATTCCGAATTAATTGAGATGATAGATATTGGGGGGCCAACAATGATTCGTTCCGCTGCTAAAAATCATAAAGATGTCATAGTATTAACTAGTGATGATCAATATCAAACGGTTATCGACGCTCTAATAGAAGTCGGAGGAGACCCCTCTCGAATTAGTTCTGAAATCAAACAACAATTATCTCTAGCTGCTTTCCAGTGCACAGCAGCCTACGATGCTGCTGTGAGTACTGAATTAGAGAAGCGTTTCATTGGAGGAGATATTCCAAACAGACTCAATTTTGCATCCAAAGAAGGAAATCCATTGAGGTATGGTGAAAATCCTCATCAACCCGCATCCTTCTATCCATCATCCTCTGCCGTGGGGCCTAGTGGTTTAGCAGCAGCAGTTCAACATGGAGGAAAAGCGCTTTCTTTCAATAATTATTTGGATTTAGATGGTGCATTGAGAATAGCTCGCGGATTATTGAAAGATTTAGATGAGAGTAAGAATCATGGGTGCGTGATAATCAAACACACAAATCCTTGTGGAGTTGCTATTGATTCGTCACAAAAAGACGCTTGGAAAAACGCTTTGGCTAGCGACTCAGAAAGTGCATTTGGATGTGTAGTAGCATTCACAACAATTGTTGAAAAAGAAACAGCAGAAGAAATTGGAGATCATTTCTTAGAATGTATAATTGCGCCTGGTTTTAGCCAAAAAGCTCTAGAAATTTTATCATTGAAGAAAAATCGAAGAATGCTTACATTATCTAAATTCCTACCTAGGGAGGATGAAATTCGAATTAGGCAATTAGACGGGGGTTGGGTTGCTCAAATTCAAGGCCCCCCAAGCATCGATTGGGCTTCAGTTAAATGTGTTACAAAAATACAAGGCTCTTCTGAATTGATCTCATTAGCAAAATTTGGTTCAACTGTACTTTCTGAAGTTAAATCTAATTCGGTAGTTTTAGTCTCTCAAACAGATACAGGGTTTGCAACTGTAGGGGTTGGCCCTGGACAAACTAGTAGAGTAGAAGCCGTCCGAATTGCAGCAAGAAGAGCAGGCGAAAGAGCAGTTGGCTCTATGATGGTCTCTGACGCATTTTTTCCATTTCGAGATGGTATAGATACTGCAAATGAAATAGGCGTAACTACTGTTGTGCAACCTGGTGGTTCAGTGAGGGACCAAGAGTGCATAGATGCTGCTGACGAACATGGCATTTCGATGTTCTTTACAGGCCAAAGATTATTCTTACATTAATTACTTAAAATATTGAGAAATTATATGGAAAGTAAATTAATCTTCATAACATCCGTAAAATATGGAAGAGATATTACTTGTTACTTTAGGTGCTTTTTTGGCTGCTGCCTTAACAGTCCCTGCTGGATTCGGTCTTTCTACAATTCTAACTCCATTGGTACTTTTCCTATTACCTGTTCATGAGGCTGTTGCAGTTGTTGCCATAGTACATTGTGCTCATAATGCTGGAAAATATATTGCATTAAAAGACGCAGTTGATTTTAATGCTTTTAGAAGATATGGGATATGGCTAGTAGGCGGTTCAGTAGTTGGGGCATTATTACAAAATCAAGTCCCAAATGACCCACTACTTCTGCTAGTTGGAATATTCCTAGTTGTCTTGCCTGTTCTCACAATTAGTGAAAAATGGACTGGCTACAGAATACCAGAGGCCAATGATAGATTAGGTGGCTTCGGCTCTGGGTTCATGGGTGGACTATCAGGCCACCAAGGAGCCCTAAGAGCAATGTTTCTTACAACTAGATTGCCGGATAAAATGGCATATGCAGCAACTGCCAGCGTTCTAGCACTATGTGTCGATCTTTCAAGAATACCAGTTTATTTCTTTTTTAGAACAGAAGAAATTTCTAATGAAATACCACTAATAGTTATACTTGTAATTTCAGCTTTGTTAGGCGTTAGAGTAGGTAAAAAATGGCTTCAATCATTGAAATCATCGCAGATACATAATATGGTAATGTTGGGTATAATTTGTAGTGGCTTTTTCTATATCATCGAAGCATTAAATTAATCGCCTCTCTTATTTTTTAATGCCTTAACTAACTCATCTAAATTTTCAAAAATTATAGTTACTACACTAATATGATTACAATCTTGACATATGAATCGTTTACCAGTTTCATATCCCATATAGGGAACTATTCGTGGACTGAAGCAGTTTGAACAGACCTCAATATCTTTCAATTGTTTATCCTTTTCCATTTTATCCGACCTATTCATTAGACTTTCTAAATAATCGAACTGCAGCAATTTTATTTTGTATATTTGACTCAATTAGACTACATACTTCTTCTACATTTTCAGCCTTTAATGACAATATTTGAGATTCAATTGAATCAAGTATTAATGCTGCTAGTTTCCATAAAGATTTGATATCAGGATTTGGAAACATATTATCCACTTCTTCTTCAATATCAAGATCATTAACTTCCATTTCATTGATCTCGGCAATAATTTCAATATAGGATTTCCAAAGTGAAAGTATGTAATCCCACTTGATATTATCAATATTTCCTGTAAGTTCTGGAACCAATTCCACTATCCCTCTTACGTAGAGTTTTCCAGTAGGAAATTCATCGATATATTCCTCAACTAATTCATCAACAGAAGGAAAAATAGTATTGAAGAATTCAGGCTCCAGAGCGGGCTCAATCAGTGAGTTAATTCGAAATCTTTTCCCACCATTTGCTAGGTATAGTAAATTAGAACCCTGTTCTTGAAATTGATTAATTCCTACTAATGTCCCTACATCATATGGTATTGAAATTCCATTTAATTCTGGCATAGACGGATTTGAAATTACATGACCATAGGGTAATTCATCCAATACAATATCGTCTAGCATTTGCTTGTATCTTGGTTCAAAGACCCTCATCATCATTTGATCTTCTGGTAAAAGCAACGTATCTAAAGTGAACAATGGAATGATTACTTCTCCTTCTTTTAATTCAGGAACATTGTTAGGGCTAAAAACTTCCATTTGCACCCCTCCTATCAAACATTCCAGCAACTATCAATGAAGTTGCTAATAGTATTGTTGAAAAACCTGGTAAAGATTTTTTTTCCTTTTCAACATCTTCTTCTTCCATTATTATTAGAGGATTAACAATGATTTTTCCTACCATATTGGCCGACTCATGAGGTTCACAAACAAAATCATAAGTACCATTCATTCCTATTTCGAATTTAAATGAATAATCGACATCTCTTTCGGGATCCCCTGAATCAAAAACTTCGTTAATCTCTACTGCATTGTGTGCTAGTAATTGTCCCTGCCAGAAAAATCGTACAGTATCGCCTTCAGTTATAGTTACTTCAGAGGGAGAAAAACGTAAATTTGTACTATCTACACTGATTATTACTTCTTCACTGAGTGTGGCATTCTGTGCCTCTTCTGATATAACGGTAAAACTGGAAATGATACTTACAGAGAACAAAATCAGCAAAACACAAGCTGCAAACCACTGCCTCATAATTTCTGAGAGTGCTATTAACGTATGAAGTCATGTTTCATCATTACAATGAAAATTTCATTCCCTGGTCTTGACTTTCATTCCGACATACCATATTCCAATTAATCCGACAAATAGTATTGTTATTGTCCCAAATCCTGGATCAGCACCATCCCATGATGAAACATCATTCCAAGTCCCATCTCCTTTAGTAGATACTAACCATACAAAATAAGATGATAACGAGGTCATAACTAATATCATAGTTACAACTCCGTATTTGGCGTGTTTAGGAATTGTTTTTCCTGTCGCATAGTAATCAAATATTGCATTACCGAAATAGGGATTAGTCAGGGTTTTTCTAAATAATTTTTCACTAGATAGTGAAAATAAAAATGCTGCAGGAACTGCCCAAGATACAGTAGGCCAACCAGGAACCCAAATGCCAATTATAGCAAAAAAAATGAATAATGACCCAGTACCGATATACAATTTACTTTTCAAAGGACTGCTAGAAACGCAGTATTTTTCGACCACTTGGTCTACCGTTTCTAATCTGTCCATAAAACTCCGACCTACTATTATGACATAAAGCAATATGTCTCAGTTCATCCGAAAATTGTAAACTCTCAAGCGACTTGGCTCATTCCGCTACTCATGAGTGAACCGTATATTCCCCCTCGCAGAGGGTCAGTCAATGAACCGATACGAATTGCAGTTTTGATTTCTGGAAGCGGTTCAGGTTTATCTGCACTACTTAATCATCAGCAATCAAAACCATGCGTTCACATTACTAAATTAATTATTTCAGACAACAAAGATGCACGAGGGTTACACTATGGAGAGGATTTTAAGATACCAAGTTTGACCATCCCTCTTCCAGAATCAGTAGATAGGAATAAACAAAGAATAATGCATGAAAATCTCATCGATAATGCTTTACTAGATTCTGAAATTGAGCTTGTGGTATTGAGTGGTTATATGAGAATATTAACTTCTAATTTTGTTAGCAAATGGAAAGGCAGAATCATTAATATTCATCCTTCATTACTTCCAAAATATCCAGGGGCTCATGCTCATAGAGATGCATTAGCCGACGGTGCAAAGATAACTGGCTGTACAGTACATTTAGTCGATGAAGGTGTTGATACAGGACAAATAATAGCTCAAGAGGAAGTTGCAATATTAGAAGGAGATACAATAGAGAAATTACAAGACAGAGTCAAAAAAGTCGAGCACCGATTATATCCGAAAGTTCTAGATATTTTCTGTTCACAAGGTATTTGAATTAGAAACATTTCTGTAAGATATCTTCTAGTTGTATTTCGATAAAATCTCCCTCTTCAAGAGTGTAATCCTTTAATTCCAAATTTCCAATTGCTAAACGATGTATAGATAGAACATAATTCCCTAATGTATCAAACATTCTTCGAATTTGTCTCTTTTTTCCTTCATGGATTATCAATATTGCAGTATCAAAACCTTGTATAGTTATCTTAGCAGGTCTCGAAACATATTCTTCAATATGATTTTCCTCTACTATTTTTATTGACACCCCATCTCTAATTGCTTCAATTTCCTCTTTTGTGATTTCCAATTCAGTTTTTACAAAATATTTTTTTGAAACTTGATTTCCTGGGTTTGTTATTTTATCAACTATTTTTCCATCAGTAGTTACCAATAATAATCCAGTAGTGTCCTCATCTAACCTACCCACAGTTACTAATGATTGATAGATATTTTTCGATAGTGTTTTTTCAAACAATTCAAATATGGATTTTTTCCCTAAAATCCTCTCTTGACTATTCAATCTTGAACAGATATATCCCATTGGCTTATTCAATAAGAAATAGTGATTTTTTTCGGGCAATCTTAGTATTTTTCCTTTGTAAGAAACAATCTTTGTATTGGCATTAAATTCAAACTTCATATCCTTCACTATTGAATCATTAATCAGAATTTCTCCATTCCATATAACTTCTTTAATCTCTCTTTTTGAAGAAAACTCGCCACATTTTGAGAGAAATTGATGCAATCTTATTTTCATATTTACGTACCAAATTCAACTAAATTTCCGACAGATTCGAATAGGCTTGGACCACTTCCTAAGTAGTACATAGCTCCTGTATTACTTCGAGAATCTTCAGGCTGAGAATTATTCCCTGTAGCACAATCTCCTGTACACCCATCGGCAAATGCAACGTAGACTCGACCGTCTCTATCTATATGCAAATCATTGAAGTCCAGTAGATTCCTATTTGATCCCCCGATATCTCTACAATCACCGCTGTTAAGACAAATGCTTCCAATTTGAACAGGATCCGGAGAAACCCTCACAGTATGGAAAATAGGATTCGCATCTAACGCATTCAGACTGTAAGTTATATACAGATAATAGCTTACATTACCATTAGCATAATGCGGATTTCCATCCCATTCTTGCCCATCAATATCTGGGTTCCCTAACTCACCTGAATTTTCACTCCCTAGGTATGTAATTGCAATACGCCCCGGGTCCCCAGCGTCAATTTGTGGAAATGTAGTAGAAATTACTTCAATAGGACTAATTCGTGTACTATCCTGCTCCCAATTTTCTCCTGAATCGGTACTTCTTGACAAATATATACCGAAATCGCTCCCGGTCCAAATATGGTAAGCATTGGAATCAGAATCAGTAGCAACTTCAGAATTCTTCCGAGGATATGGTGTCCCAACATCTTCTCCCATTGTACGAGTTTCCCAAGAGTAACCATTATCTTTTGAGAAAATTATTGCAGGAGTTTCTACTCTAGGAGTAACATATACTGTACCATCAGGAGCGGTTGTAATTGCTCCGTGCAAACCACCATCTCCAGTCGCGAGTCCGAATATTTGTCCACCAACTTCGAATGTTGCACCACCATTAAAACTAGTATGACAAAATATACCAAGTAATTTATTGTAACAAAAGTAAACCGCCTGTTCATATATTGGAGATAAACCACCTGGAATTCCATACCCTTCATCAACCCAAGGTCCAGTTGCAAGTTTGATATGGTCATTTAATGGAATAGGGCCGGAATCATGTGGATTGCCTAGCCAACTCTCTCCATCATTATCCGACCACCCTATCCACGTTGATTCTAACCCCATCATATGTATATTGAAGACACGATCAGTAACAGGATCGACCCAGCCATATGGGTCGCTGGTGAATGGTGCTTGAGTGATATCTGCAACATTATTCCAAGTTTGACCATGATCACAAGAACGCATCGGTTTTTCTAATGCAATGAAGAATATACAGCCACTAGATGTAATACCAATACTGGGCTCTGGACCATCTTCTCCTACATCACTGAATACAAAGTTTAGAGGCAGAGGAGGAAGATCTATCGACAACCCATCAGAGTTTGTAACGAAAATTCCAGGATCTTCTTGAATTTCATCGATAATTTTTTCATTATCATTGTCTAAATGTAAACATCCAGAAAGCATCATTGTGCACATCATTAGACTTACAAGAATAGCACGTGTATGAGAACTCATAATACTGCCCAGATACATGATTATGTTATTCTTTCCTTTTGCAGTCTATTCCTAATGCAGGCGATTATTTCATAAAGAAAAAATCATTGCATATGACATGAACAGGACAATTGTTGTTTTGGCTAGTCTGTTGATTGTGACAACTCCTCTTGCAGGATGTCTCGATGAAGTCACTTTGGAAGAACTAATCGATGATATCGTAGGTTGTATGGATAACGAAGCACAAAATTATGACGAAAATGCTACAACCGAGCTTGTAGGGAACTGTATTTATACAGCATCCATGGCTCAATTTATGGAAGCTTTGGATGAGCAGATGTCAATTGATGAAATGCTGAATCAGATCCCTAGAGCCGGATATTCAAATATTATTTCAACGACTCAGTTCAGTGAGGATTTGAACCAAATGTTGGACATCACAATCGAAGAACATGTGATGGTTGACCTTGAAAATAATTCTGCTATGGTTAGAATTGTTCTTTCTGTAGATTCAATGATTTCTACAGATTACCAAGTTATTCAAGTAGGAGAGGTAGTCAATATTCATTCTATCAGTTCAGGCATTATAATCGAAGAACCAGAGTCAGTGAGTGTTCAGACTAGAGATTCTGACGGATCTGTAATGGACATGGTTCACTCTGTTCTCTCAGGAAGCCCCATGTCAGATGATTCTGATGATGATGATGATGATGATTTGCCCGAGAATATGAGTGCAAGCTTCACCTATGACTCTACAGATGATTCTCAAACAATGCATCTTACTTTAGCGGAGAATGACTCATCAATTTCATTAAGCGTTACTTTGGATGAGAATAAAGAATTAATGTCTTACCAGATGTATATTGATGATGGAACCAACCAAACCACGACTATGTACACTGTAATGTGGGGCGACGCCGTTGTTATTGACGTGGATACCACATTGCCTAAGACTTCAATTCCAATATGGCTTGTTGCAGAGGAGTATGAACCAGAGATGGCCTGCGGTAATCACTATGGCGACTATTTCTCAGATGATGTAAATGAGGACTCATGTAACTCATGGATATATTTAGAGGACTACGACTCACCTCAATCTGACGAGCCATTCACTGGCTGCTACAATAGTTACACTCATATTCAATTAGAGGGAATGTCCGAGATTGAATGCGATTCATACGAATGGACAGAGTTATACTATGACGAACCCGATGACGACCACCATGATGAAGGCAATCATATCAGTTGGAACAGTTATTACGGTGGCTACTGTGAATGGGAGGGAAACCCAGATGATGTCGGCGAAGAGAGGTGGTCCTGTAAGGAGGACGCATCCCTTTCAGACTGGGATAACTGGTGGTACTACTGTGAATACTATGATAGTGATCATGATGATGACGCATGGCATTGCACTGATGACTTCGGACAAAGCGAGGACTTCGAGCACTCTGCAGATGGAGACGAGTGGTCGGAACCTGACGATGGTGAGGATGAGGATGAAGATGATAACTCCGCCTCAATTGAATCAGGAACTGTTGCAGACAACATGACTTACACTGCTCCGATCAGTGATTTCGAACTTAGATTCCTAGACTGTGGCGATGAAAACATAGATGATCTCAACGATTGTACAGTTATGGCTTCAGGGCCTTTGGCTTCAGGAACAGCAAACTCATCAGATGGGTTCCTTCAGATGACATTCACTTACGATGACGTAGATACGGATGGAATGATCTCCGCTGGAGATACTTTATCTCTTAACGATACTATGGGGCTACATGTTGGAATCTATGACCTATGGGCATCTGAATACACAAACGATTCCAAGGTCGTTGGACCTAGTTTACCTGGCTTTGGGTCATTATTGGCAACTATTAGCCTTCTCGGTGCTGCGTTCTTATTACCACGAAGGGACGATTGAATCATTCATCATTGAATACTTCAATTTCCGCGTTACGTTTGACCAAATTTGTAAATTTTGATGTGTAACGAGTAGCTCTAACTACATGATTATCTATCCAATGATAGTTCCCTCCACGAGGTTTACCCATTAGTAGGGAATGATAATTGAAGCCCTTTTCTTTGAGCCATATTTCCGTAACTTCTCTATGTTCTTCAGTACGTGCAGTAAAGAAGCAAATATGATGACCTTCGAGAAACCACCCGTTTATTGTTTCAATAGCATCCGGATAGGCTTCAGCAGTCACCATCCTTTCAGGTTCTTCATTTGGTATATCTTCCCCTATAGTTCCATCAATATCAATTAGATAATTTTTCTTTCCTGGTGGAAGTATCGGACTTACTTTATTCCCCTGCTCATCCAAACTCTCGACTAACTTATCCATGTTCCTCGTTATGTAAGGATGTAAATTAACAAGAGGTAGAGGGACTCTGAAATTACCGCATTATGGAAATCATCATTCCTCATTTATACATTTCATGACCGCATTCCGAAGCATTATGAACGGAACCTAAGACGGAGTACCGTGCCAGGAGCATATGACAGAAGTCGTAAATCAGCTGTAGTTAGGAGTATTTCTTCTAATTTCAGCCAAGCTCTCTCTAGTTATTTCGGTACAAAAATACCTAACCAAGAAGAAGCTCAAGGATCTCATAATGCATATGTTACTGCTCTTAGAGCCCATGGTACAGAGGTAACGGTATTACCGGAATTATCTGCTTTTCCAGACAGTTGTTTTGTTGAGGATACTGCTGTAATGGTGGACGGTAAGGCAATAATACCTAACATGGGACACCCTTCTAGGGAAGGAGAACAACAGGCAGTAATGGATCACATGAGTAATTTTGCTGAAATTATTCAAATGCCGAAGGGAGCAAAATTAGATGGTGGAGATATAATATTCTTTGATGACAGATACCTTGTCGGAATTTCCACAAGAACAAATAAAGAAGGCGCAAATTTCCTTTCTAATTTTATCAAAGAGGACGGATATGGTGTTGAATTGATCAATGTCCCGGATAGTACTTTACATTTGACAACAGTGTGCTCTTCCCCTAGACAAGGAACCATTATTGCTGCAGAGGGACACCTCACAGAAAATCAGATTTCACACTTTGCAGAAGAAATTATTTGGATACCAAATAATGAAAGCTATGCATCTAACACAATTGGATATTCAAATGATAGGTTAATTGTTGCAGGGGGGTTCCCTAAAACAAGAAACATCCTTCAAAATGAGGGCTTTAGACTAATGTCGGTTGATATGGAACCAATTATGCAAGCAGATGGTTCACTAACATGCCTATCTATTTTTACATCATGATATTTTCATCTCAGTTAAATGTCTTCAGAAGTATTTACATTCTTAATCAAATTACTGTCTACCATCAATAGTGAATGAGGAATCTCAAGAAACATCTTATGCAAAGGTTTTCCATTCCAATTGTTTAATGAATTAAGTAGTAATTTTGGTCTAATTAGAGAGAGTAAAGGCTGTAAAAAATCTCCATCAGTCGGTATTATTACTTCATCATTCCTTGATATAGAATTTTCTAAACTAGAAAACACATCTGGGGTAATCCAAGGAACATCTACAGTTGCAAGTTGAATAGTATCCTGTTCTAAACAAAATGGGTCATTCAGATTTTCAATTATTGTGTCTACTGGTCCAGCATGTTGTACCGAATCTAAGATCCATTCAATGTTATAATCAGAATTAATTACCGCTGCATAATCTACAATTTTTTCAGGAGTAGCAACAGCAATTCTAATAGGTTCTCTGCCTGCTTTTACTAGAGCCTCGACAACTCTTGTAATCATTGCCTTTCCATCAATTTCTATTAGTGCCTTATCCTCCCCCATTCTTCTTGATTTACCACCTGCAAGAAGCAAAGAACGCACATTCTCACCTTAATTCATTGAGCCGATTTAAAGCATACTGAATCTCATCCATTAAATCCATAGCTCTATTCAATAAAACTTGCCTATCTCTTCTTATTTCAGCTGTTTCCATCCATCTCATTAACTGTGTGATGTCTTTCGAATCTCTTTTTATTGTCCATTCTAGAACCTCTTCTGCAATTGGGTCATCGGAAGGCAACAGACGCTCAGCCATAGATGTCGGACATAGTCATCAGCCATCAGTTCTCTGCTAACTTTTCCTTAATCCTGGTTAATATTGAATCTTTAGATGGAATATCAATTAGTAAAATTTCACTAATTAATTTTTTAGAGAAATCATGTCCATGAATTTTCCCCGAATAAGTTACTATTAGAGATAAATGTTGATCAATTTTACGTCCATTTACCCATTTCAAAATCAACTCTTCAGTAGGTGGTTGACGTTTTGCTCTAAATAATTCTTCTATATTCAGTAATAGTGAATCAATTGATTCTACAGGGTGGATTGAATCTTCTAAAATTTCCCAAGGATTTGTTTCCATTCCTTTATGGTCAACATTGGCGAGTAAAATTGCTGCTAAAGCGATATCTTCTCTGCCATGCCTTTTCCACAACCTTTTAATCAATTTTAATAAAACTCTGTGAGTATTTCCTGCTTCCGTAATTAGCCAAGATGCCAGATTTCTAAGAAGTTCATCTGGAGTTCCTAATATGAATGAGTAGCCGGATGAAACCATCATTCTATCCGTACTAGATTTCATTATCAGTGCAGGAACTCCAATAGGGTAAGCATTCCTAACTAAACTAGCCAAAGCTCTATCAGAAGAATGTACATTTTTTGATTGTTTTGTCAAAAACTCATCAAGATTCTTTTCAGAAACCATTCAAATCCCTATTTCTGTACTCGAATATTATCGACAATCTCGGATAACCTGTCCATAGTTCCTTTTAATTCGTATCTTATGTTTTGGCGAACATTTCGATGAACAATTTCTTCTAATTGTCGATCTAGGCTTCTTAGAATAGCTCTATGCTCAGAATCGCTTAGTTCGAATACCTTTCTTAAGTATGCTATTACTCTTAAATCATCATCAGTTTTATCGGTATGTATAAGAAAAGTTTCTAGTACTTGCTCATAGATAGAGATTTTTTCACTATTAGTCAGAGGAACTCCTTCTTCAATTTCATTATCTTGAATTATAGAATCATAGATCATTTTTGGTTCTTCATCTCTCAATCTTAAAGCCCTCGCGAGTTTTGTAATTAATCTCTTTTCACCAAATGTAAGGTTCCCATCATTTAGAGCAAGACTGACTACCCCGCGAAACACTACTCGCCTATCCGAGGAGGGTTCAACCATGAACTTCCTCTACAGTTCTATGACTTAATCTCTATCATTATTAAATTCATCCCATATTAGTGATAATTATCGCATAACCATAGGAGCCTTCATGAAGGGTACAACTGCGGGTATAGGTTGGTAATCAGCCACACTCGCGGGCGTTTTGCGCCCATCCAACCCAGAAACCTACTAGGTAATTGGGAGTGAAGCCCCTCTAGTTGGGCCGAAAACCGGAAAGGAATTATTATGTCAAATACAGAAGGAAAATATATCATACACGCAACAATACGTTGTGACGGCACAGTCGCTAGAAAAGACGTTGTAGGGGCCATATTTGGTCAAACAGAAGGTCTTCTTGGTGATCAGTTACAACTTAGAAAGTTACAACGAACAGGCCGCATTGGCCATGTAGATGTAACATTGAATCAGAATAAAGGGAAAGTGCAAGGGGAAATCTCACTTTCTTCATCTATCGATCAAGTCAGTACAGCGGTTATTGGAGCAGCCCTAGAAACTATAGATCGTATAGGACCATGTAAAGCAGTAATAAAAGTCAAGGCAATTGAGAATATCAGATCTGCAAAGAGAGATAACGTGATTGATCGTGCTAAGACTTTACTGTTGAATATGGTTAATTCAGGCCAAGATGAGTCCAAGAACATACTAGATGAAGTACGTTCAGTTTTAACGTTAGATACAGAAAAAGATATTTCTGGAATGACCGCAGGACCGAAGGTTGCAGAGGGTAGTGCAATAATCATTGTAGAAGGAAGAAACGATGTTAAGAATTTACTAAAGTTTGGTATTAAGAATGCTATAGCAACTATGGGGTCCGGAATCCAAGATGAATTAGTCGCACTTGCTAAATCTAAAACAACTGTGACAGCATTTGTCGATGGAGATAGGGGTGGCAAACTTTTGTTGATGGAACTCAGTGGTAAACTGGGTAAATCACTGACACATGTGGCTTTAGCCCCACAAAGTCGTGAGGTAGAACATCTAGAAGGAAAAGTAATCACAAAATGTTTAGCACAAAAAGAACCAGCTAACAAACTTGTATCTCGAATTCAAGCAGAGTTGGCAAAGGAAGATGACGTAGCAGTAGGTCGTGGTGAGGAAATACTTGAAGCACCTGAAGAAATCAAAGGGTGGGCAGGTATGTTAGAAGGACTGAAAAGAAATCAAGCAGTTATAGTAAATGAGGATGGATCCGGTAGTGAACCAATTGGAGCATCTTCATTGGAAGCAAAGCTTGCAGAATCTGAAGGTGCAAAAGGCCTAGTATTCGCTGGAAAAGTAACTGATAGAATTTTTACTTTAGCAGCCGGAGCAGGTATAGATAGCGTAGTTGCATCATCAGTAGGGAAAGTAACTAGGAAATCTGGAGTACAAGCTTACTCAGTATCCGATATGTAATTTTTCTAAGCCTTTCGGTGAAAATTAATTACATTAAAAAAGCCCTTGGAAAGCTCCTCATCAGTAGAAGCCATCAAAAGTCCTACATTCCCGCTCCCAATGGATGGAGCAGTCGACGTCGATAATTCTAGCGTTATATGCTTTGGTCGGAATCATGTTAGCAACACTTTGGTTACGACACCAATCAGTGCTGAGACAGCGAGACGAAATGCGTACTAAACTTGGTAATTTACAGGGTAATTTAGCCAGTACCTCTAATCGTCTTGATTTACTCTCCAGAGGAGTAGATACTATTCTTGGTGAAACTCCAGAAGTACATGAATTAATATCGGTACATAAATCTCTAGAGTCAGCCGAATCATTGCTTTTTGAACAGGATGTAACTATCAGTTCTAGTGAATCCTGTGCTATAGCTACTCATGCAGCGAAGGCAATACTTTCTAACTATCAGAGAGATTCAGAAACACAAGGAAGTGAAAATATACTACCAGGAATAATGCCTTTAGTTTCAAGATTAGATGCAATCCTCACTCAAGCAGATATGAAGTCTGAAGATTTAGAACTTAATGGCGATGAGCAAAGAGGACTTGGTGAGTTATTTCATGAATCAGGGAAATTTGATAGAGCTACGGATTTCTATCGTAGAGCCAACTTACTTTCTCCTGAAAGTTCTTCCATTCTTCAATCACTGGCATCGATACAAAGAGATGAAGCAGATCTTGATTCGTTAGATAGAACATTAGAGCGTTTAATCGCAATAAACCCAGACGATATAGAAGTATTAAAAGAACAAACAATATTAATTTCTGGTAGTGAAGATGAACGTTTTAATCGAAATATTAGGAGATTGGAAGCTTTAGGGATTGATTTTCAATTACCGGATAAAAATATTCCAAATATTGCTGAGAGGGCAAATGCAATACAAAGCGAGATCAATCCACATCTGAAAGAACCTTCTACCTCTGAGGGATGGGTCTCAAAATCTTCTAAATTACTGCAATTAGGAGAAATTAGAGCATCATTAGAATCAATTGAAAGAGCATTATACCTTGATGCTTCCAATTCTAAGGCTTGGCTACTAAAGGCAAAACTATTGGCTGCTGGCGAGAACCAATCAAAAGAGGCTCTTCAGGCTATACGTCGAGCATCAGGATTGGGAGAATACACAGTTCTTCTAGAGAGCGAAATTCTTGAGAATGAGAATAAGTTAGATTCTGCTAGAGCAGTTCTAGAAGAATGGTTGGAAGTTAATCCAGATGATGCGGAAGTTAGAGGAAGGCTAAGTCTAGTTTTATTCCGTGCGGGAGCAATTGAATGGTCAAAGAAAATACTGGAAGAAGCCCCACAAGACTCCTGGGAAAGTGCTTCTTTGCATGTTATGCAAGGTCGTTTACATTTATTGGCCGCAGACGAGCATAGAGATAAGACAGGAGAACATGATCATATTCTATTATTAGATGCAACAATTTCTTTTGATTCCGCAATAGAGAAAGATAGAGAGTCAGGGTTGGCATGGCTTGGAAGGTCCAGAGCATTAAGATATCAAGGCTCTATGAAAGAGGCAGAAGTTGCTTTGGTCAGAGCGAGAAGACTCATTCCAGATCATCCTTCGATATCTTTAGAAGAAGCACATCTATGTTTGGAGATGGATAAATTAGATCAGGCTAATGCATTGGTTTCTGAGGCATCAACTAATGTTCGTAGTCATCCATCTATTCCATTTATCAGAGGTATGATTGCAGCGAAACAGGGACGTTTCATTGAGGCCAAAACATTTTTCTCTAAAGTACTAGTATCTGATCCGAACCACATTAGAGCAAGATTGAATCGTTGTTCAGCATCATTATTGGCTGATGATTTGGTAACAGCACTTGATGATGCAAACTCACTTATTGAATTAGCACCTGAACTAAATCTAGCAAGGCAAAGACGTTCAGAAATTCTAATGAATCTTGGAGACTGGAAAGAAGCAGAAAATGAATTAAGAACTCTACTCTCTCAAGATTCTGAGCATATTATGGCACTAGTTCATTTAGGAGCTTGTATGATTGCAATGGATAAATCTGAACAAGCAGAAAAGCCGTTAAACGAAGCAATTCGATATGATCCTACACATTCTGAGGCATGGTATCAGAGAGGGCTTCTCTATCTTGACTTTGGAAGGGTAGACGAGGCTAAGTCGGACTTTGAGGCTGCAGCAAAATATGACAAAAAGCATATCGATGCAAGACTGAGAATTGCTGCAATTCAACATGATGGTGAGAACGTCAATGAATCAATTATTGCATGGAGAAAAGTTCTCGATATTGATCCCGAACATAGACTGGCTCGAAGAAGATTGCAAGAATCTGTAGATAGACAAGAAAATTTCAACCAGAGGATTTCTCCAAAGGGTTGAACAATAAGTTATGGCAGCACAACATATGCCTACATCACTTGGAATAGAGCCAGGACAACAAGCACCATATTTTGAATTACCAAATGCTAATAATAATGCAGGTAAAGATACATTATCTCTAAGTGAGATTATGGGAAGTAATGGTGCAATAATCACATTTACTTGTAATCATTGTCCTTATGTTGTAGGTTCAGAATCTAGAATAGAAAAAATGGCTTTGAAAGCGAAAGAAAATGATATTGGATTTATCGGGATTAATTCTAATGACCCTGTCAATTATGAATCAGACTCTTGGCCAAATATGGTTAAAAGAGCATCTAAGGGAATGACATATGCTTATTTACACGATGCAGATCAATCTATTGCAACACAATATGGTGCCGAAAGAACTCCTGAATTCTATCTGGTTAATGCATCTGGAGTGGTAGTTTACAGAGGTAGACTCGATGACTCACCAAGAGACCCTGCGCATGCGACAACTTCCGAACTTTCTGATGCCATTGATCTATTGATAGAAGGTAGAGAAATCAAAGAAAACAGAACTCAGAGCATTGGATGCTCTGTTAAGTGGAAAGTTTAGGTGACAAAATGTCAATGGGTATTCCGGCTAGAATATTTGCTACCATACTCAAATTTTCTCCTGCTTCATTACAAAATAGACTATGGAAATGGTGGTATCAAAGAATATCTAAAGCACATAATAAGGTGGATTTTAGATTTATGAACTATGGATTCATAGATAATAACAGTCCAGTTCTAGAACCGGAAGATGAACCATATCGACTATTTATACAACTTTATCACATGAATGTAAGAGATATTGATTTGAAAAATAAACAGGTATTGGAAGTTGGTTCTGGAAGAGGAGGGGGCGCTAGTTGGATTGCTAAGTCGAAAAAACCATCTTCTTTAATTGGAGTAGATTTCTCTAAAGAAGCCGTTTCTCTATGTAATGGCTGGTACAGTCAGGAAAATTTAAATTTTATAGAAGGCAATGCTCAAGATTTACCGTTCGAAGATAATAATTTCGATATCGTTTACAATGTCGAATCTTCTCATTGTTATGGCGATATGAGTAAATTCGTTAGCGAAGCTTTCAGAGTTCTAAGAAAAGGTGGCAATTTCTGTTGGACTGACTTTCGTGATGAAGAAACTATGAGTAAAACAGAAGAAATTTTTCTAAAATCTGGCTTTTCAGTGGTATCAAAGAAAGAAATTACCGATGAAGTAATTAATGCATTAGATATGATAAATGATGCTAAAAAAGAAAGAATAACAGAACTTGTACCGAGAACGATTAGACGTAGTTTTGAGACTTTTGCTGGAGTCCAGGGAACCCCTGTTTATGATTCATTTAAGTCTGGTAAATTGAAGTATTATAGATATAAAATGACTAAGAATTAGTATTGTTCCAAGACTAATTCTGTTTGTGTTGAAGTTATTTCTCCTGGCGCGGCTAACCACATACGATCTAATAAATTCCTTAATGAAATTGTATCATCGACGTGAACAATTGCAACTAAATCTGCATCTCCACTAATTTCGTAAATACATTCAACTCCTGCCCATCCTGAATATTCTCCAGCCAGACTCCCAATCTCCACTCCTGAACCAACTTTAAGCCGTATCAATGCTGTCAACCCTATGCCAGCTTCTCGGATTGTATATCCTCTAATGACTCCTTCATCCTCCATTCTTTTCATACGAGTTCTTACTGTACGTTCAGTAACATTTACCTTTTTTGCGATGTCAACAAATGGTGCTCTGCCCGCATCTCTAAGGTACGCTAGAATGGCTCTATCAAGTGAATCTACGTCAACCATGATTACTCCGCAAAGCGAACCCTTTTTGATTGTTATTGTCATTTTGAGTGGCAATTGCTCAGCTATTTTTTCCGTTTTCAGGTAATAATTTCACACCAAGTATCGTATTTTATATTAAGTTGCATTAAAATGAGTCGCCGATTTCTGACAATACATGTCAGAGGATGATGCAATGGCCAATCTTCGAGTTCAAGAGTATTTAGATGAAGTTTCTAATCTTAATCTTTCAACCTCAAAATCTCAGTGGTACAATGTTGATGTAGCAACCCTTCTGGTTAATTGTAAAGTAGTTGGCCATGATATTGATGAAGCTACCGGGGCATCATTGATATTCTTAGAAAAAAGCGTATTGATGTGTTGTTGTAATTCTGGTAAAATTCATCATTATCCAAAACATCTTCTACATTGTTTTGTAGACGATAAAAGAGATAGTCATGATAATCCAGATGGAATTATATTCAAGGCAGAGTTATTTTCAATTTCTCCTTCTGAGGAACAACTTTGTTGGGAAGAAGTATGTCATTCTGAAATTCAAGTACCTTTGGTCCAGGACAAAGTATCTCGCTGGTTAAGTTGGCTAAATTCCTAGTACAACCATCGTAACATTCAGACCATTAGTTCTCTTCGAAGTGATTAATGGGCGGAATGATCACTGACCTTAAGGCACGCACAATCATTGATTCACGTGGGAATCCAACAGTGGAAGTCGATTGCTTTGTAGATGGCATTCTCATGGGTCGTGCTGCCGTACCTTCCGGAGCAAGTACAGGTAGCCATGAAGCTGTTGAATTAAGAGATGGTGAGGAAGATTGGATGGGTAAAGGAGTTTCCAAAGCTGTCAATAATGTCAACAAAGACATAAGAGATTTGCTAGTAGGATTAGAAGTTTCTAATCAAGAAGAAATAGATGTCTCAATGCTGGCTTTGGATGGAACTATGAACAAAGAAAAATTGGGCGCTAATGCAATTTTAGGCGCCTCTCTGTCAGTAATTCGTGCAGCCGCTAATTATTCAAATCAGCCATTATGGAGTTATATCTCAATAAACAATGAGCAAAAATTACCCGTTCCATTAATGAATATACTCAATGGAGGAGCACATGCAGCCTCAAATGTTGACGTTCAAGAGTTCATGGTCGTCCCTCACGGGTTCGATAGCTTTTCAGATGCAGTAAAGGCTGGAACAGAAATCTATCATTCATTGAAATCAGTACTAAAAAATGAAGGACTTCTTGGAGGTGTTGGAGACGAAGGTGGATTCGCACCAAATTTACCTTGTAATGAAGATGGCCTTAGATATTTAATGGGTGCAATAAAAAATGCGGGATATACGCCGGGGGCACAGATCTCAATCGCTCTAGACGTTGCTGCTCAGGAATTTTTTGATGGTAAAAACTATCATATTGACAATAGGGTAATTGATGGAAAAGAACTTGCATCTTTGTATTCAACTTGGTTAGACAACTACCCGATTGTATCAATGGAAGATCCATTTGGAGAGGATGATTGGGAATCTTGGAGAGATTTTACAAAATTAGAAAGCCATAGAGTTCAGATTGTTGGAGATGATCTATATGTAACAAATCCAAGTCGTCTTCAAAGAGGTATAGATGAGGGATCATCAAATGCAATATTAATAAAATTAAATCAAATAGGCACTGTTACAGAAACTCTTGAAGTTATTGAAATGGCGCGTAAAGCCAATTTTGGGATTATTATCTCACATAGATCAGGTGAAACTTCAGATAACATAATTGCCGATTTTTCTGTTGGAACAAATGCGGGCCAAATAAAAACAGGCGCACCTGCTAGAAGTGATAGAACTGCGAAATATAACCAATTACTTCGGATTGAAGAAGAATGCCCTAACTATACAGATCTATTCTAAAGATGCTAGAAGTAATGGCAACACAATGGTGGCATCAGACTCAATCACAAATTGAGGAGTATCAGTATCTATTTTTTCCCAACTAATTTTCTCATTAGGAGGTGCTCCTGAATATCCGCCATAAGATGCACTAGATTCAGATATCTGTGCAAACCAAGACCAAAGGTCAATTTCAAGACCCACATCTTGTCTTAACATAGGAACAACACATATTGCGAAATCTCCTGCAATCCCCCCTCCCACTTGTAATAGACCTGTTGGTGAATTATCTTCTCTGTACCAGTCGGCCAATGATTGCATAGCATGCAATCCTCCTAATACGATGTCTGGGGACGCTATTGTACAATCAATCACTCTCGCTGTTAGTATGTTTCCTAAAGTTGAATCCTCCCATCCTGGGACAAATATTGGTAAATTTGCATCAGCTGCTGCAAGTAACCAGGAATCCTTTGGATCAGCATCAAATTCAAGATCTCCATGCAATAATAAATCATACAGATATTCATGAGGGAATCTTCTATCTCCAACTTCCGCAGCATCTTTCCAGAGTTCTAACAGAGGCTTTTCAATTCGTCTTATCGCCTCCACTTCAGGTATTGCAACATCAGTTACTCGATTCAAACCTCTTTTTTGTAACTCTTTATCATCTTGAGCAGTCCAGTTTCTCCAGTCATTTATTTTTTCATATGATGATTTCGCAACTAAATTGAATAAGTCTTCTTCTAGATTGGCTCCAGTACAACAAATCGCATGAATTTTTTGTGAACGAATTGCGGGTGCCAAAGACCTTCCAATTTCAGCAGTTGACATAGCCCCAGCCAACGTAATTATCATCCTTCCATCATTCTCTAGAAATTCCCGTAGAGATTTACTACATTCTGCAAGTGCACCAGCATTGAAATGCTTGTAATGATATTCTATGAATTTTTTAATATCCATAATAATCACTTTATTGTCTAAATCTTAGGATTTCGTCCTTACTAACAACTCTGATTTCATTCATTTCGGATGATAATTTTTCGTTGATAATATTGATTATAATATTTGGATCAGAGTCGCCACAAGTAAAAGCATCAATTGCAAGTATTCCCTTGTCATAATAGCAATGTGCACTAACATGACTTTCATCCAGTAAAACAACAGCTGCAAATCCTGCAGGGCTCTTGGTGCCATCAAATTCTTCAACATGGGCGTGAACCTCTCTAACACCTGCGGATTCAACTGCAAATCTCATTAAATTTAACATCCAAACCCCATCAAGATTTTTTCCAAATTCACAGCCAGAATAATCGACGCAGACTTGTTTTCCATGTGAACTTGTCATACTTATTCTTCCTGTATCTCAATTAAACTTGCATCAAACGCCGGTCGCTTAGTGCAGTATGTACAACACTTCCCTTTTGAAATGTCGGCCATCACCATATTAATTTTCTTTTTCAAGTTAATTTAACCATTTTTTTAAACGCTTCAAACCCTCTAAGATTACTTCCTCATCCGCTGCATAAGAAATTCTTACAAACCCTTCTCCACCTGTAATTAGAGATGCAGGGATTAACTGTACTCCTGCATTTAGGGCGCCATCTGCGAATTCAATATCGCTCATCCCTGTTCCCGTGACGTCTACGAATGCATAAAATGCTCCTTCTAAATTACCAACTCTTAAGCCTGGAATTTCAGATAAACCTTGCTTTATGATTTCTCTTCTCTTCTGATATTCAGAATTAAATTCTTCTACATAATTGTCACAGGAAAGAGCAACTCTTGCAGCTTCCATCATGAATGTAGGGACATGAGATGCTGAATTGGCTTGCGATTTAATGGCTGCCTTCATGGCTTTTTCAGGACCTGTGAGAAATCCTAATCTCATCCCAGTCATTGCCCAAGATTTAGACCAACCGTTGATTACTAATGTTCTTTCTTTTCCTCCTTTACAAGTTGCCGGAGAAATATGTGGGTAATCAGTCCAGTTCAGTCTAGCATATATCTCATCAGAAACTATCCACAAATCATATTCCACAGCAATTTTAACAATTTCAGAAATTTCTTCTGGAGTGAAAACTGCTCCTGTAGGATTATTGGGAGAATTCAACAAGATCATCCTAGTATTATCAGTAATAGCAGATCTAATTGCGCTAATATCAGGATGAAAGTTATCCTTTCTTACTGGTACATGCACAGGAATAGCACCAATAAATTCCAACATTGGTTCATATGAGGCCCAAGACGGTGCTAACAGTATAGCCTCATCTCCAGGCATTGTAGTTATCATAAATGAATACAGTAAGGCTTGTTTAGCGCCGGGAGTAATTACAACATTTTCCGCTTCAGTTTCTATTCCATGTTTTTCGAAAAGATAGTCTGCAACTGATTGACACAATTCTATTGATCCTGCACCCCTAGTATATTTTGTATTACCATTTTTTAATTCTTTAATAGCCGCATCGATTATTTCAGATGGTGTGTCAAATCCAGGTTCTCCAACAGTCCATCTCACTACTTCCGGACCCGGTGGTTGTAGATAGGGTGCGAAACCCACTCCTAATCCCTCATAGCGCGATGAAACGTTCGGCATGATGTCTAGGGAGCGCACCAACACCATCAAGATATACGGTTGCAATCCTCTTTCATAATTAAGTGGAAAAGGGCTTTTAAAACCCTTTTTTCAGTTATTGATGCTTAAAATGATAAATTTCACATACCTTTACATAGGATTTTGATTTAGGAGATACAATGAAACAGATGTCAACATTCAACAAAGGAATTGTAATCATGGTAGTACTAGTGCTTTTTGCTGGTGCTTCTGTCGGAGCTAGCATAGAAGAATTTGCGGCACCGACATATGAAGAAGAAGATCCTTACAGAGGAGCGATTGATGACACTACCGATGAAAAAGATTGGAGAGCCCTTGAATCAAATGATAAGGGTATAGAAAAAGGGGCCAAGAATTTCTTCGGTAAATTAATGTCGGATAGAATGAATGATAGATTAGAAGATCGTGTTTCTCATCTGGAAGAGAGAATCGAGATAGGCCAAGATATTGTTATTGCCTATCAATTTTGTATAGATAGTCAAGACTGTGAAGTTGATGCTACAGTTCTTGAAGAGATGATAAGTAACCTAAATACTAAACACTCAGAAATGCAGGAAAAAATAAATTCAGATTCAAGTGAACTCGCAGAAGAGGAAGTTGCAAGATTTACAGAAAGAGAAAATAGTCAGATAGAAGATGAAGAAGGAAATAATGATACTGACTCTAGTAATGAGGATTCCAGCCAAGAAGAATGTGAAGAAGAAGGAGGTACTTGGTATGAAGAAAGAAATGTATGCCACCATGAAGAAGAACAGATCTGTATATGGGAAGATGAAGACGGAATTGTCCATTATCGGTGTGATGAAGATAAGCAGGATGAATTATGGTTCGATTGTAGGACAGAAGAAATATGGTCTGACGAAAAACAAGAATGGTGTAATCTAGAACGAAAGAAGGCCTCATCTCACCATAAGGCAATTCTATTGGAATCAGGAAGAATAGCAATTTCATTCTGTATTGTTAGTGAAGAATGTACTGCCGACCAAAATAAACTTCGAGAAGTCTTAGCGCATATGTCTCACAGGCATGAAGACCATAGAGATTGTATTGATTATGAGCTTTGTGAGCATAAAGAAAAAGAAAGAAAAGGGTTATTCGATAGATTACATGATAAAATCCGTAAAGACAACATAGACGCTAAATCTCTAACATCATCACATATGGAAATCGGAGAAGATGCTTGTAATGAACGCGGAGGAGAATGGATAGAAATTAATGATAGGGATAAAGAATTTACATTTTGTAATTTTTGGCAATCTCATGATGATAGTAGTCAAGAAGAAATAGAAAGTGAAGAAACTCACCGTTGTAACGAAGAAAATGCAACAGGTTGCGAAGATTAAACATTATTTTCAATAACCTCTTTCGAAGAATATTCAAAGATAATGCCTGTTACGGCTAGTCAACGCATGGGTGGCAGAGTAGCTATGCAGCGGACTGCAAATCCGCGGACCTGGGTGCAAATCCCGGCCTGTGCTCCAAATAGTTTCGTTGTAATGTAAGTTTTGAATTATTAGTAAAATAAATATTTGCTATTCTAATTTATTTTCCATTCCATATCATAATGAGGCCCTATATTTTCGATTTCAAAAATATCAGATACAATTTCAAAACCACATCTTGCATACATGGGTACCGCTTTGATACGGGCATTACACCAAATCCCAGTTTCTTCTTCGGCCGCTTTGCTTTGTAATTCTCTCACAATCTCAGAACCTATGCCTTTGTTACGATATTCCGAGTCTACTGCCATCCCTCTTATCCTATATTTACAACCATCTCTTGAATCAACTTGAAGAGTAGAGCATCCAATCATTTTTTCACCAACATAAGCACATAGGAATTTTGTTCTCGGATCAATATCTACCTTAGGATAATGTTCCGTTCCCCTCGGCATACCTATTCTTAAAACTCTAAATCTTAAATCAAGATGGTCTTGATTTATAGAATCTGACCAAACTAACCGGTGCTCCATAATTACGCGAGTTACTATTACATCAAGAACCCATCTTTAGGGTTGGTTTGAAATCAGTTAACGTCGTGGAATTGTTATGGCCGAGCAGAAGGCGCCGGATTGGCGAACCTATTTTTTCTTGGGTGCAATACTTCTAATTAATACAATTTTCATTAAATTTTCATTTTCCTGGCCTTGGGGTTCAGAATCTTTTACTCTTGGGTTGTTCGGCCTAATTGGATTGACAATGTGGTATATTTCTTGGTACCGATTTACATTCAAAAGACGTGGATTAGTTCCATGGCTAGATTTATGGAAAAAACCTAAAGATTCTTCAAAAAAATTATTTTTATTTTCATTTTTTATCCTTATGATGTCGTATCTTTTAGGTAGAGACCAACTCTTTTTTCCCGACCCCACGTCTCTAATTTTCTCCTTGATAGCGCTGTTAACTTTTATTCAGGCAACTTATGTTTTTCTCAGTGTAACAATTCTTTCAGATGATTGACTTACCTTTTCCCTGGTTTCCAGAATTGTAATGGTAATGCTTCCTTTCCTTGCATAGCACGGAATGCTAAATGATCCGCTCTTTCGTTCCAACGATGACCTCTATGTGCTCTGACATGTTCATGACTTAATTCTCTTAGAGAAGAAACTTCTTTCCATAATTTCTGGACATTCAAAGCCAGCTCTTTATTGGCTTTAGCTTTCCAAGTTCCAGAGCCAATATTTAGAGCATATTGAGAATCTCCTCTGATTACTGCAGGAGTATTACTTCCTTCAACTAGTAGCCATTTTAACGCATGAGCAAGAGCAGATAGTTCTGCAGTATTATTTGACCCAACTTCAGATCCGATATATTCTTTAGATATTTTTTTTGTAACTACAGGGCCATACTTTTCGGTAATTATTTCTCCTTGCCCTTTACCTAGACCTGTATCTCCAATCACTACACAGAACCCCCATCCAGCAGGAGTTTCAGATGAAACATTTCTATTTTCTTCACAAGAACCATCAACATATATCGAGATCTTGCCTGAAGTATTCATTACCTATTCCTCAATTAGAGACTTGTATGCTGCAGCATCAAGAAGAGCATCAAGTTCCCCGGGATCGTCCATTTTCATTTTACATATCCACCCTTCTCCATATGGATCAGTGTTTATGGTTTCAGGAGCATCTTCTAACTCTTCATTTATCTCTGTAACCACACCAGAAATTGGAGCATATATTTCACTCACAGACTTAACGGATTCAACATTTGCAAACGAATCCATTGATTTTACAGAAACTCCTAATTCTGGTAATTCTACCCAAACAACATCTGTTAAAGCGTTCTGTGCATAATCCGTTATTCCTACTGTAATTTCATCTCCTTCAATTTTAATCCATTCATGCTCTTTGGTATAAATTAGTGCTTCAGGTATTTCGCTCATGGGTATCGCCAACCCTCACGAGGGTATTCCAAGAGTCAAGGTTTCGCTTCTTCATTCTTCCTCTAGTTTAGTTTCCAAATGTTTTTTTTCCATCTCGGACCAACCTGAACCCATATTGTCTCCACTGGCATCGAGTTGTTCTTGTTTGAGTCTAGCCCTCATTTCCTGTTCCTCTTCTCGACTGATCCATTTATCTAGGAAACCCTTCTCATGTTCTTTTCCTTTAGAAAAGTGCAATAATAGGTACAGAGTAATACTAAGGAAAAGGATTATTGGAAATATAAATGCGAAGCTATTTTCTTCTACACACTCATTGCCATCGCAACCTAATATTCGAATCAAACCTTCAGAAATTGCCAAAGCAGTCATTAGTGAGAATGATAAAATCACTCCAATTAAAATTCTTTGAACCCTATTTGCTGGGGAATCCACAAAAAATCACCTTCGCAGGATGTATATTATCCCATGCATTATTTTACTCCAATAATTTATGAATTTTATACGGTAGAAGTGCCCTATTGACTGGCGTGACTTCTAAGACTCTTCCATCATCTCTCCTACGTATATCTTGTAACAATGGATGCCTACTTTTTTTGTGTAAAGTCATTAAAGTTGGCTTATCATATTCTAAAGCGGTACGAACAGCTGCAACAAATCCTTCACTTTCTACGGAAAACTTACCCACTTCATCAATTACTAAAACTTCACATTCATCTAATGCATCAAGTATTGCAGGTACTGCGACTCTATCTAGTTCCGTCGGATCTATTCCATAACCCAAGATACGAGTTCTAGAATCTATATTTCTATGTGCAATTACTCCCTTTTCACCAGTCCTTACATTTACACAAGCATATCCTACTCTCTCTCCATTTTCAATTATGGCTTCAGTTTGAACCCCTCCAATAATATCTTGATACATTTTCCTAGAGTTATTTTTCCTCTCTTCCTGTACCATTTGGATTACCTTTTGTAATACGGCCGACTTACCAGACCTAGGTAATCCTGTAATACCAATTTTTGGATATATTCCCATAATATTGCCCTTCATTTGTTTGCTTTGCGACGCAAGACGGTTTCACCGAGGTCAAGCGTAAGTATTAATGGGTTTGGTATTTTTTAGTCATGAAAACCGAAGAAAGGAAAATAATTACCGGAAACCGAATCTTTTATTTCCGGATTATGTTATTGTATTGCCATTGAACGTATTTTGTTTGGCTTAGGGAATGGAAGGTTCTCAATTTCATAATTATTGACGTTGTTATTAGCTGCCCATGCTCGAGACCATAAATCCAATGTTTCTGAATTTAAATGTACTGCCAACCAGTTTAATCCTTTTTCGACTGAACCATGTTCTTCGGCAATTCTTTCCATTACTTCAGCAGGTAATTCTAAGAAATTCACTGAATTTCCTAAAACACAATCCGATGGAACTACAGCCCATCTCAACCTTCTTTCCAGTTGAGCATTTACAATAGCCTGACAAGCAAGTCTAGGTTTTCCTTTAGGTCTGATTGAGCCAGTCCATTTAGCTTGGGTTCTCTGGACGGAATCTTCTCTAAGTCCACTTACATAAGCAGGGTGGATTATGCTAATATCGTCGCCCTTAGTTGAAAAATGAGTTCCCCTGATAAAAGCAGTACCTCTTGAACCAGGCTTCCAATCAGTTATTTCTTCAGACCAGTTTGTTTGATCTATTTCCCCTACTCTAACTCTTATAGGCTTACCAGTGGGATTTAACCAATTATTTTCTTCAGATAGTTTAGGTTGTTCCGCTAACTCGGAAATTGCTCTAACAATTCTTCTTCTATCATATTCATCTCGAGGCATTCTAGGTACGGACCAATTTCCATCTGTCCAACTACTCCATGATTTTCGAACCATATCAAAAGTAGGTACAGTTTTCGCCAATCCATTTTGAGACGTAATCTCATTAGTATTTAGAGGGCCATAACTGGTCATAGTTTCTGTTTGGCCACCTTTTGTTATGCCTATAACTAAAACACCCTGTGAAACACCAGGAAAAACTCGTTGATTTTCTGGGAAAGACCATGAAGAATTCCACCTATTCTTTTCTACCATTAATTTACGGAGGGGAATACTACTCTTTTCCCTAAGCAATGAATCAGGGACAATCATTCTTACTCTACCATCTTTCCTGACTAGTTGCATACCTCTTTCTAAGAATAAACGATATAGGTTCACATTCCCTCTTAATGTTGAGAATCTTCTACTTCCATCTTTGTTAGTAGTATTTCTCAATTGCCTTGATAATTCTTTTCTCAATTCACTACCTTCAGGATGACCCCTAAACCTATCTTTAATTCTCAGCCATGGAGGTCTACAAACTAGAAGACCTGGCTTATCATCCCAAGGCCACTCTCCTCTCAATGCATCCCCTGATTGAACAGACTCTTCTAATATTTCTTCGGCTTCTTTTCTCCCAATCTTCCCGACATCTCCTTTTCCGTCTAAATCAACCAAATCACATCTTGAAAGAGCAATTAAAATCCTACGTCGAGCGCACTTGATCGCAACTTCAGAATTATCTAACATCTGGAAACCATTCAGTAAAAGTACAGTATCCTTTTTTCTTTCTGCAGGGGTAAATTTCTCACTTCTATCCGCATGAATTCGAATTAGTCTAGCTGCGAAGACCCCAGCTCCTACTGAGGGGTCAGCGAAAGGTATTGCAATTCCAGTACGTGTTTGAAGGCCATTACCGTTATCATCAGAATTATCATCTTTCTCTTCTGTCACATCTTGATTAAATTTCTGAGCATATGCTCTAAAACTAGGTGGTAAAGCAGAAAGAGAAAGTGCAGCGGAAGGCTCTTTAGATGTTTCTTCCCTTGTATCCTTCAATTCGTCCGAAAGTATTGATTCTGCAAATTTCGCAGGAGTTGCATATGCGCCTCTAGGGGATCGCCCATCACTTTCAGCCTCATTTCTCGCTAATAGATGATCCAGAACAGCACCCGGATCAGACAGTAGCCCTGCAGGTAAAGTAGGCCAATGATTTGGTAGAGTAGCAGCAATAGGAATTCCATGACGAGTTGCTTCTTCCCAAGAATCTAGCCAAGTATCTAGTTGTTCAACCCTATCGGAACACTCTCTGTCAAGCCTTGCGTACCAACCGGATGCGTCACTAACCATAGAAATACAGAGGTCGCGACAAGGGTCCCCTCTTTGAAGGAGTCGGCTCAAAACGGGGTCTCTTCCCTATCGTTTTATATGTCTAAAGAGAAATGATCTTGTTCCAACTCAATAATTATCTGCTTCCGGAGAAGCCAAGATATTGCTTCGTCAACCTCTTCATCTCTAATTCCGATTTCACTTAATTCTTGTAATAATAAGTCAAAATGAATAGAAGTAAGCCCCTTTGAATTCAACAATTCCATTACATGAATAATATGTTCAGAAACAATCGCCAACAAAGGGTCATCTCCAAATTCTAGATTAGTATAGTCAACTGCTGGAAAACCATCAATCTCAATCTCACCTTTTTCAGTTTCTGAATCTTGTTTATTATCATCATCGTAGACATCAAAGAGATTTTTTTGATGAGGATCTTTCCAAACAACTCCTTCAGCAACTTCTCTTTGCCTTTTGAGACGCTTTGCTAATGTCTCTAATCTGTGCAAGCGTTGTTCAAGGCGTAATTTCTCTCTTCCAAGTTGTCCTTCAATGAGTTGTAATTCTTCTTTCGCCCTTTCATCTAACCACGTAGAGATATCCCATGATGGATCTAGTCTGAGCATTGTTTCCCATAGTTGGGCTATTGAATCCGGTAGAGTTCTGACATCTATCCGGGGACTCCCTTCACTATCATCAGAAGTGTGTTCCATATCGTCTGATTTGTAGTGGACCTCTATCAAGTATCGTGTCTACAATTGTCAATTGTCGAATAGTTGGATTGATGAAGGAAAAGCATCTGCCACGCATCATGACTGAGTATCGACTGACCGTACTGCCGGGGGATGGAACAGGTAAGGAAGTGATGATAGAGGCCATGCGGGTACTTTCAGTATTTGAAAAAAATAGCCCAATTTCGTTTAATATTACAGAAATTCCTTGCGGAGGAGAGTATTATCTTGAAACAGGTAAAGAATGGCCAGAGGGATCATTTGAACATTGTAGAGATAATTCAGACGCAATTCTTCTCGGTGCTATCGGTTGGCCAGGTGCACGCCTTCCAAATGGAGACCTTGCAGGAGGTCAAGTAATTCTTGGCCTTCGTTCTGGATTGAACCTATATGCTAATGTTCGACCAGTCAAATTGTTTCAAGGAGTGAAGCATAAAGTACACGGTATTCACAAAGATATCTGGGATCCTAATCTTGTAGATATGGTAATGGTTCGTGAGAATACAGAAGGATTATATCATTCGTTATTGAGACGTATGTCTCAGAAGGCAATAGGTGAGAAAGATGATCCGATGGTCATAGAAAAGTTTCCTGGATTAGATGGGGAAGTGGCTTGGGATACGAGACCAATTTCAAGAATAGGAACCGAGCGCGTAATTAAATTTGCATTTGATCTTGCACAACATCGTCAGAAGAAGCTTGGAAAAACACAGAAAGTTACCTGTGTTGACAAATCTAATGTCACACGTGGTTGCCAACTGTTTAGGAAAATATTTCATGAAATAGCAGAGGAGAAGTATCCTGAAATTGAGATTAATGAAGCGTATATTGATGCCTTTACTATGTGGTTAATGAGAGATCCGGAATCATTGGATGTCGTAGTTCTACCAAATATGTTCGGCGATATTGCTACAGATTTAGCATCGGTTCTCCAAGGAGGAATGGGCATGGCAGGAAGCGCAAATCTTGGACCGAAACATATGTTATTCGAACCAGTTCATGGATCTTCTCCCAAACATGCAGGTAATAATACCGTAAATCCTATGGCTACTCTTTCATCATTACAAATGATGTTTGAAGCTCTTGGTTTTCGAAAAAATGATACAGATTTAGACAAATGTGCTGACATACTAATGCAGGCAATGGAGGAACATTTTGCTGAAGGAGGCTGTGTAACATACGATTTAGGAGGAGATGCATCCACTAGCGACGTTGGTAAAGCGATTGCTGAACGCTGTGAAAAACTATTGAAAGAAGTATTCTGATTATTCATTGGAGATATTAGAAATAATTTTCAAAGACTCATTAAGGGCTGAATTGTTATTCCACTCAGTAATATTTGATGTATCTGAAATAACATATTCTAACAATAAATCTGCCATTCTGGACACCTCATCAACTATAGTTACTGTAGCCATCCTAGCACTTCTAGAAAGTGGATTTAGATCAACAACCAATACATCTTTTCCTAAGGAAACTAATACCTCACACCTATCGCCATCTTCAAGAGGAACAAGAATCACATCTGCTTTCTCAATACCTTCAGCAGAACATATTGCCCTAGGCCCTTCTAATCCGTTAATTCGCCCATCCTCTTCTCTCCCAAGAATCTTAACCGACATTACAGCGACCTCCCAATTTCCTTTCCATTTGTCTGGATTTCTTTCTTTTGAAACATTTAATCTCTGTAATTCTAAAAAATCATAAAGTAACTTTATTCTTTCTTCAGTTCTATAATAGATATTTATTTCAATAGGGCATTGTAAAACAGCAGCAACCCGAATTAGAGCCTTTCCAGCTAATACTGCGGTATTTCCATTTACAGAAATCACAGGCCTCTTTGCTAAAATTAATCTAGCAGCAGATTCTTTTATCGATAGTTTTGCAATTTCACTAGTTTCTTCTCCCAGAAGATAATCAAAGGCTTCACCTCTTCCATGTGCTATCATCGCAGAGTCCGCCAGTAAACCTTTCTTTGTCGCCTCAACAATTGTTTTTCTAGAAATCAAAGATTTCCTTCTAGGGTGGCTTTCTGGAATTTCCGCCATCTTATTTTCCTCCTTCAATTATTAGTGAGATGTCTATAGGTTTTATTCCCCTATTCATCGCTGATGTTGATATTAGATCTACGCCACTAGATGACCATTCAGAAATACTATCTTTTGTGATTCCGCCCGAACCTTCCAATATACACCATTTCCTCAAATCTAGTTTTTCTAATTCCGTAACTACAATCTCAGCATTCATGGGGCCCATATTATCAAGTAACAATACTACAGAATCAGTTGTAGAATTTTTCCTCTGTTTTTCAGACCAAGTTTCAGCTGCTAATATAGCTTCATTGATATTTTGAACTTCTATAACAGTAAATTTTGAGTTTTTCTCCAGATCTATCTCTAAAATTAATTTTTTAATAGCATCGTTTATATCTTCACCGCTCTCTATTGCTGATGCAAAATCATTTTCTTTCAACATTAATGCATCTGAACGAAATAGTCTATGAGTTAACCCCCCCCCAACATGAACAGCCCATTTATCTAAAATTCCCCATTCAGTTTTTCTCGTGCAGGCTAATTGAATATCATTGGATTCAGATACCCACTCAGATGTGGTAGTAGAAATTCCTGACAGCCTTCCCAATAAATTTAGCATCACTCTTTCTACTTTCAAAATTTCAGATGAGATTCCAGAAATTTGTAAAATATACTCATTCTCTTTTACTAGTTCACCCTCATTAATTTTCCAATCATAAGAGCAATTTGGAGCATGTTTGTCTAACATTCTACTAATTACAATTTGTCCACAAATTACTCCCTTTTCCTTTGCCATCAGTTTGGCCTTTACGAAATTATTTCCCCTCCCTTCTTCACTAACATCATCTGCTAGCATAGTTTCAATCCAGCGATCCATTGACTGAGAAAAGATTTCACTAGGAACTTTACCGTCAATCAATAGTCCGGACCTATCATGAGGAAGGGTCGTCACAGTATTGCGAATCTAACATATCACTTCAACCGTCCGAACAACCAATTTACCAAAAAAGATGAATTTTTAATCCACAATATCTTCAAGTCACAATTATTTAAGTGAGTTTAGTGTAGATTCTATTGCACCTAAGCATGCCAATAAATCATCCACAGTACTTCGAACTGTAGCTAAATTTTCTCCTGAAACAACAATTTTTAATTGAAAATCATCTTTACTTTGTATAATCTCTGCATCGAATGTATCTGGATCATCGGCTGAAATTCCGGCCAATAGGGCTTCAACATGGCTACGAGAACCATTCATCTCAAGAGTCGTAGAAACACTCTCCATGGACATCGCAAGACCCTAAGGCATATCTTTCCTCTTGTCTCCCGTTCTTTGTGAGTGGCGACCCAGTTCCGGATGTTCCCTTGTTAGCGGGCATGGGGGGAGTCAATTCTTCGGAATCCCAAAGTACTCATTTTGGACGTAAAGCGATAATACTTACTAGAGAAAAAAATACCAAAGAAATGTCATCTTTAGCCCAAACAATGGGTATAGAAATTGTAGACATTATATTGCAAAAAGGTAAACCAAACTCCAGAACATATTTTGGGACTGGTAAATTACAAGAGATCTCTGAAGAACTAACTATGTCAGGAAAAGGACATATTTGGGAGAAAGTTGACCTTATTTTGATACATAGTAATCTTAAGCCTAGTCAGCTAGTTAATATTAACGATTTAACCTCAATTGAAACTTGGGATAGAGTGAGATTATTACTAGAATTGTTTACAATTCATGCATCTTCAGTTGAGGCTAGAGTACAAGTTCGTATCGCCAGACTGTTAGCCGATCGTTCAGTTCTTAGAGAATTGATTCATCGTGAGCATACTGGAGAACGCTTGGGTTTTGGAGCCGGTGGACAGACCGGTTGGAGCAACATAATGAAGGCTGTAGGGCATGAAATTGCCAAACTAAGGCGAAAATTGAAGAAGATGGACTCCTCTCTTTCCGAAAGAAGAAGACAAAGGTCGAAATCAGGTGCTTTGACAGTCGGATTGGCAGGCTATACAAATGTGGGAAAATCCAGTTTATTTTCAGCCCTTTCAGGAAAACCAGTATTAATCAAAAATCAATTATTTTCGACACTAGAAACAACCGTTGGAAGAATGGCAAATCAACCCAGAATATTGATGGTAGATACAATTGGATTTATTGATAATATACCTGCAGAATTATTGGATTCATTTTCAGCTACTCTACAGGAATCACTGTCTTGTGATATGTTGTTATTATTAGTGGATGCTTCCGATGAACCAGATGAGATTCGTCGTAAACTTGCAACTTCTCGCAGAGAACTTTTCGGAAGGATTGATGATGGAAATAGTCACAATACAATCGTAGTTCTAACAAAAATAGATCTTTGTACGGATCAAGAAATTCTGGAAGCAAAGGAAATAGTACATTATTACAGTCCTTTTGAATCTGTAGCTGTTAGTGCCATAAGTGGACAAGGGATAGATGAATTAAGATCGGGAATAATGACAGTTTTACATGGCCCTCCTGTAATAATTAGTGTAAATCCCCCTCAGAAAGAAGGGGATTTGGAATTAGTTGAACTAATTGCCAGAGTTCATCGTGAAGCGCTGGTAATTGATGTACAGGTTAATTCAGAAAATACTCAGATATCAGGTTGGATGGGTAAAGCAAATATGGCTAGAATAACC
>Ga0209036_1000013_pt1 | contig 72754 bp, 71 predicted proteins | sample MarorgKNORR_S2LV_3_FD_188222 | JGI IMG/M metagenome (GOLD analysis project Ga0209036, IMG submission 188222) | Marine microbial communities from the Southern Atlantic Ocean, analyzing organic carbon cycling - DCM_A/KNORR_S2/LV (SPAdes) (version 2) | ecosystem: Environmental > Aquatic > Marine >... | reverse complement strand
AGAAGCGGTCGTCCAGCCTTTGCTACTGACTCAAGTAGGGGCAGAAGGTCGCGAATGTTAGAAATTTTCTTATCGAACAGCAAAATAAACGGATTTTCTAAGTCGGCACTCATACTATCCTGATTGTTAATGAAGTACGCGGAGAGATAACCTCGATCAAATTGCATACCTTCAACGACGTCTAGTTCATTCTCAAGACCAGAACCATCTTCAACGGTAATTACACCTTCCTTACCCACCTTCTCCATAGCCTCAGCAATAATTTCGCCTACAGCTTCGTCAGAGTTGGCAGAAATGGTGCCAACTTGAGCTATCGCCTTAGAGTCTTCGCACGGAGAAGACAAGTCGCTTACTTCAGAGACCAGTGCGGATACCGCCTTGTCAACGCCACGCTTCAAGTCCATTGGATTCATTCCCGCCGCAACTGATTTCAAACCTTCATTCAGTATAGACTGCGCAAGAACTGTGGCAGTAGTTGTACCGTCACCAGCCACGTCAGAAGTTTGGGATGCGACTTCTTTAACCATTTGTGCACCCATGTTTTCGAATTTGTCTTCGAGCTCAATCTCTTTTGCAACTGAGACACCATCTTTAGTGACGGTTGGTGCTCCAAAAGATTTATCAAGCACAACGTTTCGACCTTTCGGTCCCAAGGTAACCTTAACCGCATCAGCTAGGGTATTTACACCTGTTAACAATTTTTGTCGGGCTGTATCGCCGAATTTTACATCTTTAGCCATTTTTAATGTCCTATCTTGTCTAAATGGTAATTGAAGTTATGTCTAATTTGCTTGCTAAGACTCAATAACACCAAAAATTTCATTCTCATTTAAGATTAGTAATTCTTCTTCGCCAATCTTCACGGTATTGCTGGAATATTTCCCAAAAACAACGGTATCACCCACTTTCACATCAACTGGCTGACTGTCCCCGCTCTCTAAACGCTTTCCAGGACCCACCGCGAGTACTTCGCCTTGCGCAGGCTTCTCTGTGGCCGAACCAGGCAGCACAATTCCTCCCGAACTGGTTGTTTCTTCTTCCATGCGTCTTACTACGACACGATCTTGTAAAGGCCGGATATTCATTCTTACGTCTCCTAGGTCAAACAATTTTTAAAAAAGTTTAATGCTTTCAAGCGGAAAAGCCCGGTGAACTAGCCACTATTGAACATTTTCTCTATATCTTGCAGCGTTCCAATTGTCAGGCCTGCTGCGGTCCAAACGATGCTTTCAAGATGGGGTTTGATGTCTAAATTTCAATAGCTGGAGAATAATTCTATAGATATTTTTATACTTTTCTCCGCAGATATCACCTATATAATTGTTTTTACTACTTTTTTTTATCTAAGTCCTCGATTGTTTCAACACTATCTTCGTTTGTATACTCTCCCTCGTAGACATTATCAGATCCAAAGTCTGGTTTGTGCTGCGTTTTTGTCCAATAGCCTTGATCGTTGCTCTGCCCTGTCTCCATTGTCCTTAAAAATCCCTTCTGAATTATCCAGGCAGCAATTAGCTGACGAAAAAACCCAGTCAAAAAGACAAACCCGCAGAAATCGGTAAGAAATCCAGGGGTAAGCAGAAGCGCCCCAGCTCCTGCGAGCAGCATAGCTTCTACGATTTCTTGAGCTGGGAGCTGTCCCGAGCTTAGCCTCCTATGAGCTCTCGAAAGAGTCGAGAGGCCCTGTCTTTTAAGAATGCTTAAACCGGCAACAGCCGTGAGTATAACCAACAAAAGAGTCGAAAGACCGCCAAACTGATCCGCCACCTCGAATAGAATAACCATTTCCAGGAGGGGTACCACAATAAATATAATTAAGAGACGCTGCAACAGTTTATCCTTCTAAAGAGAGGCTGATAACCTTACCATTGTACAAAAGTTAGCTTTGGCCCCGCGCTCACCTCATGAATAAAAAAGAAGCAATTTGGTCTATCGTTTCCCATATTCCACGAGGCAAGGTGATCTCATACGGTGCTGTGGCGGATCGTGCCGGGTTGCCAGGATATGCTCGTTATGTAGGCTACACACTCAAACACCTTCCTCCAGAGAGCAGTCTACCATGGCATCGAGTTATAAATTCAGAAGGATCCATTTCTTTTGAGAGTGGAACCAAAAAGTATCAGCTTCAGAGGTCAAAATTAGAGAATGAGGGCATCATGTTCTCTGGGGAAAAGATATCTCTGCAAAAATATGGCTGGATTTAATTTACGGTTGATAATTAATCTTTCAAAACGAATTTTTCAAAAATTGGCCTCTCCTTCTGGTTTTAAATCCACCAACCCTTTTTGAATCATATACCAGAACAAAACAACTCCAGGCATCGCTAATAGCGTGGTAAGCAGATAAAAACTCACGTAACCCATACCTGTAATCAAACTACCTGCCATCGTTCCTGTCAAAAGCCTACCAGCAATACTTGCGAGTGCTGAAAGCAAGGCATATTGGGTCGCTGTAAACCTAAGATTACACAATGCCGATAAATAAGCGACCACCGTCACCCCGCCAATACCGCTAGCAAAATTTTCAAAGCCAACCGCTGTCGCCATACCTAAGTTTGAATGACCAACCAATGCCAGTGCGGCAAAACTAAAATTAGAAACAGCCATCAAAACCAAACTTACAAAGACTGATTTTTTTAACCCCATCCGCGAAAACAAGATGCCTCCTACAAAAATTCCGACTAGGAAAGCGATGAAGCCAAAACCAACATCATAAAATGCGATCTCCTCGTTGCTGAACCCCAAATCATCAAACAAAAGACGCAAAGTGAGGTTCGCTAGTGTATCGCCAATTTTATGAATCAGCACAAAAAAGAGGACTAACCAAGCGCCCTTTCTTCTCACAAACTCCAAGAGCGGGCTGAAATATTCAAACAGGCCTTGAAAAAGCCTTTCACTGCCTATTTTCTCAATATGGCGTGAAGGTTCTCCCAAAATCACACCTACCAATATTGCCGGCAACACAAATATTATGCTTGTGACATAGGCTATAGACCAACCATATCTTTCTGCGACAATCAGCGCGAATGCTCCTGCGGATGCGGCTCCAATCCTCCAGCCATACTGAGACATGCCGGATCCAACACCTAACTGGTGTGGTTCAAGAAGCTCAATTCTGTATGCGTCGATTATTATATCTAAGGTAGCTCCAGAAATGCCGACGGCTATTGCAGATATTGCGACCATTAGAATAGCCTGACTCGGGTCTGCGACCCCGAGTGATACAATTGAACAAATTAACAAGAAACTGACAAACCAAAGCCAGGATCTTCTTTGGCCAAAATGACCGATCATCGGCAAACTTATATTGTCCACAATCGGCGCCCAAAGCGGTTTAAAATTATAGGCTAAAAAGGTAAGTGCGAACGCGGTAACCGAACTCTTTGAAATTCCTTCTTGTGCGAGTCGCGTAGTTAAAGTCGCCCCGATCAAGGCAAAAGGGAAGCCGGATGTTATTCCTAAAAAAAAAGCCCCTAGCGGCCCTGTCTGTGCGTAAGGTTCAAGAATTAGCAAAAGCTGTTTCCAGCGACTTAACATCTGAATCTTCAAAGTTTGCATGACTTGTCGATACTCAAACTACAAGGGGTTTTAAATTTTAAAATAGAACAGCATTTTCAATCTCGAAAGTTGACGTATTGCAAGGGAATTCCCAAACTTGAATCTTTTAAAAATGCAATAACTGCTTGTAGGTCATCCCTCTTTTTACCGGTAACGCGAAGTTTATCGCCCTGAATGGCGACTTGTACCTTCATCTTCTTTTCTTTCACCATTTTCACAATTTTCCTAGCAAGTTCGGGTTCAATCCCTTGCTGAATTTTAGCAGTCATGCTCGCCTTCTGACCCACTATTTCAACGTCTCCTTCTCGTAACGCCTTAACATCAACTCCCCTTTTTATCACCTTGGATCGGAGTATCTCTACCATTTGTCGCACTTGAAACTCGGCCTCAGCAGAAATCAGGATCGCCTCTTGGTCCGTTAGTTCAAACTTAACCTCAACTCCTTTAAAATCAAATCGCGTGTTTACTTCTCGGTTAGCTTGATCGATCGCATTATTTACTTCATGCATATCAACTTCAGATACAACATCAAAAGAAGGCATATTTGTCTTAGCTCCTGCTCACTCAATTAGCAAAATCAAACGATAACATCATAATTGCCTTATCGCACAATAAAACAGTCTTTAAGCGACCTTAATGCATGAAGCATACCTGACTCGAAATGACTTAAAATATTTTTACATTTATGATTGAGCCTGTTTGATTTGGATATGTTCATTTTAATAGTTAACGATAAGCGTCAGAATAAGTTTTCAACATTGGAATAGTTTTAATCCCATGATTTTAAAGCAACACTACCTCCTTCTAGGCTTTCTTATAGCACTTACGAGTATCGCGGTGCTATTTTCATTACTAAGTGGCTCTGCAGAGTTAAGCCTTAACCAAATATTTCTACATTTTCTGTCTCCTCAGAATGGGTTAACGAATCAAATTCTGAACGAAATCCGCATACCGAGGACTTTAGCTGGATTTACCGTAGGGAGTTTGCTGGCGATGTCTGGGGTCGCGATGCAAGTGTTACTAAGAAACCCGCTCGCAGACCCCTATATACTTGGAGTTTCAGGTGGCGCGGCGGTAGGCGCACTCTCAGCTATCCTTTTAGGAGCCAGTAGCTTTCTATTAGTGAATGCTGCATTTGCCGGCGCTATAGTGTCGACTTTAATCGTGTTTGGTATCAGTAACCAGTTTGGCAACTGGTCGGTAATAAGGCTGCTACTCACGGGAGTTGTGGTGTCAGCCGGATGGGGAGCTTTGCTTAATCTTTTACTTACTACCAGCCCATCCAGTACTGTGCGTTCCATGCTCTTTTGGCTGATGGGCGACCTAAGTCAAAGCAGAGTTTATCTTGGCCATTTTTTGCTTATCACCCTTGGATTAGTCGGCGGACTAAAAATCTCTAGATCTTTAAATGTTCTTTCAAGGGGCGAATTGATATCTTTAAGTTTAGGCATAAATCTTAACTTGTTGAGACTAATATTGTATTTTTCTGCTTCATTGTTTACAGCTGTCGCAGTCACTATTGCGGGCTCAGTGGGATTTGTCGGCCTAGTGACACCCCATATGCTAAGAATGCTCGGCGCGCGCGACCACCGTGTTTTGATTCCAGCGTCTGCTCTCTTAGGTGGTAGTTTCGTAATCATCGCAGACAGCCTTGCCAGAACGGTAATTGCTCCGCAGCAGCTCCCAGTTGGTGTACTTACAGCAATCATAGGTGTTCCTAGCTTTTTAATAATTTTGCATAGTAGTAGTACAAAGAGATAATTTTGACAAAACTTTGCTTAAAATCATTGATACTAAGTGTGGGTAACAAAACGTTGTTACACGACTTGAGTATGACTATCAATAAAGGTGAACGCTGGGGACTGCTAGGCAAAAACGGAGCGGGCAAAACAAGCTTGCTAAAATGCCTCGCAGGCATACTAAGCCCAAAAGGTGGTTCCATTTTACTCGATTCAATTCCAATGAAGGATTATAGTCGGAACCAACTTGCTCAGCATATTGGAATGTTGTTCCAAGAAGGCTTAAGTAGTCTACCAGCAACAGTTTTGGAAACAGTACTATTAGGAAGGCACCCGCACCATAGATCCCTGATCGAAGACTCACTCACTGATTTACAAATGGTTGATAGTATTCTCGGCGAGCTCGGGCTGGAAACGCTGAAAGAGCGAAAGCTCCATACCTTATCTGGTGGAGAGCTTCAAAGAGTTAGTATCGCTTTGCTTCTGGCACAAGATCCCAAGATTTTTCTTCTAGACGAACCCACCAACCATTTAGACATCGCGTTTCAGGTTCGTTTAAGTCATATTCTAACAAAAAGAGTCACTCAAACATCCGCTAGCTTTTTATTAGCGACCCATGACATAAACTACGCAAATCAGTTCTGCGATAAATTAATTCTCATGCTTGAAAACGGTAAACCGATAGTAGGAGACAAGCAACAAATTTTAACTGAGGAGAATCTGTCTCAAGCCTACAACTGCAAGATAGAGAAATTCTCCAAAGAAGATTCCTTCATCTTTTATCCGGCTTAATGTGCTTTCATTGATGATTGACCAAATCTACAAGATTAAATGACGAACATCTGTCAGCACCTTGGTCAAGTATGTTGCAAACAAACCCCCGTCAACTCCATTCACGGCTCGGTGGTCGTAAGACAATGTGAAGGGCAACATCTTTCGAGGCTTAAACTCTCCGTCAATAAAAACGGGTTTAACCTCAGTCTTCGCGACACCCAGAATTCCGACTTCTGGGGAATTAACTATGGGTATAAATCCCGTGCCCCCAAGAGCACCCAAACTTGAGATTGAAAAACAAGCTCCCTGCATATCCTCAATTCCCAATTTTCTTTCTTTAGCTTTAGAAGAAAGCTCCAACACCTCAGAAGCCAGATCCCAAATTGATTTTTTATCCACATCCCTCACAACTGGGACAAGTAGACCGGCTTCTGTTGCAACAGCAATCCCGATGTGGCAATACTTTTTCTGAATCACATATTCTCCCGAAGAATGAAGTGAAACATTAAACTTCGGGTATTCCGCTAAAGTCTTCGCGCAGGCTTTCAACAGAAAAGGAAGATAAGTAAGCTTAATCTTTTTCTTTTCTGCTTCTGTTTTTATTTCAGAGATAAACTTCTCCAAATCCGTCACATCCGCCTCATTAAATTGCGCGACATGGGGCACCGAACTCCAGCTTCGAGACATATTTAAAGCGGTAACTTTTTCTAGCTTTGACCTCTTACGCTCCTCAATCTGCCCAAATTGACTAAAATCCAAGTCGGGTACCCCGAAGTTCACTGAACCGCTTGACTCAATTCCACTTAATCTCCGCTTCACGAACCCTTGAATATCCTCCTTAACGATCCTATTTTTTGCTCCTGATCCTTGGACAATATTCAGATCCACACCTAATTCTCTAGCTAGTTTTCGGACTGCGGGCCCCGCATACACCTCAGCTCGAGGAGATGGAGCAACAAACTCTTTGTTGTCGTCCTGCGGCAGCAAACTCTCCGCAGGGCTGCCTTCCAATGCTTTTTCAGAATCGGATGGATCGACGGTCGTATTCTCCTCTTCTAAGTCATTGCCTCCGTGCCCTTTCACCGCATTTAACTCATTATTTCCCCTAACTTCCGCCTTGAGCAATGCAATCTTGGATCCTGTTTTTACTTTGTCGCCGACCTTTACTAGCAATTTCTCTATCTCACCTGAGCTTGGTGAAGGTACTTCCATCGCTGCTTTATCAGACTCTACGGTTAGAAGAGAATCATCAGCGTTTATATGATCGCCAACCTTTACGTGACGTTCGATGACATCAACTTCATCTTCAGTGCCAAGATCAGGCACCTCTATGGTGATTGAAGTTGTCTCATTTAGATTATTATTCGATTTACCTTCTGTTCGATCTGCTTCTTCTTTAGTTTCAGCGATTTCTGTTTCTTCGGATACAGATTTATCGGAGCGCTCCTCGGCAACAATTTCCTGGCCGTTATCAATCTCAAGTGTCAATATCTCAACACCTGTCGTTACTTGATCGCCAAGATTCACCGATATTTCCTTAATGATGCCAGACATTGGCGCAGGTATTTCCATCGCCGCTTTATCGCTCTCAAGGACCAACAGCGATTCGTTTTCCTGAACTTTCTTGCCGACACTAACCAACAGCTCAATGACTTCTACTTCAGTAGCCTCACCAAGATCAGGAACCGTTATTTTCTTAATTGTCAATCCAATACTCCTTCGCAATCTCAAAGATTCGGAAATTATTGGTAGATTGGGTTTGCTTTATTTTTATCTATTCCTAGGCTTTTATAATGGGTTGCCAGAATTTTTCCATCAATAAGTCCAGCCTCCTTGAGTTCGTATAAAGCGGCGGCTGCAATGAACTTCATATCAACTTCAAAAAAGTGCCTAAGCTGCTCTCGACTGTCACTCCTTCCAAAACCATCCGTTCCAAGCACCCGATATGTATCCGGAATGAACTCCCGGACCTGATCAGAATGAATTTTCATATAATCCGTCGCGGAGATAACTGGCCCGGCTTGCTTGGAAAGTTTGTCTGTAACGAAGGGTACTTTAGGCTTTTTATCAGAGTTGAGCATATTTTCTCTGCCAATTTCCAGAGCTTCTCGCCGAAGCTCATTGAAGCTTGTCACACTCCATACATCAACGGCCACCGAGTACTCTGTCCTCAGAAGTTCAGCCGCTTTCCGTGCCTCTCTCAGAATCGTACCACTGCCCAGGAGCCGCACACGATGCTCTTTGTTAATCGGTTTTCCAACTTTAAATTCTTTAGAGTTTCCATCCTCCAGCAGATACATCCCGTTTATGATGTCTTTCTCAACGCCTTTTGGCATTTCGGGTTGCTGGTAATTTTCGTTCATGGTCGTTATGTAGTAGAAAACCGATTCCATTTCCTGATACATCCGGCGAATACCATCTTTGATAATAACAGCCAGTTCATAGGAATAGGCTGGGTCATAACTGATACAATTGGGGATAGTCGAAGATAAGACGTGGCTGTGCCCGTCTTGATGTTGCAGCCCCTCCCCGTTTAGGGTCGTTCTTCCTGCTGTAGCTCCAATCAAAAACCCTCTAGCTTGAGAATCCCCGGCGGCCCAACAAAGATCGCCCACTCGCTGAAAACCAAACATTGAATAATAAATATAGAACGGAATTAAGGGGTAGTTACTGACACTGTAAGACGTCGCGGCCGCGAGCCATGCCGAGAAAGATCCAGACTCGGTAATCCCTTCCTCCAGCATTTGGCCTTCTTTGTCCTCCCGATAGAACATGACTTGGTTTGAGTCAGCCGGATCGTATAATTGCCCTGCAGACGAATATATACCCAACTGCCTAAACATACCCTCCATACCAAAGGTTCGGGCTTCATCTGGCACGATAGGAACAATACGTTGACCTATGTCTTCGTCCTTGCATAGGGAGCTCAATAAGCGCACAAAAGCCATGGTCGTCGAAATTTCTCTCTCTCCACTACCTTTTATCTGGTTTTCAAAGACACTTTGCGCAGGCACCTTTAATGCATATGTCTGACTTCTTCGTTGAGGAACCGAGCCTCCCAGAGGCTCCCTCGTTTTTCTCATGTACCTTAATTCCAAACTATCCTCTGCAGGTCGGTAATATGGAACATCCCCAAGGCTCTTGTCTTCGATTGGAATTCCAAAACGGTCGCGAAACTTTTTGAGAGATTCGATATCCAGCTTCTTGACCGAATGTGTCGCATTTTGCGCCTCAGCGGAAGCACCAAACGCATAACCTTTGATGGTCTTAGCGAGAATCACGGTGGGTTTTCCAACGGATTTTACAGCCTCCGCATAGGCCGCATAAACCTTGAAAGGGTCGTGTCCTCCACGATTCAATGCCATGATGTCATCATCAGACAAGTGCTCTACCATCTTCAACAACTCAGGACTCTTGCCAAAAAAGTGCTCTCGAGTGTACGCACCGCCCCTGCTTGCATAATTTTGATACTCACCATCAACCACTTCATCCATTCGAGACTGCAAGACCCCCTCTGTATCTGCCTGAAAAAGCGGATCCCAGTGACGACCCCAAATTACTTTAATAACGTTCCATCCGGCTCCACGAAAAACGGCTTCTAACTCTTGGATGATTTTACCATTCCCCCTTACGGGCCCATCTAAACGTTGCAAGTTACAGTTGATCACAAAAATTAAATTATCAAGCTTCTCACGCGATGCTTTACTTATGGCCCCCAGTGATTCGGGTTCATCCATTTCACCATCACCCAAAAAAGCCCAGACCTTGCGATCAGAATTATCTAACAGATTCCTGCTACTTAAATACTTCATAATGTGCGCTTGATAAATAGCCTGAATTGGGCCCAGCCCCATCGATACAGTTGGGAACTGCCAATAGTCTGGCATCAGCCAAGGGTGCGGGTATGAGGACAAGCCATTGCCCTTTACTTCTTCTCGAAAGTTATCAAGCTGAGTTTCATCCAGTCGGCCTTCAAGGTAAGATCTCGAATAGATACCTGGAGATGAATGCCCTTGATAGTAAATTAAATCTCCTTCATGTTCTTCACTCGGACCCTTAAAGAAGTAATTGAAACCCACATCGTATAAGGTCGCGGAGGAAGCAAATGTTGAAATGTGTCCTCCAATACTTGCGTTGCGTTGATTCGCTCTCATGACCATAGCCATGGCATTCCAACGCACAATACCCCTAATTTGCCGCTCCATAAACATATCACCGGGCATGCGATCCTCGTTTGAGGGAGGGATTGTATTGCAGTAAGGGGAGCTCACCGATTTTGAGGGAATACTTGGGTTAACCCTAGCGGTGTTATTGGAGAGTCTTCCAATTAAATAGTGCGCTCTTTCTATCCCTTCTTCTTTTATGACGGAGTGCAGCGCGTCGAGCCACTCTTTTGTCTCTTCAGGGTTAACATCATTATCGTGAGTCATACCGAAATCCTATGTGCCGCCAGGATCACTGGCGAACTTCGCAACTTAGCAGGCTCTTAGTAACTATGTGTGTAATATAATTACATATTTAGCATTATTTTATTTGAAAAACACTCGAAATCCTAGCTTAATTTGACTAAGCTTGTAAAATTACTACATAAATCAAAAATAAGCACACCCAAATCAGACTTATAATAGCCATACTTTTCAATGAATTAGAAATATAGATAGTCGAATACTACAAATATTTTGCTCAACTTTTGATCAGATACTACAATTCACAGCAGATTACTCGGGTATTTGTGTTTTTTCTTAGCAGTCTAATTACAAGGCCGGCTCGCAGTCTGAACTAAAGGCCAAAGCTTAATCCAACTCCTTAAGGTACGTATCCCATTCAAAAAACGGCCCAGGATCAGTCTTGCGCTTCGGCGCTATGTCACTGTGACCCTTAATTCGCGAACGGTTGATCAAAGGGTACCTCTTTAGTAACACATTCGTCACTTTGATCAAGTGTTGATATTGTTCTTCTGTGAAAGGCTCATTGTCAGTTCCTTCTAACTCAATTCCGATAGAAAAATCGTTACAGTTTTCCCTGTCAAGAAAAACAGAGTCTCCGGCATGCCATGCCTTACGATTAAAAGGTACATATTGTGTCATGGAGCCCGTTCGCGAAATTAATAAATGCGCCGACACCCTCAACTCCGATATTTTTTTAAAGTAAGGATGTGCTTTTGAATCCAACTGATTACAAAACAACTGGTCTATGAATCCAGTCGCGTATTCTCCCGGCGGGAGACTTATGTTATGGATTACAAGTAGACTAATATCCGATTCTTCTTCCCTTTCGCTCGAATTCGGGGACTGCAACTGCTTTGCGCCTTGGAGCAAATGGTCCCTGATCTCAAAGTCCATATCTACATTCCATAAGAATTGATTCGGCATAATAACATAGACTTTTTATTTTTAGAGGAGATGTTAAGCCCTCAGGCTTAATTCATCACTGTGTTTAATTAAACATCTTAATTCATAGCTCGTCAGATTTATTTATAGATCAACTTTCCATTCCGACTGGGTTGGTTCATAATTCATTAGATGCCTTCTTCCACAAACGACAATTCAGGACGGACTGCTGGTAAAGGAATGCTGATTTTCAGCCTTTCAATAGGGCTTGCTTTACTAACAATATTTTTTGATGATCTTTTACAGGAACGAGTCAACCCCAATCAAAATCCTGCATCCATTGAATTAATCTCCGGAGTGCGGGAAGTTAAACTAAAAAGAAACCGACAAGGTCATTATATCGCGAACGGGAAAATAAATAGTATACCTGTCACTTTTCTTGTTGATACAGGAGCAACAGACGTTGCAATACCAGAAAGCATAGCTAATCAAGCCGGGCTCCCAAAAGGTGAGGCCAGACAAGCTGCTACAGCTAACGGCATTGTCAACGTTTACTCAACAAAGGTAGCCTCGCTAACATTAGGGAACATTTCTCTCTACGATATTGATGCAAGCATTACTCCAAGCATGTTTAACGATACAATCTTATTAGGCATGAGTGCACTTAGTGAGATCGACTTCTCTCAGGTAGGCGCCTCCCTTACATTAAAACAAACACCAAATTAAATGACTGATAGCTCTCTACCTACCGACTTGGCCCTTATCGTAAACTTAGCCCTACAAGAGGATATCGGTGACGGCGATATCACCTCTCTACTTATTGCAGACAACCTTCAAGCTAAGGCCCATATACTTTGCCGCGAGGAAGCCATACTTTGTGGAATCGCCTGGGTGGAAGAAACCTATAGAAATATTGATAGTCGTGTACAAATTCAATGGAACTTTAAGGATGGTGATAGCCTTAAAAAGGATGCGCAGGTGGCAGAAATTGTTGGAAATGCAAGAGCTATCCTCACGGGTGAGCGAACCGCTCTCAATTTCCTTCAGACTTTGTCGGGAACGGCCACTATTACTAAGCAATATACTGAAAGGTTAAAAGGCACCTCAGTCATCTTGCTAGACACACGCAAGACACTTCCAGGGATGAGAAATGCACAAAAGTATGCAGTCAGAGTTGCCGGCGGCTCCAATCACCGAAAAGGGCTCTATGATGCTTACTTAGTAAAAGAGAATCATATCCAGTCATGCGGCAACATTTCGAATGCTATAGCGACGGCCCGCAAAATTAACCCAAACAAAGTTCTTGAAGTTGAAGTTCAAAACTTAGAACAACTTAGCGAGGCAATAAGTGCGAAGCCAGATATAATTATGCTAGACAATTTTAAGCTTCAAGATATACGAAAAGCAGTTACAATAAATCCTGGAAATGCGAAGCTAGAAGTGTCAGGAAACATTAACCAGGAATCTCTGGTTAATGTCGCAAAAACTGGAGTTGATTACATATCTGTAGGAGCCTTAACAAAGCATTGTCGCGCAATTGATTTCTCGCTTCTACTAGTATGAAAATATTGAACGTTTAGGAGGTTAAACAATGACAATTAAAACGGTTTACTTCTTTTGTGGGTGGCTTTTATTGTGGTTACCAACCCAACTACTCGGTCACGCAGGTAATACAGATCTTAATGGTGGTCATTATTGGGGACAGTCCTATCATTGCCATATGACAGGCTGTGAGATGCCGGACACATTTGATTTCGGTCGACGTTCGAGGGACAGTTTGCTCACTGATTACAGAAGGCGTGAGAAATTCTTTAATGAAGATGATTGGTCTTTTGAAGAGGACTTTGATGGAGACTGTCAGTCCACACGACAAGAAATGCTTATTCTTACAAGTAGAAGTAACGTTCGTTATACAAATCCAAGGAACTGCGTAGTGCGCACAGGTCAGTGGTTAGATGAATATACTGGAGAAACTTTTGAAGTCGCTGTAAAAATAGAAGTGGACCATGTTATTCCAAGAATGTACGCGCACACCCACGGCGGCGACCGTTGGATGCCCGAACAGAAGCTTCAATTTTCCAATGACCCTCTCAACATAATGCTTGTTGAAAGGAGAGAGATCAGGCGTAAGCGTGACCGTGGGCCAAGTCGATACCTGCCTAGAGACGAGTTTCAGTGTGAATATGTAAACTTGTGGAATCAGATTTCAGAAAAATACAATCTACAATTGAGTGCAAGCGACCGAAGCACCATCTCGCGCATTAAAGCCGATTGTCTAGAAACTACTATAGATCAGAATCAGGACCAAGATTAATCGTAAATAGCAACATCTTCTTAATCTTATGGAGCTATAATTGAAATGCTATCCATGCCGTTATCCGGATCTAACTTAGTTTCACCAGCTGGGAATCCGTTCTCTGAAAGAATATAGGCTATCACGTCCGTATATTCCTCGAACATTAGGGAACCTGGATTATCCGCAGGCATGGTTCCCATAATCGATTCCCAAAGATATAGAAGAGGTTGGTTATTCCACGATCTCAAGGTGTCTCTATAAAAGCGCATGTTATGGCAAGTTTTACATTGAGCATCATAAACAACTTGTCCAGAAGAAACCTGCGCCTCCGTGAAAACACCATCCTTTACAGTCACATCTTGCGCAGCCGCAGTGAAGTTAATCGTCAAAGCTGTTAGCCAAATTAAATTACGTAAGCCTCTACCTCCAACTACCATCGCTAAACTCCTTAAGTTTCAAACAAAATGGGATTTCTAAATTCGGCCTATGTGCGGACAAATTGTGCAAATGTCTTAATAATTGCGTCATAGATTTAACTCCAAACATTAAACCACATCATAAGTTTTTTCAAGTAATACTCGGCCAACACATTGTCAAAAAATGAATTTTTAGCTAATAATTTCAACACTTTAAAGTAAAAATAGTTACGACGCCAAACTTTCTAGCCCAATGATAAACTCTCCATAAGAGCTTAGACGGGATAAAACCTTTGCCTAGAAAGATTTAAGGTTTATATTGGCTAAATAGTTCATCTGGACACGTAACATTTAACGTTCCCGCATATATTTAACGTATTTCAAGCTCTGACGTAAAAGCAATAGCACCTTAGAGTGTAAACAAGATATGGTCCAAGGAGTAAGATGTCTTTATTCTTCATCGCTTTTCTGTTCGGCACAATAGTTGGTAGCTTTATCAACGTAGTCTCGTATCGGCTCCCAATAATACTTGATAGAAACTGGATACATGAATCCAGCAGCTTTTTGAAATCAAAAGGCATAGGTATCAAAGATGCTCCTGCTTACAACCGATACGAAACATTTAACTTGCTGTGGCCTCCTTCACACTGCACCCATTGCAAACAAAATATAAAACCATGGAATAATATCCCGTTGGTAAGTTATTTTATGCTCAAAAAGCATTGTTCAAATTGTAAGAAAGAAATCTCATGGCGTTATCCTATTGTAGAACTGATCAGTGGATGTTTAACGGGGCTTTTAGCATATAATTTTGAATTATCTTTAACATCTTTTTTAATGATGCTTTTCGTGTGGTCTTTACTCACAATCACAATAATTGACATAAATCATTATTTAATTCCTGATGAACTTACGCTACCACTCCTTTGGCTTGGGTTATTTATAAATGCACTCGGTATTGGCGTCGAAGTAAGCCTCCATGAAGCCATCATAGGTGCCATTTGTGGATACTCATCTTTATGGCTCATAAATTGGATATTTAAAATCATTAGGAAAAAAGAGGGTATGGGGCACGGCGATTTTAAGTTATTTGCGGCTGTTGGGGCTTGGTTGGGATGGCAAAGTTTGGCTGCGAGTATTATCATTTCATCATTCATCGGCGCGGTATCAGGAGTTTTCATGGTCACAGTTCTGAGCAGAGATAAAGCTCTCCCAATACCTTTCGGACCATATCTCGCAGGAGCGGCTTTAATATTCGTAATGTGGGGAACAGAGATTAATAATTTTTACTTAATTAGTGTTCTCGGTTAGCGACTATGTATATCGTAGGCCTAACCGGTGGTATTGGCAGTGGTAAAACCACCGTGTCGCAATTTTTTTTAAATAATAATATCGAAGTCATTAACTCCGATGCGATTTCGAGAGAAGTTGTACAACCTGGTACAAATGCCCTCGCTAAAATTGAAGAAAGGTTTGGTGCTGAGATACTAACCGGAACTAAGACTTTGAACAGACCGCGGATGCGCAGCATAATTTTTAAAGATGAAGACCAAAAGGATTGGCTAGAAAATCTTTTACATCCTCTTATCAGAGACGCCATCAACCGTTCGATCGCTTGTGCTAAATCTGATTATGTGGTTCTTGAATCACCTTTACTTTTAGAGACGGACCAGCACAAACTCGTAGACCGTATTTTGGTTGTGGATATCTCTCCCAAGACCCAGCTTGAGCGCACTTTATCCAGAGATGGTGGCTCAAAAGATACAATTAAATCTATCATTGATTCTCAACTCACACGATCGGAACGCCTAAATCGCGCTGACGATGTAATCAATAACGAACAAGATATTCAATCTGTCCAGAGTGAGTTCGAATCCATACATAGGAATTATCTTATCCTAGCGAGGCAAAAATGAGCTCTTATAAAGTAGTTAGCTGTCCCAATTGCAGCAAAAGCGTCGAATGGAACAAGGATAATGAGTTCAGGCCCTTCTGCTGCGAGCGCTGCAAACTTATAGATTTCGGCGAATGGGCTACAGAAAAGAATATAATAGCAGGAGAACCAACAGCGCAACAAATTGACATAGAGAATGAAAATATTCAGTAGCCTGGATTGGGTATCAACCTGGCTAAATTTCACTCCTGTTGAACCAAGAAGAAATACCAGATACTCCGTACGAGCCATTTGATCGTGCTGTTTTTAAGTCGTTCGGACCAACACCACCTAATGCATAAACGGGGATATCTGCTTCACACGCTAACTTTTTAAAAGTTTGCCAGCCTAAAGAGAAATCATCGTACTTACTCGACTGTAAAACCGGAGAAAGTGAGACATAATCCGCATCAAGAGCCATAGCTTTTTTTAACTCGATTAGATTATGACAAGAAGCACCAAAAATTTTATCTCTTACAATAGGCCTCTGGGACATCTGCATCAATCTTCTTGAATTGGCATGAAATCCAGAAGCCTCGGACACGTCAACATTTTTTATATCACCATTGAAAATTAACTCGATACTATATTCTTTGGCAATAGTTTGTGCATCTTTGAACCAAGACAAGTATTCATTTGCGTTTAAATGGGTTTGCCGAAACTGCACCAACTCAATCTGCTGCTTATTATAGGTCTTAAAAATCTTTTTAACGGAACTAAGATCTCCAAGGTCTGGAGTTATAGGAAGGAATTTTGGTAATTTAATGCTTCTAATAATTTTTTTATTCGCGGCAGGGAAATCTATGCATTCTAAGGACTTGAGAGAACGCCATTCGACGCGCTGTCCCTCGAGCCCCTTAGGAGTTCCAATGTAATCGGTTATCATCCAAACATCTAAAAGAACAGAAACGTCTTCATAACTATGTTTTATCTTAAGAAGAGGAAAATAGGACTTTAATTTAATATCAAGTTCCTCAGCAAATTCCCTTTCCAAGGCTAATTCAATAGTTTCTGTTTCCTCTTTCTTTCCACCAGCAAATTCCCAGAGACCGCCTTGATCCTTATCACTCGGTCGCAAGGCAATGAGAACCTCGTCTTTTTCATTAACGATGACACCGACAGCAACATGAATATAGTTCTGCATGGACTATGAAGATGTTCTCATGTGCGGTAGTCGGCATTGATTCGGACATAATCATGAGAAAGGTCAGACGTCCAGACAGTTTCTTTGGCATTACCCCGACCTAAGTTTATGGTAATACATATTTCTTCGTGCTTCATTACAGCTTGACCATCTTCCTCAGTATAAGAATCAGCAATTTTTCCTCCGGACACGATCCGAACATTACCTACATCAATATCAACCTTATAGATTTCTAAACTCTCTAATCCAGCTCTGCCAATAACCGCTAGAATCCTACCCCAATTTGGATCAGAGGCAAATAATGCAGTTTTGACTAAAAGAGACTCAGCCACGCAGTAAGCAACCTTTAAGCATTCTTGTTCGTCTTTGCCCTCACTTATATTAATCGTTATGAATTTAGTTGCCCCTTCTGCGTCTTTGACTAACTCAACAGCCAGTCGCTCAAAGACATACTGAAGACATGAAAAATATTTTTCCTGCTCCGTAGTTTCCAAGTTAGAGATCGAAATTTCTGACTTACCAGTTGCCGCCAACATTGCAGCGTCATTAGTCGAAGTATCACCGTCAATCGTAATGCGGTTAAATGATCCGTTGACCAGTCTAGCTGTGATCTTATCTAAAGTATCTTTATCAATAATCGCGTCGGTGAACACATAACTGAGCATTGTGGCCATATTTGGGCGAATCATCCCAGCACCCTTTGCCATTCCAGTCACTGTCAAAACGCCCCCAGCAACTTCTATCTGTTTTGAAACTAGTTTAGGTCTAGTATCGGTAGTTAAAATTCCGTGAGCGGCGTCCATCCAATTATTGGCGCCTAATAAATCTAAAGCTTGTGGCACACCAGCAGCAATTTTCTCCACAGGCAATTCCTCACCAATCACCCCCGTCGAAAACGGTAAAACTTGTTCCACCGATACTTGCGCATGCTCTGCGACGATCTGGCAACATTTGATAGCATTTTGCTGGCCGGGTTCACCAGTCCCTGCATTGGCATTACCCGTATTGATAATGAATATTCTCGGATTCGAAGAAGACAGATGAGACTTCGCAATCAGAACAGGTGCCGCGCAAAAAGCATTTTGCGTAAATACCCCAGCCACGGTCGTTCCTTCAGCGAGCTCGATTAGAACCAAGTCAGGTCTATCTTTATAACGAATGCCTGCACTTACCGCTGATAATCGAACTCCAGCCACCTCATGGATCTTGCCTTTAAAGCTAACACCGACGACCATCTCTATCCTATCTTCCCGCAACACAGTTTAAACTTCTTGCCTGACCCGCATGGACAAGGATCATTCCTCCCAACTTTTGGTATATCCCTAACAAAAGGACTTTTCTTTTTTTCACCTTCTTTGGAGGCACTAGTAGGAGCTGAAGGCCCCTCATTTCTCTCACCTGACAATGCCGAGACAGACTGATGCTGATAATTTACGCGAGCACGTGCCTTCTCTTCTTCTCTTTGTCTGCCAATCGCATCTGCCGAATCTTCTTGTTTGATCTGAATATGACTTAAAACCTTTATTACTTCCTGCTGAAGGGCACTCATCAGCTCTGTAAACTGAGAAAATGCTTCTCGCTTATATTCTTGACGTGGGTTCTTTCCACCATAGCTCCGAAGAAATATGCCTTGCCGAAGCTGATCCATGGTAGCAAGATGCTCTTTCCATAATCGATCTAGAATCTGCAAGGTAATTTGCTTCTCGAATTCGCGCATTCTCTCACCAATGACCGAGCATTTCTCTGAATACTCGCTGTATAGTGTCTCAGTGATTTTTACTTTCAATTCATCTTCATAAAGCTTTGTATCATCTTCTAACCATTCTTTAATGGGCTGTTTAGACCTAAACTCTTGCTCAAGAGACTCCTCAAGACCTTCCACATTCCATTGCTCAGGAACACTTTGCGGGGGGATATAAGTATCCACTATCTGCTCGACTACTTCCTCGCGCATACCATCTAGCAGGTCAGTAATATCATTGCTAGCCATCAGTTCATTTCGTTGTCTATAGATTATAGTCCTCTGATCATTTGCGACATTATCGTACTCGAGCAACTGTTTTCGTATATCGAAGTTTCTTCCTTCTACTTTTCTCTGTGCTTTTTCAATGGAGCGTGTCACCATTCCTGCCTCAATCGCCTCTCCTCTCTCCATGCCCATTTTTCGCATGAAATTTTTGACTCCCTCACTGGCAAATATTCGAAGCAAATTGTCTTCCATAGACAAGTAAAAACGAGAGTACCCTGGATCACCTTGCCTACCAGAGCGACCTCTCAATTGATTGTCAATCCGACGTGATTCATGTCTTTCTGTACCTATAATATAGAGCCCACCTGCTGCGATTACTTCATCATGCCTTTTTTGCCATTCTGCCTTTATCTTTGATATGTCTCCTTCCGAGGGTTCCGTTAAGTTAGCCACTTCGGACTCCCACTTGCCACCTAAAACAATATCTGTACCTCGTCCAGCCATGTTAGTCGCAATTGTGACGGCCCCTGGGCGACCGGCCTGCGCAATTATCTGAGCCTCCTTCTCGTGGAATTTTGCGTTCAAAACTTCATGAGGTATCTTCTTATCGGATAGGAATTTTGACAATATTTCTGATGTATCGATGGAGGCGGTCCCTACTAAAATCGGAGCACCCTTGTCTCGTATATCAATTATGTCACGAAGGATCGCCTCTAGTTTTTCTTCCATCGAAAGATAGATCAAATCATTCGCATCTTCCCTGGTCATCGGCACATTTGTAGGTATAACAATTACATCTAATCCGTAGATCTGGCTGAACTCAAATGCCTCTGTATCTGCAGTTCCTGTCATGCCAGACAATTTCTTATAAATTCGAAAGTAATTTTGAAATGTTGTGGAAGCTAAAGTTTGGCTTTCGCTTTGAATTTGCATACCTTCTTTGGCCTCTAACGCCTGATGAAGCCCCTCTGATAATCTCCTTCCTTCCATTGTGCGGCCAGTATGCTCATCTATCAAAACAATCTGTTTGTTCTGCACTATATATTCTGTGTCTCTCTTGAAAAGATTATGAGCTTTCAAGCCCGCATGCACATGGTGAAGAAGGGATAGATTTGTCGCGGCATAAAGCGACTCACCTTCAGATAAAAGCTTTTGCTGTATTAAGAGTTTCTCAACATACTCGTGACCTGCTTCTGTGAGCTCTACTTGTCTGCTTTTTTCATCGACAGTGAAATGTCCAGTGTCCTCAGGTACATAATTTTTGTCCATCATCTCCATCTTGGATTTTTCTACTTTCGTACCTTTTTCCAAACGTGGAACAAGCTTATTTATCGCAACATAAAGCTTCGAACTATCCTCTGCTGCCCCTGAAATTATTAAAGGAGTTCTTGCTTCATCAATAAGAATTGAATCAACCTCATCGACGATAGCGAAATTAAGCTCCCTTTGCATTTTTTGGTCCAATCTAAATGCCATGTTATCTCGTAAATAATCGAAGCCGAATTCGTTGTTTGTCCCGTAAGTGATGTCTGAGTCATATCCCAGTTTCTTTTCATCAGCCGTCTGCCCTGACTTAATTACTCCTACAGTAAAGCCTAAGAGCTCAAATATTGGACGCATCCAATCCGCATCTCGTTGAGCAAGATATTCATTCACCGTTACAACGTGCACTCCCAAACCAGTTAAACCGTTAAGGTAAGCCGGCAAGGTCGCTACAAGCGTCTTCCCTTCACCTGTGCGCATTTCAGAAATATTTCCATCATGAAGCACCATCCCTCCTATCAGTTGCACATCAAAAGGACGAAGGCCAAGTGCTCTCTTTGACGCCTCCCTTACCACAGCAAAAGCCTCTGGTAAAAGTTGATCAAGGGTTTCACCTTCTTGAAGACGACCTTTTAACTCGTCAGTTTTGTATTTAAGCTCCTCATCAGATAATGACTCTAACAACTCCTCAAACTCGTTAATCCGTTTGACGACTCGATTCATCTTTTTAATTTTTCTGGAATTACTACTACCAAAGACTTTATTCAATATATTCATATGAGTTTTTAATATAGATTATTAATTAACTTATTTACTGATATGACCGCAAAAGGGAGCGCAAACAGCGGTTTACCCGAGAAATCGGCAGCTAATGGGAGTCTATCTGAGGGTTCGATTGATGTAGACTGTCGGATCTACCACTCTGCCATTCTTGTAGATCTCAAAATGCACGTGAGGTCCGGTTGAACGTCCAGTTGAACCCACCAAAGCAATGTTTTGTCCTTTCCTTACAAGGTCGCCAACTCCAACAAACAACTCTTCGGCATGCGAATAACGCGTTACAAACCCATTACCATGGTTGACTTCAACCGTTAGGCCATACCTAGATTTTGGTCCTGACCAAGTAACTACTCCAGCAGCAACTGTATTTATCTCTGCACCTGGCTTTCCACTTGTGAAATCAATTCCGGAGTGAAAAGATAGTTTCCCAGTGAAAGGGTCCGGCCGCTGTCCAAAGCCCGAAGCAACCCATCCGCTATCTAGAGGTTTACCTCCAATAAAGAAATCTGACTCCATTTGGCGGTCCGAGACAAGCTCTTCAAGAATTCCTAGTTGATTCTCCCTGTCTTCTAACTTCCTCTCCAACTGTTCAATTGCAACATTTAACTGGAAGGAAGTATATCCAGAAAGCTGGCGGTCTCCGGGTCCTCCAACTCCTACCAAACTATCGAAATCGAATTCGCCTTCATCTAACCCTGCTATGCGTGTCACTCTCTCTCCGACAGCATCAAGTCTAGTTAATTTTGCCTGCAAGTTTGCTAGGCGAATTGTCAAGGCTTCGATTTGTTGTTTAGAGTCTTCTTTTATTCCGTCAAGCTGGGACGCCTGATCTTTTATTTGTTGGTTCCAAGCTTGAGTGCTTTCAGAGCTAATGAGGTTACCATTATGCAAGACTGAGAATTGAAAACCAAAATAGCCCAAAGCAACTGGTGCTCCGAGAAAGCAAAATGAAAGTACGCCTTTCATCCAACCCTTTAGGACGACGGTCTTGGTTTGACCATGACGTTGGTCAATTAAAATTAATTTCATAACTAAACGACGTTCTATTTAACCCTATTACTATACCTCGGGAGCAAACAGAAACTTCAGCATGCAGCTAGTATCTTTATTTAAATCAGTAGGTTATCACAGCTAATTTATTCAAGCCGCCAAAACTGGTTTCATGTAGGATATAGGTACGTTCGACTCTCTGTCGAAACTTACAATTTCCCAAGCATCTTCGTTATCTTCCAGCAGTCTTAATAAAGCATTATTGAGGGCATGTCCAGATTTATATCCTTTAAATTCTCCTATGAGACTGTTTCCTAAAAGATATAGGTCTCCGATTGAATCCAAGATTTTGTGCTTTACAAATTCGTCTTCATACCGCAATCCGTCTTCATTTAAAACTTTATAGTCACCTACAGCAATTGCATTGTCCATGCTAGCACCAAGTGCTAAATTTCGGTTTCGTAATTCTTCAAACTCATGCATAAAACCGAATGTTCGGGCCCGACTGACTTCCTTAACGAAGGTGGTACTCGAAAAATCGATCGTAGCACTCTTTGTATACTTCTTATAAACCGGATGATCATATAAAAGCGTGTAACTCACCTTGAATCCATCGAAAGGTTCCAAGCTTACTGATTTACCTAAATGTTCTAGCTTTATTGGTCGTTTAATCTTTATAAATTTCTTCAACTCAGTTTGTTCCGTAATCCCAGCTGACTGAATAAGAAACACAAACGGCCCAGCACTTCCATCCATTATCGGTACTTCCGGTGCACTGACGTCAACGTAGCAATTATCAATGCCTAAGCCTGACATAGCCGACATCAAATGTTCTACTGTTGATATACGCACATCTCCTTTAACCAACGTTGTAGATAAGGTTGTTTCGCCTACGTTAGAAGCTTTAGCCTCTATTTGAACTATCGGATCAAGATCAATTCGCGTAAATACAATGCCTGTATTTTCAGGAGCAGGTCGCAATGTTAGATAAACTTTCTCGCCCGTATGAAGTCCAACACCAGTAGCGCGTATGATGTTTTTGAGCGTTCGTTGCTTCAGCATTGGCAAAGCCTTTTTATTTTTTCTTAGGTTTATATGAAAGGTAAAACCCAGAACCGACCATTATACCGCAAATACAATATGTTGAAGAATTGTAACTAATATCAAATACTGCTTCAAACACCGACAGCTAAATGTTACAGATGCGATGCTATAATAATGAGAAGGTACTCTCCTGGGCCCGCCTATAAAACCGCTTGCGTCACTCGCAATGAGGCTTTTCTAGAATGTTAATCAGCTTGCCTTCTCAAAAAGGCTGGTACATCCAGGTAATCTAAATCCACACCTGCTCCAGCTGTTCCGTAATCAGTAATGCTTGCAGAGTCAATTGATTCCTTATTCCTCATTACTGTTGGTCTGTCCAAATCATCATAGTTTGGGGCGCTTGAGTTACTAATAGTATTGTCTATGACTTTAGTTGGCTTTTTAGTTTCACCGCCCAGGCCAGTAGCTACGACCGTTACCCTAATTTCGTCATCGAGTTCGGGATCAATAACAGTCCCTACAACCACGGTTGCATCATCTGAAGCAAACTCCTCTATTGTATCTCCCACTTCCGAAAACTCCCCTAAAGATAGGTTCTCACCCGCAGTTATGTTAACAAGTATACCTCTCGCACCTTGAAGGTTGATATCTTCAAGCAATGGACTGCGAATTGCTGACTCTGCCGCTTCTCGAGCTCTCTCTTCGCCAGATTTACCTGACCCAGTTCCCATCATTGCCATACCCATCTCAGACATTACGGTCTTAACATCAGCAAAATCCACATTGATCATCCCAGGATGCATTATTAAATCCGCGATGCCTTTTACGGCTCCCAAAAGCACGTCATTTGCTGCCTTGAAAGCTTCTAACAACGAAGAGTCCCTACCAAGTACATCCAACAGTTTCTCGTTCGGTATGGTTATCAGAGAGTCAACACTGTCAGAAAGTTCCTTTATGCCTTCCTCAGCAATTTTCAATCGCTTTTTACCCTCAAAAGGGAAAGGCTTAGTAACTACAGCCACAGTTAAAATGCCCATGTCTCTTGCAACTTCGGCAACAATCGGGGCAGCGCCCGTTCCAGTACCACCTCCCATTCCGGCAGTTATAAAAACCATATCCGCGCCCGAGAGGATTTCTGCAATTTCGTCCCTGTCCTCTAGTGCAGCCTGCCTTCCTATTGATGGGTTTGCTCCAGCACCTAAGCCTTTTGTTATGCTGCTTCCCATTTGGAGGATAGTTTTCGCATTCAAATTATTTAAAGCTTGCGCGTCCGTGTTTGCACAAATGAATTCTACGCCATTGACCTGGTTGCTAATCATATGGTGAACAGCATTGCCACCTCCCCCGCCAACACCGATTACCTTGATAACAGCGTTCTGTGGAATATTTTCGACTAATTCAAACATATAGCCCCCTTAATGATCATGTTTATTGATTTTCTGATTAATAACTACTTATCTAAAAATGGCCTTGAAACCAGTTTTTCATCTTGCCCACAATTTGATTTTGAGAACCACGGGACAGATCTGGGCCCTCCTCCTGATGCTGTTTCAAACCATATTGAAGCAACCCCACACCGGTTGAATAAATTGGATTTTCGACAATATCGGATAAGCCCGTGATATCGTGGGGCGAGCCAATACGAACAGGCGCGTGAAATATTTCTTCGGCAAGCTCCACAACGCCTTCCATTTTGCTTGTTCCGCCAGTCAAGACGATTCCCGCAGCCAATAGATTCTCGAAACCACTCCGTCTCAACTCCGACTGGACTAGTGTGAATAATTCACTATATCGAGGCTCTACAACCTCAGCTAATGCCTGTCGCGAAAGCTCCCGAGGAGCTCGATCACCAACACTTGGAACCTTTATAGCCTCATCTGAGCTTGCTAACTGGGTTAATGCACAAGCATATTTTATTTTTATTTCATCCGCGTTTTCAGTAGGGGTTCGCAAAGCCATTGCTATATCGTTTGTAACTTGATCTCCCGCTATTGGAATCACACCTGTATGCCTAATAGCGCCATCCGTGAAAACGGCAATATCAGTCGTGCCGCCTCCAATATCGACTAAACAAACGCCTAGCTCCCGCTCATCTTCTGTTAAAACTGAATAACTAGAAGCCAGCTGTTCCAAAATTATTTCATCTGTTTCCAACCCGCAACGTTTAATGCACTTCTCAATATTTTGAACCGCGTTAATCGCACAAGTAACCAAATGAACTTTTGCTTCCAGTCTAACTCCAGACATACCCAGTGGTTCTTTTACACCTTCTTGAGAATCAATTATGTATTCCTGGGGAAGAATATGAAGTACTTTCTGATCAGCTGGAATTGCGACTGCTTGGGCGGCATCAATAACTCGTTCTATATCAGGCCTCATTACCTCTCTATCACGAATCGCGACTATACCGTGAGAGTTCATGCTGCGAATATGACTGCCTGCTATTCCGGCATAGACTGACTGAATCTCACAACCAGCCATCAATTCCGCTTCCTCAATGGCTCTTTGGATGGATTCGACAGTAGACTCTATATTTACAACCGTCCCTTTCTTCAGCCCTCTCGATTTATGACTGCCGATGCCTACAATCTTCAACCCACCACTTTCATTAACTTGACCGACAATAGCCACAACTTTTGAAGTACCTATATCAAGGCCGACGATCATATTTCCAAGTTCCAAGTCGCTCATAGATATATCACTCTGCGACTCGATGAAAGGATTCTCTCTCTTAGGAGCATTAACATTATCGATACGCCAGTTCGGATAATTCTGTTTCTATATTCTTCACAGCGATTCCATTTTCATATCTTAAATCAACTTCACTATTTCGAAAATTTTTGCTCAAATCATCTCTCTCATAAAGCTTTATGAATCTCTCTAAACGATCAATAAGCTTTGCTCTGCCAGCTACGATACGCATTGACTTGTTTACAGTTAAACTCCAACTCCCTCTCTCTGAAAGTTCGAGGCCACTCAGCCTCAAACCAGAAGTCAGAAGTAGCTTGCTGAACAATTGATATTGCTCCATCACACGTATTTGGCTCCCTTCCGGGCCGGAAAGATTTGGCGCTCCAACAACCTCGTTTGCGTACTCAGGTCTAAACACCTCCCCCCTAGAGTTCAACAATTCTTCTCGATTCCAATGGGCAATTGCGACTTGTTCTTTTAGATGTAGCGACAAGCTATCAGGCCATAGCCGACTTATGGATGCCTCATCAACCCACGGAAGCCTTTCCAAATCATGCTTCAATCCTTTAATATCAAATCGAAAAAAGCCAATACCCATTCTACTTTCTAACAAATCCTTGATTTCCTGATCGTTCACGTATACCAACTGATTCTCGATTTTAATTTTCGTTATTGGCTTATCAATATGCATTAAAACATCTCTAAAACTAATCGGAGAGAAAATGAAACTACTCAAAAAAAGAATCCCGCCAAGAAAGGATAGGATATTTCTAATTTTAAAAGTTCTAAGAGGCTGCATGCGTGACATATTTCGATTCTGCGCATATCGCATTCTCTTTTTTGTGATGATGTCAGAAGGATCAGGCCTCATTTTTTTATAAAATCCATTTCATTCTGTAGAATCTTCAAAAGCATATCGTCATAATCCACACCTACGGCCTTCATTGCCGAAGGAACAAAACTGTGTTCGGTAAGTCCTGGAATAGTATTTAACTCCAACAAATAAAAGTCTCCTCCCGACTCCCGCATTACATCAACCCTTGCTAAACCTTTACACTTCAAGCTTTTATAAGCTTGACTAACTAAATCCTCTAATTCGTCCAGTTCATTCCCACTCAATTTTGGAGGGCAAATAATTTTCGTATTCGAATCGATATACTTTGCTTCATAGTCAAAAAATTGTCGCGATGTCTCTAGCTGTAATGTAGGAAATATTTCATCTCCCAAAACCCCAGTAGAAAATTCGACACCCTCTATGCATTGCTCAGCAAACACTTCTGAGCCGTAATCGAGGGCTTCCTCGTAATAACTTTTAAGTTCTGTTGAACTTCTGGTCATGGATATCCCTAAACTAGAACCACCGCTTACTGGCTTGACTACAACTTTATGTAACTTTTCAATGACCTTTCCCCAGTCAGAATGAGCATTCAATAATTCATAATCCGGAGTTTTTAGCTCCCTCTGGCGCCAAACTTGCTTACTTACTATCTTATTCATTGCCAGGGCCGAAGACAGCACCCCGCTTCCTGTATAACTGATTCCCATGACCTCTAACAGCCCTTGAATAACCCCGTCTTCTCCGTTTTGACCATGCAATGCAATAAACGCAAGATCTGGCTTCAGTTCCACAAGTCGCTCAATTACGTCGTGAGTTACATCAATTTCTGAAACTTGCGCTCCTAGCCTTTGTAAACCAGCAAAGACTGCGGCCCCACTAGCGAGAGAAATTTCTCTCTCTGAAGACACACCACCCCGTAACACAACCACATGACCAATTTTTGCCAATAGATCCTTCTTATTTATCGGTTTCATCAGTTTTTTCTTAACCATTTCAGAAAATTTCTTCTATAAAAATCAATAAATTAGTTTAAATCAAACAAGTTTTTACTAATCTCTTTTGACAACACACCAACACTTCCTGCACCCTGAGTCAAAACGATATCACCTGGCTCTAAAATACCCCGTAAAAGTTCTAAAACATTATTCTCTTTTTGCACATAGAAAGGGTCTAATTTCCCACGCAGTCTAATGCTCCGACAAAGCGATCTTGAGTCTGCGCCTGGTATTTTCTTCTCTCCCGCCGAATAAACTTCAAGAAGAAGGAGCACATCCACCTCAGACAGAACTTCTACAAAATCTTCGTAAAGATCTCTTGTTCTGCTGTATCGATGGGGTTGATAAATCATAATCAAACGGTTTTTTGGCCAACCACCTCTCAACGCTTTAATCGTCGCCGCAACCTCTGTCGGATGGTGACCATAATCATCTATCAGCGTCACTTTGCCACCAGAGTGAGGAAATTCGCCTTGAATATCAAACCTTCTACCAACTCCTGAAAACTTTTCAATTCCCGCACAAATATCAGAGTCATCCATTCCCTCATCGGTTGCAATTACTATTGCTGCAGTAGCATTTAATGCATTATGACGTCCTGGCATACTTAAATTTACCTGAAGTGAAGTCTTTTCTTGCGGTCGACTAACTTCAAAAGTGATCATGTGAGCTTTCTGTTTAAAATTTATGATTCTAAAATCAGCCTCCTCCGAGAAACCATATGTGATCTTTGGTCTGGATATTTCCGGTAGAATTTTTCTAACCACCGGGTCATCAATACAAAGCACGGCTAACCCATAAAACGGGAGATTATGCAGAAAATCTATAAAATGTTTTTTTAAATTTTCAAAGTCACCCTGGTAGGTTTCCATATGATCAGCTTCTATATTAGTGACAACTGCTACCATAGGTTGCAAATGCAAGAAAGACGCGTCACTTTCGTCGGCTTCAGCCACAAGATACTTACTCTCCCCAAGTCGCGCACTTACTCCAACGTTGTTCAAAACACCACCAATGACAAACGTAGGATCTCGCCCCCCCTCTGCGAGGATCGATGCAACTATACTCGTTGTTGTTGTTTTACCATGAGTCCCAGCGATGGCAATTGAGTGTCGATACCGCATTAGTTCAGCCAGCATTTCAGCCCTCGCCAAAACGGGCTTTTGACTCTTGGCTGCAGCGACAAGTTCGGGATTTTTGAAAGTAACAGCGCTAGAGAAGATAATCACATCTGCTCGTTCTATATTTTTCTCTTTGTGCCCTATAAATATATCCGCACCCAACTGAGCTAGGCGTTCTGTGTTTGCCGATTCCCTTATGTCTGACCCGGTGATTTTGTAACCCTGAGTAAGCAATACCTCTGCAATACCGCACATGCCAGCACCACCTACACCAACGAAATGTATAGTCTTAATACGCCTCATCTCTGGAAATTCATAGATTGAATCAGACTCAGCCATAGCAAGCCTTTATGCAATGTGCCGCCAACTTATGACTCGCATCTCTAACACCCATGCTCCGCGCCTTTGTACCCATCGCTTTTAAGCTTGCCCTATCTTGGGTCATCAACCCTAATACATCATTCAATTTCTGAGCATTAAACTCAGACTGTAAAATAATCACTGCAGCCTTTTCATTAACTAACCATTTAGCATTTAGCAACTGTTGATTATCTGAATGGTGCGGATATGGAATCAAAATTGAAGGCAAGCCAACTGCGGCCAACTCACTCACCGTGCTTGCCCCCGAGCGGCAAATGACAACGTCCGCCCACTCATATGCATCAGAGATTTCTTCAATAAAAGGGGTAACCCTACATGTAGGGCCTAAACAAATACCCAGTTTCTCATATTGATCTACGGTCTCACTAAATGATTTTTCTCCAGTTTGATGCAAAAGATGAAGGTTACTATGGCCTTCATAGTTAGAGAAAAATTCAGGAATAACTGAGTTGATTCTTAATGCTCCTTGCGAACCACCAAGAACTAACAAACGCAACATAGAATTATCTTTATCCCTTGGTTCTGGCTGGATCTGTAAAATTTTTGGACGCAAAGGATTACCAGTAAAAATAGCATTTTTCGATTTCGAGAAAGTATTTGGATATGCCTCAAAAACCTGGTTTGCTAGGTGTGAAAGTAAACGATTAGTTAATCCCACAACCGCGTTTTGTTCATGAATTAACAACGGCTTGCCTAAAATTTTTGCCGCAACACCTGCTGGGCCGCAGACGAATCCTCCCATTCCGAGAACACAATGAGGCCGGACTTTTAAGATAATGAATAGAGACTGCAGGAACGCTATAAATAACATCACCGGAGCCTGAATCTTTCGAATAGCTCCAGTTCCCCGCAAACCGCTCACCGAGACTCTATGTAAAGGGATATCACTATCAGCCAATAAATTATTCTCCATGCCATTTGACGTTCCTAGCCATTCGACATCTGCAGATTTAGCTTTTAACTGCTTTGCAATAGAAATAGCCGGAAAAATATGCCCGCCTGTTCCTGCTGCCATAATAAGAACCCTGATCTTCGATGATCTCATTTATACCGACCCAAAATTATGCTCACTTCGGTCAAGAATTTCACTTAAATTAGCTTTTCTTCGATTCGAGGGCGCTCTATCTCATACTGAACTCGCAACAACAATGCAGCCATAAAAAAACTCACGATCAAGCTAGCCCCACCATAACTTAGAAACGGCAGCGTTAGGCCCTTCGTTGGAAGTAGGCCAGTATTAACCCCAATGTTTACCATCGCCTGCCCCGCAAACAGAAGTCCAATTCCATACGCTACAAAGGCTTCAAATACAGCACCTTTTTTCTCTGCATCTTTACCGATGGAAAAAGCCATGAATACTAACGCGCAAAAGAGCATGACTATTAAAGACACTCCAATGAGGCCAAGCTCTTCACCAACAATTGCTAAAACAAAATCATTGTGTGCCTCAGGTAAAAAATAAAGCTTTTGTATACTATTCCCTAAGCCAACTCCCATCCACTCACCCCTACCAAAAGCGATTAAAGCTTGAGTCAATTGATAACTGCCACTAAAAACATTTTCAGCTGCCCATGGATTTAAATAAGAAGAGAAACGAACCACTACATAAGGCTTAGTCATAGCGAGATAAGCCACAGCACCAAGAAAAAGTAACAACATGATTAAAAATCGGTATAACTTTGCACCAGCAAGAAAAATCATACAAAAAGCCGTTAAAGTCAAAATTACTAAGGCACCATGATCAGGCTCAAGTTGCAAAAGAATTGCAGCTAGCCCGACAATAAGCAAAGGTTTTAGAAATCCGGACCAATCTTCTCTAACTTCTTTCAGATGTCGGTCTAAATAAGATGCTAAATAAATGACGATGAATATTTTAGCCAACTCAGAGGGCTGTAAGTTAAAGATTCCTAAATCAAGCCATCTGGCACTACCATTCACGACCTTTCCAATCCCTGGCACTAAAACAAGAAATAGTAAAACAAACGAACCAATTAAAAGAAGCCAACTAGTTCTCTTCCAGAGAGATAGCGGGGTGTGTAAAGTAATAATAAGAACTGTAAAGCCTAAAAATGAAAAAAATCCCTGGCGCTTTAAAAAATAGAAAGGATCTCCGTATTGACTACTCGCAATTTCGATGGAAGCGGAAGTCATCATAAGCATTCCAAAAGCAAATAAAAGACAAATCACTAAGAACAGCCGATTGAATTTTGGTTGAATATCGCCTAAAGGACTATAAGATGTTTTGGACTTGGTAGCACTCATAACAAATTTTCCACCACCTCGGTAAATTTTTGCCCTCTGTGTTGAAAATCTCTAAACATATCAAAGCTAGCGCACGCCGGCGAAAGTAAGACAGCATCGCCTGGTGAGGCTTTATTTTTTGCGATCGAAACGGCATCGCCCATATCTTTTGCGAAATTTATCGCAATATCTTGATAAAAATTTGAAGCTATATCCTCAGCATCCTTACCAATTAAAACCAATTCCTTTACCCACCTCTTTAGAGTGGGAACTAATAAGCTAAAATCGGCGCCCTTGGCAACGCCTCCCGCTATCAGAACAACATGTCCTTTGTTACGCTGACCTAGACCTTCGATAGCGGCCATGGTCGCACCTACATTAGTCCCTTTCGAATCATTATAAAAACTAACCCCCGAAATATCACAAACCCATTGACAACGATGAGGAAGACCCGAAAACTCCTTAATTCCGGACCGGATCTTATCAATGTCGATATCAACTGCCAGAGCTAGAGCGATAGCCGCTAAAACATTAGAAATATTGTGCTGCCCAAAGACTTTCAGCTCATTTACAGCAATAATTTTTTCTAGCTGATAACATAGAAACTGCTCACCGTCTTCTTCAAAAAGCCCTAACCCATTTCTCCCCGGTCGATCGAATCCGAAATCCCAGACAGGGACACAAAAACCCTCTGTTGGGTAGGAGTAAACATCGTCCCTATTAATGACTAATTGGCGACATCCATTAAAAATGCGGAGCTTTGCTTTATGATATTCGTCAATACTTTCGTAACGATCCATGTGATCCTCACTTAGATTAAGAATCACAGCAACTTCAGCCTGGAGGGAGGTAGTAGTTTCAAGCTGGAAACTGGAAAGCTCCAACACATAAAGTTCTTTGGCCTCGCCTTGAAGTAAGTCAAGAGCTGGTTTTGCTTCCGCTCCATCTAAGTTACCCCCTAAGCCAAACCGTTTACCTGCTTTTTTCAGAATCTCTCTTAGCATTGCAACAACGGTACTTTTGCCATTAGAGCCGGTGACCCCAATAATTGGGGCATCTACAACTTGCGAAAAGATATCAACGTCACCTCTAATAGGAATACCATAACTTTTAGCACTCTGTATTTCAGGCGTCTTTAAACTCAAGCCAGGGCTTATAATTAACTCTTTTGCCCCAAGTAATGAGCTCAGATCTAATTTGCCTGTTTCAACTTCAACATCGGGAAAATGTGTTCTAAAATAATTGAGCATTGGCGGCTGTGATCGCGTATCCAAAATCTTAAAATCTAACCCATTAGCGACCATATATTTGGCAACTGACAGCCCTGTTTTGCCAAGCCCTACAATTATACTTTTCCCATGTACATTGGTTTCTTTCAATTTCTTTTCCAAGTTTTATCTACCTAAGCTTTAATGTTGCTAGACCGAAAAGCACAAGCATTACGGTTATTATCCAGAACCGGACAATAACTCTCGGCTCCGGCCAGCCCTTCAATTCAAAGTGATGATGTAACGGAGCCATCCTAAAAATTCGCTTTCCTGTCAATTTAAATGAGCCAACCTGAAGTATTACTGAAGCCGTCTCGACAACGAAGACCCCCCCCATAATGAAAAGAATAATTTCATGGCGAGAGACGATTGCCATTACACCAAGAGCTGCGCCAAGTGCAAGCGCCCCCACATCTCCCATAAATATTTGCGCGGGGTAAGTGTTAAACCAGAGAAACCCCATGCCTGCTCCCACCAAGGCGCCCGCAAATATTACAATTTCACCGGAGCCCAAAACATTTGGAATATTTAAGTAAGCAGAGAACTCACTATGACCAGAGAGATAAGCGATAACACCTAAAGCTCCTCCAACCATTACCGTAGGTAAGATCGCCAATCCATCTAACCCGTCAGTCAAATTTACCGCATTGCTAAAACCAACTATTACAAAATAGCTTATTACGACATAAAGGAACCCTAGATCTAGAGCGACATCTTTAAAGAAAGGAACAATATAAGACGTTTCGATGGGCCCCGCAGCGGTCGAATATAAAAACAACGCTGCTGCAAGCCCAATTATTGACTGCCAAAAATATTTCCATTTGGCAGGCAGTCCTGCTGAGTTTCCTTCAAAAACTTTTCTATAATCATCAACCCATCCGATCGCGCCAAAAAGGAGTGTTACCAGCAAAACACTCCAAACATAATGATTTTTTAGATCAGACCAAAGAAGTGTACTAATCGCTATACTCACTAGAATGAGCGCGCCACCCATTGTTGGAGTGCCAGCTTTACTGAAATGCGTTGCGGGCCCGTCATCTCTTACCACCTGACCTATTTGGTGATACTGCAACTTCTCAATTAAATAAGGGCCTATGATCAGAGATACAAAGAGCGCTGTTAAAACACTAAAAATGCCTCTGACTGTAATATACTGAAGCACGCGAAAGTCGCCGTTAAATTGGATTAGATAATCAGACAACCAAACCAGCATTACTCCTCCTTGCCGTACTAAGTTCGTTAGCTACGATCTCCATCCGACTTCCTCTAGAGCCTTTGATCAAAAACACGAGATTAGGCCTGGCGGTTAAACGGCATTCATTGACAAGTTCATCCATACTTGCAAAGTGTTTTGCTTGAGGACCAAAAGCTTTCGCCATATGCTGAGAGAGATCACCAACTGCCCAAAGTTTTTCAATCCCGGACTTAGCTGCATACTCACCAACCGCTTTGTGAAATTTTTTTGATTCTGAACCAAGCTCCCTCATGTCACCCGCTACCAATATTTTCTCTCCAGGAAAAAACCTAAAAGCATCGATTGCTGCCTTAAAAGAGGACGGGCTTGCATTATATGTATCATCAATTACCCGACACTCGTTAATTCCCTCTAACGGGAAAAGGCGGCCAGAGACAGGTCTCACTTTCTCTAAACCAGCTTTAATTTGCTGAAGATCAGCCCCTGCTTCCATAGCTGCTGCCGACGCTGCCACCGCGTTTATCACATTATGGTTACCTAATAATTTAAGCATAATTAACCGAGAGCCAACTGGCGTGTTTAGTCTGAATGTGACAGGCCCGTCCGAACCTGCTTGGACATTTGACGCAAAGTAATTCGCATCTGGATTGCGCCCACTGAATTTTATGACCTTTCGTTTTGCACATCTCTCTATCCAAGAACCTATATGAGGGTCATCATTGTTCAATATCACTGACCCGCCAGGAGAAGTAGCATCTATTATCTCTCCTTTTGCCTCAACGATTCCTTGCAAGCTACCAAACCCCTCAACATGAGCATCATTTGCATTGGTTATCACTGCAATTTCAGGCTTAACTGCATCGGCACTAAACTTTATTTCTCCACGGCGGTCTGCACCCATCTCTATGACAGCAAACTCATGTCTTTTATCCAGATTGAAAAGAGTTAACGGAACACCGATTGTATTATTGCGATTTTCTGAAGTGATCAAAGTTTGTCCTTTCTCACTCAATATGGACCCTGTCATCTCTTTGACTGTAGTTTTACCTTGACTACCAGTGATCCCAATTATTTTGGCTTCACTTCGCTCACGCGTAATCAAGGCTATCGCAGCAAGCGCTTGCAGTGAATCTTCAACGTATAGTAGAGGCAATTTACAACTCAATTTCTTTGACACAACTAACGCGACGGCACCCTTACCAATTGCATCGTCAATCAAATCGTTACCGTCAAAGTTTTTCCCTTTTAGTGCTATGAACGCATCTCCGAAAGTTAGCGATCGGGTATCACTAGAAAAACATGAAACCTCAACGTTATCACCAAAGATTTGACCTTTACATCTTTCAGCAATTTCTGAAAGACTGTAACTTCCTATCACAGAGAGCTCCTCCTATCTTTGAGAGCTATTTTCGCGTGAGTCCTGTCATTAAAATTAGTCTTATTCCCGGAAATATCCTGATAAGTTTCATGGCCCTTCCCTGCGATAAGCACGACATCTGATGAGGCTGCATTGGAAATCGCATATTCGATTGCACTTGCTCGATCTCTTATGACGGAAACTTTTGAAGGGTCTTTTACGCCACTAAGGATTTGGGAAACAATTCGATCACCAGCCTCATCCCGCGGATTATCATCAGTCAATACAAGGTGATCCGCGTTGGCCTCTGCAATTTCCCCCATTATCGGACGCTTACCTTCATCCCGATTGCCACCGCAACCGAAGACACACCAAATTTTCCCTTTAAAATGGTCTTTCAGTGTGGTCAAGGCACATCGAAGACTGGCCGGTGTATGAGCATAATCAACGATAGCAATGACTTCATGACTTTTATCAACAATTTCCATACGTCCATCAACCGGCGCTAATAAAGACACCTGTTCTAATATTTTATCGAGCTCAAGATTTCCAGTATTTCTTCTGCGTAAGGTAGAGATCAAGACAGCGATCACAGCTAAAATATTACTAAAGTTGAAGTAACCTATGAGTTTTCCCGATATCCGCTTTACTCCGATTGGAGTATGAATATCTGCAGAATATCCAGAATTAGTGAAAGTTAATTTTTTGGAAAAGATAGCCGCGTTGTCGTTAGCTATGCTATAGGTTAGGATTTCAACTTCCTCTGGAATACTGTTTATAATTGATAAAGCAAAATCATCATCCAAATTCAAAATTGCCGATTTCAGCCCCGACATCTTGAACAGTTTTTTCTTACTCTCTCCATAGTCGGACATTGTTCTGTGATAATCTAAATGATCGCGAGTAAGATTAGTAAAAATAGCCGTATCAAATTTAATCGCTTCAACTCGCTTTTGATGAAGCCCAACCGATGACGCTTCCATTGCTACATATTCAACATTTTGGCTAGCCATCTCAGCGAGCTTTTTCTGAGAGTAAACGGCATCTGGCGTGGTCAGCTGCGTCTCTTCAAGACAATCCGGTAATCCAGCACCTAAAGTCCCAATCATTCCGCATTTGTATCCTAGATTCTGAAAAGTGTTGGCAATAAACTGACTGCAACTCGTTTTACCATTCGTGCCAGTTATACCAATAACACCTAACTTTGAACTCGGGAACTGAAAAAATCGACTCGCTATCTCACTAACCTTGGAAGGAAGATTATCAATACCAATAACAGGCACATTAGACCTCATGTCCAGTCTCCGCATACCAACAGTAAACTCTGCTAAAACTGCAGCGCAGCCGCTTTCGATTGCTAGATCAATGTAATTTCGAGCATCGTGATTACGTCCAAAGCACGCTATAAACAAATCGCTTTTCCTCACAAATCGACTGTCTATTTGAATCCCAGTGATCAGCTTATCCATAACAGAATAATCAGAATCTGAGAGCTCAACTAGCCCTCTGACAAGGTCATACAACCTGGCCTCAGTCGTTGTTTTTTTCACTGCACTCATATGAATTTCATTATTTAAATTCTAGGTTTTGACCCTCTCGCGTGGCATCTGGCGATATATTTAAAATCCTCATTGCACCAGCTGCGACTCTTGAAAATACCGGTGCTGCAACTTGTCCGCCGTAATGTTCATCTCCTTTCGGTTCATTAATGACTACGACGATAACAATCCTTGGGTCCGACGCCGGCAGCATGCCTACAAACAGTGAATTGTGAAGATTCTCCTCGTAACCGGCTTCCCCCACAACATGAGCAGTTCCTGTTTTGCCCGCAACAGAGTAAAATGGCACATTTGCTTCTAGAGCCGACCCACCGCTACTCTCGTCAACTACTGTGCGCAACATCTTTCTCACTTCACTTGTAATTTCTGCCTCTATGACTTTCTCCCTCCTTACATCTTTTATAGCCTGGTCTGATAATTTTAATAGTGAGGCTGGTTTACGAATGCCGTTATCGGCTAACACAGAATAAGCATTGGCAAGCTGGAGAGCGGTAGCTGACAGCCCATAGCCAAAAGAAAAAGTCGCAGTTACATGGCGCCCCCATTTCCTTGGGTTTGGAAGGACACCGGATCGTTCGCCAGGGAAACCCGTTCCCAGAACCTCTCCAAAACCTACTCGGGCCATCACATCACGAATTGGTTCAGCACCAATATCAAGCGCAATTTTACTAGACCCAACATTGCTCGATTTCGTGATAACGCCAGCTGTCGTTAGCGTCCCATAATCAAATAAGTCCTTTACTTCATTACCACTCACCATCATCCATCCTGGACTTGTCTCGATTATGGTACCAGGGGAATAAAGTCCAGTTTCTAATGCTGCCGCGATAGTAAAAGCCTTAACTGTGGAACCTGGCTCAAAAACATCAGTTATAGCTCGATTTCTCAAGACACTGAAGTCTGTCATTCCTGATTTGTTATGCGGGTTGTAGGATGGCTGGTTCGCCATAGCCAAGACTTCGCCCGTGACAACATCCAACACCACTATGGAAGCGCCTTTCGCTCTCCGAGTTATAAATTCTTCTTTAAGTTCACGATAGGCTATGTTTTGGATTCGAAAGTCGATACTTAACTCTAAGCTCTTTCCAGGCTGCGCGGTCTGAATCGTATTTAATTCCTCGATTATGTTCCCTCTGCGATCCTTCATTACCTGCCTCTTCCCTGGCACACCCCTCAACCACTCGTCATACGTTAACTCCAACCCCTCTTGTCCAATATCATCGACATTGCTGAAGCCGATCAAATGAGCAGTAACCTCACCTTGCGGATAAAACCTCTGATATTCTTGCTGAGAATAGACGCCCTCAAGGTTTAAATTTAATACTCTTTTAGCCTCAGCAGGAGAAAGTCTGCGCTTCAAATAGAGGAACTCTAGATTTGATTTACTGTTTATATTTTGCTCTAGGACACTCTCGTTCAGTTCGAGTTGTCTAGCTAAAATCCGAATAGTTTCAGAATCTCTTGCGATTTTTCTAGGGTCCACCCAAATAGACTGAACTGGGGTGCTAACAGCTAAAGGCTCTCCATTTCTATCTGTTATCAAACCTCTATTCGCTACTAAAGGCACAGTTCTGATCGTCCTAGCATCGCCTTGATCTTGCAAAAAGTCTCTCTCTGCAATATGCAACATACCAACTTTCCAAGCTATTACTAATACGCACGCAAACATAGCGAATAAGATCAAATGGACGCGCCAGTAAAAGAAATATGTCTTTAAGGATGAATCACTCATAGCTCACCATTATGATCTCTGACAATTCAGGTAGCTGCATCTTTAGATCGTCAACTGCTTTCTGCTCTACTCTACCCTCCACTCCAAAAGTACTTTGTTCTATTAGCAACTGTCCCCACTTCATCTCCAACTCATTCGATTGGTCCTTAAGTTCTTGTAGCTCATGAAATACTGTCCGATTTTGATGCTCCTTGAGAACAACTGCCAAACCCGAAGTTACTATTAAAATTAGCAAAGTAATAAGTGTTAGTGCTGACCTAGTCTTCACGCCCAACCACTCAAAGATTGAAGATTCTTGAGCAATTGATTTTCCTGAACTAGATTGATTGTTTGACTTAGGCATTAAATTTTGACTTCAGTAGTTTTATTAAATTAGGTCAGTTTTTGGGCAACTCTCATAATCGCGCTCCTTGCTCTTGGATTATCACGGACTTCTTTATAATTTGCCTTTGCTGGCTTTTTAATTTTCTTTAGTTGTGGTTTCAAAAAACCGGAAGTGACAGGTAGACGGCGAGGAAAGCTATCGCCTTTGACATGATCCGAAATGAACCGTTTGACTATTCGGTCCTCAAGGGAATGAAAACTGATCACCACAAGCCGACCTCCCTCCGCCAGTAATTGAAAAGCTCCATCTAAGCCTCTCCTTAGTTCGTCGAGTTCATTATTGATCAAAATCCGAATAGCCTGAAATGCGCGGGTAGCAGGATGTTTTTCTTTTTCCCAGGCCGGATTAGCTTTCTTAATGATTTCGGCAAGCTGACCCGTTGTGGAAATATCACTGAACTCCCTAGCCAAACTAATATCCCTGGCTATTTTTCGGGAAAACCTTTCCTCTCCGTACTTATAAAGCGTATCGGCTATTTCGGCCTCCGTTGCAGAATTGAGCCATTCTCTGGCTGTTATCCCGCTTGTAGGGTTCATCCGCATATCTAAAGGCCCATCTCGCAAAAAACTGAATCCCCTATTTGAATCACTCAACTGAGGGGATGAAACGCCTAAATCAAACAAAATGCCGTCTGTCGAATTCAATAGATCTGCTGTCTGGGGAATCTTGTTGATCTGGCCGAAATTAGTATGCGCAACCAACAATCTCGAATCACAATCTTGCAGTTTCACTGCATAAGCAAAGGCTTCGGGATCCCTATCGAGTGCTACCAATCTTCCGTCAAACCCCAGCGAGTTCAAAATGGATTTTGTGTGTCCGCCCCTCCCAAACGTAGCATCGATATAAGTTCCACCAGCTTTAATAGATAAAGCTTCTATTACTTCGCTCTTTAGTACGGGTTCGTGGAGCTGCGGGACCGACATATTCGTTATACCTATAGAACTAATGTCTTCAGCATTTCTGGTAAATCACCATCAATCGCGTTCTCTGTAAGCCATTTTTCCCTCTGCCTATTCCAAGCCTCTTGCTCCCAAATTTCTAACTTTTTCCCTTGGCCAATCAAACACACATGTTTTTCAAGCGCAGCATAGAGACGCAATTCTTGTGGCAATAGAACCCGACCACTATTATCTAATTCCAAGTCGTTCGCATGACCTATCAACAGATGCTTAACTCGCTCAGAATTAGCATCAAGACTTGGCAAAGATTCAATCTTACGCTCGATTAGCTCCCATTCTGCTCTAGGATAGAGCAGTAAACATCTGTGATTAATGTCAATTGTAACTACTAGTAAGCCCGCGCAGCTTTTTAGTAATTGGTCTCGGTAGCGTGAAGGGAGAGCTATTCTGCCTTTCGCATCCAAGTTCACGGAATTTATGCCTCGAAACATTCACCGCCTCGCTAGTAATCAATATTGAGATCAAGCAAAGTCCCACTATTACACATATAATGACAAAACTACCCACTTTTTACCACTAATGTACACTATATTCAGACATCCTAATCTGTGCAAGCAATATTTGGCTAAACATTTGAATAAAAAGCAAAACCTTGCGGTCCTCGCCAAGGCAGATGAGATCAAACCATAAGGAAGAAAATAAAGATTAGTTTTCTATTACAGATATTTAAAATTGAAAACTAAAGTGATCTATTAGTTTTCGAGGCCAAAATAGCTATCGAAAAAAGTCAGCCTGTAAGCCGGGTTCTGTCAAGGACAATTATTCATCTACGGACTGCGTCACCGCAGACCTTTAGCGGCCTACCCGAACCCAATGCGAGCAACATTATTAGATTCCTATTTGGCCTTACTCCGAGTGGGGTTTACCTAGCCACAATCCGTTACCGGCTGCGCGGTGCGCTCTTACCGCACCATTTCACCCTTACCCATTACAAATTAAAAATTCGTTCAAGGCGGTATACTTTCTGTTGCACTTGCCGTAGGTTCTCACCTCCCAGGCGTTACCTGGCACCCTGCTCTGCGGAGCCCGGACTTTCCTCCCCTCATCTCAATAACATTTAGCTATAGAGTATTAAGCGGCAATTGCCCAGCTGACTCTTCTGAAAGACTAAATTAGAACACAATTTAAAACAAGGCCCAAAAGAGAGTTCCTTTCATGAGTTGTCATGATCTAAAGCCTTTTCGTAAATAGCGTTTTTTTGCGCACCAGAAATTTCGCTAGCGATTCTTACAGCATCACTAAGTGATACCTTATCTTTCAGTAAATCGAGGATCTCCAACGCCCTAAGAGTATTCTGTTCGGTCAATACAGAATCGTCACAGCCTCCAATCACTAAAACAAACTCACCTTTACCTTGATCACAATCCGAGTTCAACCAATCCAAGCACTGTTTCGCGGTTCCATTAAAGTGACTTTCAAACCTTTTGGTGATTTCCCTTGCTATGAAAATTTTTCTATCACATTGAAGCACCTCTGATAGCACAATCAAAGAATTTCCAATTCGGTGTTTTGACTCAAAAACTATTATTGTACGCTCCTGAAACAGAATAGATTTGAAATAGCTCAACCTAGCTGAAGATTTGCTAGGAATAAAACCATCAAACTGAAAGCTATCTGTCGGCAAACCAGACACGCAGAGCGCTGCAATAACCGAACATGCCCCGGGGATTGGTGTAACTAAAACTTTTTCCTTTCTAGCAAGCTCAACTAGTTTAAATCCAGGATCAGAGATTAAAGGCGTACCGGCATCCGATACCAACCCAACGGATTTTCCTTCTATTAAGGAGAGAACAATCCGCTCACGGGCTTTTTCATCACTGAAATCATGGTAAGGAACAATAGGAGTAGAAATATTGAACCTTTGAAGGATTACCCCGGTGACCCGAGCATTCTCCGCAGCAATAAAATCCACTGACTTAAGCACATCAACTGCTCGCTTGGTTATGTCATCTAAATTGCCTATCGGCGTCGCTATGACGAATAATTGTCCGACTTTTGTCATCTCTTGGCCCCGGTATCCAATTGTTTACTCTCTGCTGTATTGCGAAATTTATGCCAATAGAAATTGCTCATTTGCAAATCTTGTAATAATCTTTTCCGACAATGCAATTATATGAATGTACGACGGTTCTCATGAAGAAATTAATGCCCGTTATAATAATTTTTTCTCTGCTTGCTTGCGCAACTACTCCATCAAAAATCGAGGAGATACTGCCAACGCACCAGTCTACAACAGAGTCAATTAATGAGCTATTAAGCCGGGCGGCACTGCTTTCAGGAAATCAGGCTTTTCTGCTCCAACTTCAAGCTCTATCGGAGTTAATTGAAAATGGCTTATATGAACGCGCCTCCAACGAAGCTAATAGTATTACCGACTCTGACTCTTTTGAAATCAAGTCTAGATTACATTTGCTTCTTCTTAAAGCGCAGATTGCCAAAGCTAGAGGTGAGAAAGATCTCGCTCTAAGCTTTTTAACAGATCCGTTAATATCAACGATAGATGCAGATACAAAAGTTGGTAGAGAAATTTTGCAATTAAGAGGGCGAATGTACTTGACTCAAAACCAACCAGAATCAGCGATATTCGACTTCGCAGAAATTTCAGGGTCTTGGCCAGAAGAAGTTGAAACTCCCCTTTATGAAGACTTTTGGAGTTCTCTACAACAAATTGAAGCGACACGCCTATCTCGAATCGCCCAGGACTCTTCGAGTTATGAGCTAAGAGGGTGGATAGAATTAGCGAGAACCTTCGAAGTTGAAGAAACCAGTATGAGCAGGCAATTGGATGCGATCGCTCAGTGGCGCCGAACTTGGGTTAGGCATTCAGCGATAACTCGACCCCCGGCTGCCCTAAGAAACCTACAAGATGCCTGGGAGCGACGCCCTCAACAGATTGCCCTGATACTACCTATACTTGAACCTGCGGGAAATGCAATTTATGAAGGCTTTCTTAGTGCGTACTATCAGGAGCTAATCGTTTCTAAGGAGGTCCCAAGTATTTCAATTTATGATAGCTCTGGGCTATCGGATGTTTGGGAGATTTATGACCAGGCCGTTGCGCAAGGAGCGGACCTGATTATTGGCCCTCTTAACAAAAATTTAGTGAGTCAATTGCAAGAGAGAGAGGCATTACCAATAAATACACTCGCTTTAAACTATGCTGACAGTCCGAAAACTGACAAGAATTTCTTTCAGTTCGGCTTAGCCCCAGAGGACGAGGTGTTAGAAATAATGGAACTCGCTTGGAGTAGAGGGCATAGGAATGCCGCTGTTTTGATGCCAGAGAACCAAGATTATCGTGAGCTTCAAGAATTTTTTGAAAAATCTTGGAGGCAAAGAGGTGGCAATATTGTTTCGCAAGTAAACTTCTATGGAGATTCCAATTATGCATCAGTTGTAAAAGAACTTATGGCTATTGATACAAGCGAGGCTCGAGCCGAAAAGCTCTTAAGTATATTACCACGCAGAAATATGGAGTTCACACCACGAAGAAGAAACGACATTGATTTTATTTTTCTGGTTGCAAATCCTAATGAGGGTCGGCAAATTAAGCCAACCCTGGCGTTTTATTTTGCTCAAAATATTCCCGTATACTCTATCCCTTCAATTTACGAGGGACTAGATAACTCAACTGAAAATAGAGATCTTGACGGCATCATCTTCGCCGATGCGCCTTGGATTCTAGAATCTAGTGATGAACTTAATAAGTCTATAAACGAAAATCTGCGCCAAGCATCTGGAACACTGCGAAGACTCCGTGCTATGGGGATAGATAGTTTTAGGTTATACCCGAGGCTCACACAATTTCTAGATAATAACTCAACAGTAATCCAAGGTGTCACTGGTGAGCTTTCTATTACTGACAATCAGAAAATTCGACGCAATTTAGAGGTGGCACAGATTGTAGACGGCATTGCCACACAGATAGAATGATCACTCTCTCATCCCAGCGAATATTAACTCATACCGAAACTTTTCTTAGTATCTGAGGGTCTAAGTCGCTTAAAGAGCGAAGAAGTTGCTTAAAAATATCACACTAGACATTATCCTGCCGATAAAAGGTTGTTACCTTTGATAAGTCTTTAAAGGTTGAAAATGGATACAGAACTCAGAATAAAGAATCATTTCCTAGATAGCATACAAGCTAAGCAGCAAGCATTAGAAGAGTTGGTTGTGCCTATTCAACATGCCGGGAATTGCATGGTTCACAGTTTACTGGGGGAAGGGAAAATTCTAACTTGCGGTAACGGTGGCTCAGCCGGAGATGCGCAGCACTTTTCGGCGGAACTATTAAATCGCTTTGAAAAAGAACGACCCGGCCTACCGGCTATTGCCTTGACAACTGATAGCTCAACAATCACCGCAATAGCGAATGACTACCAATATGATGAGATCTTTTCTAAACAAATACTTGCACTTGGCACTGCCCGCGATGTTTTGTTAGCTATTTCCACAAGCGGAAATTCAGCAAATATTATAAAAGCAGTCCACGCTGCCCATGAACGAGGCATGAATGTGGTTAGCCTAACAGGAAAAGATGGTGGTAACTTAGCGAGCCTTTTATGTGGAGAGGACATCGAAATCCGAGTACCATCCATCCGAACAGCCCGCATTCAAGAAGTTCACCTTCTAATCATTCATTGTCTCTGTGACTTTATTGACACCCTATTATTTGGAGGAGTTGAAAAATGAAAAAACTTAAATCTTTTGCTTTCCTTTCGATGGTTATTTTATCTTCATGCTCTACCATCCTTGTCAATACGACAAATAGAGGAGGTATTCAAGAGGATCCAGCACAGAGAACTTCCGGTGCCATCGTCGAAGATCAATCAATAGAAACCAAAGTGGCGGTTAATTTAAAAGCCGACAGCTTAGCGTTTCGTGAAAATCATTTTAATGTCGTTAGCCACAATGGTGTGGTTTTATTAGTAGGGCAAATTGAAAATGAGACTATGAAACAAAAAGCGACGGAGATTACCGCTAAGGCAAGCTCTAAAATAAAGCGCATTCATAACGAGCTAGAAATTACCCAAAGAAGAGGAATTTTATCTCGAGGAAACGATACTTGGATTGCAACCAAGGTTAGAACTCTGATGTTCGCAAATGACGAAATTGCTGCCAACCAAGTTAAGGTAGTAGTTGAAAATGGGGTTGTCTATTTAATGGGCATCGTCACAGAGACAGAGGGAGACACAGCGGCTAATGTTGCCAGGAATGTGGTCGGCGTAACTAAAGTAATCAAGGTTTTTGAGTACTTGACTTAAAGGTCATCGCTTAAGTCACTTTACGATTTTTAGCGCCGGCTTTTTCGCCTGTTGGCCCGAGTTGCTTTCCTTTTTAACCGTTCCGGATTCATGCGGAGGATCTGGAGGTCCACTTTGGTCGTCTGATTCAAAAACCATCCCTTGCCCGTTTTCGTTAGCATATATTGCCATAACAGCCTGGATCGGAACGCGGACTGTTTTAGGTATTCCACCAAATCTTCCTTCAAATTCCATATCTTCATCATTTATAGAAATTGCTTGTACTGCGGCGGGTGAAATATTTAAGACAATCTGACCATCTTTGACATGTTCTTGCGGCACCTCTACGCCCGTTTCGAATGCGTCGACCAAAACATAAGGGGTACACTCATTCTTTAAGATCCATTCGTACAACGCACGAATAATGTATGGTCTACTTGAAGTCATTGTCATAACAAGGACCTGTAAAAGTCGGCGTAAAAACTAAACCATATCCTTTTCTTGCTCTGAAAGACTTTGCATAACCGACTCTCTCTCAAAGAGGCGATCTCGATACCCTAACAAAGGCTTAGTGCTTTTGTTGTTTGGTAGCTCAATGCCCATCAAAGACATTCGCCATAGAATTGGACAGACACAGCAATCCACAATGGTAAAATCATCACTCATAAAGAAAGGCTTTTCGCCAAATATTGGGGCGATAGAGACAATGCTTTCACGCAACTCTTTACGCATTTTATCTAGTTGAGAAGGCGTGCCATTGTTACTTAAAATTGCGTCCACCATGGAGCACCAGTCCCGCCTAATACGATAAATCCAGAGCCTACTCTGAGCTCTGGCAACAGGGTACACAGGGAAAAGTGGGGGGTGTGGGAAGCGTTCATCAAGATACTCCATCATGATATCGGCCTCGTAGAGAACCAGATCACGATCAATCAGGGTTGGTAATGTGTTGTACGGATTTAAACTCGTAATATCTTCTGGAGTATTGTCGGGATCGACATCTATTGTTTCTACAGTAACACCTTTTTCAGCTAAGACTATTCTTACTCGATGGCTATAATGACTGGTGCCATCAGAATAGAAAGTCATGGAAGATCGTTTGGCTACAACGCCCATAATTTACCCTTATTAAATTCTTGTTATTTATATTTGAAAAGCTTTTCTTAATGGTAATCTTTCGAAAATTCTCTTCCCATTAAAAACACAAGCACGTAAAGAATACCGAGGAAGGCTAAAACCCACAGACCAATACCTTGTCTTCGGTCTCTAACAGGCTCCCCAACATAATATAGAAAATTTGTCAGATCTGAGATTGCAGTATCAAATTCGTCTTCCGACATAACTCCATTGTCCTCTCGGTGCAACTCGCAGTGCTCCCCATCATCGTCGCACTGCCTGACGACATCACCCTGAAGCTCGTACAATACGTTGGGCATTCCCACATTCTCGTATATGGTGTTATTTGTGCCCAAGGGTCTCGCATCATCATTGTAAAAAGATCTCAGATAAGTGTACAGCCAATCAGGAGAGTGAACCCGTCCGGCCAGAGTCAGATCAGGCGGTGAAGCGCCGAACCAAGTTTCAGCGTCACTCGTTGACATCGAATTCTCAATTAAATCACCAATTAAAGCATCCCCGAAAATTAAATTGGTTGACACTAAATCATGAGGGATTCCTATATCATCAGCCGTCCTCTCATAGCGCGCATATCCCAGTTCATGACAACTCACACAATAATTGATGTAGTATTTAAAACCTCGCTGCAACGAATCTTTATCGTTAAAATCAGTTTCAACATGATCAAGGTCCAGGTTTCCGGCAGATGCGGCTTCTACTTCTGTCGACACTAGCATTAGTGGAACTACCACGAGGAATGTTATCAAAAGCAGGCTCGCTACTAATTGAGGTATAGATATAAACCGTCCGGTTAATCTCTCTGGAGGCTCGGTGGTTTTCTCAAAAGTCGTGTACCATGGCATAGCGAAAAAATACGCAAAGTATATTAACGTCATTATTTGCGCTAACAAAGTTTTGCCCGGACTTACTGATTGTGTCCCGAGATACCCCAGAGAAATGAACGCAACAATAAACATGAGAAGCGCAAAACGGCTCAATCGTCCCTTGTAACGCATAGATTTGACGGGACTTTTATCTAGCCAGGGCAGGGTAAAGAGGATCCCTATAGCACCGAACATTACTAACATTCCCCAAAACTTGGCGTCGATTCCGAGCAATGGCACAGTGACTGCTCTTAACATCGAGTAAAAGGGTGTGTAATACCAAACGGGAGGAACATGCTCGGGGGTTTTTAAAGAGTTGGCTTCCTGAAAGTTGGCAAGCTCCAGAAAGTAACCTCCCATTTCGGGAGCAAAAAATACAACAGCACAAAAGGCGAGCAAGAATAGCACCACCCCTGCAAGATCATGATAGAGGGTGTAATACGGATGGAAAGGTACGCTATCTAAAGGAATGCCGTCTGGTCCCTTATTTGCCTTTATTTCTACTCCATCTGGATTATTTGACCCTACTTCATGGAGCGCCAGAATATGTACTACCACCAATCCAATCAAAACCATTGGTAAGGCAACCACATGCAAAGCGAAAAAGCGATTAAGAGTTGCTCCTGAAATAAGATAATCACCTCTAATCCAAACCAATAGATCTTCACCAATTATTGGAATCGCTCCAAAAAGAGAAACAATCACGTTCGCACCCCAATAAGACATTTGACCCCATGGGAGAACGTAGCCCATAAATCCTTCGGCCATCAACACAAGATAGATAGCCATGCCGATGACCCAAATCAGTTCGCGTGGCCTTTTATAGGAACCGTACATTAACCCGCGAAACATATGGAGGTATACAACAATAAAAAAAGCCGATGCGCCGGTTGAATGGAGGTAACGCAGCAACCAGCCATACTCTACATCACGCATGATGTATTCGACAGAGGCAAAGGCACTTTCAGCACTAGGCGTGTAATTCATTGTGAGAAAAATCCCAGTCACTAACTGAATGACTAGTACCAATAACGAGAGGACACCGAAGAAATACCAGAAGTTAAAGTTATTTGGTGCATAATACTGGCTCATATGCTTCTTCCAAGCCGCTACAATAGGCAGCCTAGCGTCAGTCCAATCCCTAAGCCCAATTAAAATCGCTAATAGCCGGTTTGATTTTCGGACAGGATTATCAGTATTGATAGACTCATTCATGCTGTTGTCTCCTCATCTACCCCTATAACAAGTACGTCATCACCCTCAAATGAATGAGGAGGAACCTGCATATTTCGAGAAGCGGGAGATCCACTGTAAACCCGGCCCGCCAAGTCAAACCTTGAGCCGTGACATGGGCAGAAGAACCCACCCCGCCAATCAGTATCAAAGGGTTCCGGCTTTAGCTCAATGTGTGGTGTGGGAGAACAGAACAGGTGGGGGCAGAGGCCCACCAAAACCATGACGTCGGGTCTGCGAGATCGGAACTCATTTTGGGCATACGTGGGTTGCTCGAGTTCCTCTGAATTTGGATCGGTTAGTCTGCCCGGGCTTTCGTTTAAGGCATTCAAAGCGTCCTCACTACGCTTAATTACAAAAATAGGACGACCTCGCCAAGCAGGGATCGGTCCAAGCATTTCTCCGGCTTGAAGTCCGCCAATATCAATGCGAACTGGAGCTCCTGCGGCCCTAGCTTTAGCGCTCGGGTTCCAAGACCCGACAAATGGAACTGAGACTCCAGCGACTCCAGCAACTCCAGCAACTGATGTCGATCCCACAAGAAATTTCCTACGGCCAGCATTAGTACTGTCGTTAGTCACCGTAACGTTCTCCCAGAGAATACATTGAAACAAAATCGATACTATAAAAAATAGGGCTTTAGATTGCCACTCAGTGAGTCGGAGAGACACCACCACCCATAGCTTCTTTAACCCGAAGTCTACTAAAATCTTGAGTTTTTTTCAAGAGGCTCGGAGGCGCCGATCTCTCGCATCTTATTGATATTAATACTAAATAAATAATTTTCGAAGCAAAAAAAAACGCCAATCCCTTGTCGAAATGTGGCGTCGTCGCGTAGTTCTGCTCGCTCTATCGTTTTGAAAACTGCGGTTTCTTCCTGGCTTTGCGCAAGCCTACCTTCTTTCTTTCAACTTCTCGTGCATCTCTCGATACAAAGCCTGCTTGACGCAATGTTGGTCTTAATTCAGCGTCATATTCCATCAAAGCTCTTGTTATACCATGCCTTATAGCTCCCGCCTGGCCAAAACTGCCACCTCCTTTTACGGTAACGTTGACGCTAAATTTCTTGGTTAGTTCTACTAACTCAAGTGGCTGCTTTACGATCATCCTAGCCACTTCTCTGCCGAAGTAATTCTCTAACGGTCGCCGATTAACAGTAATGTCCCCATTTCCGTCAGTAAGAAACACGCGCGCAGTCGAGGTTTTGCGTCGACCAGTTCCGTAGTACTGAGTAGCTGTCATAATTGTCTGATACCTATAATGTAATGGCTTCTGGTTGCTGAGCCCCGTGTGGGTGCTCTGTACCGGCATACACCTTCAATTTTTTCATCATAATTCTCCCTAGAGGGGTCCTAGGCAACATACCCTTGACTGCAAGTCTAATAACTCTCTCTGGCGCCTTATCCAACAATTTCTCAAAGGTAATGGACTTTAACCCCCCAGGGTATCCAGAGTGCGCATGATACTTCTTGTCTTTTGCCTTATTTCCCGTAACTGTCACTTTGTCCGCATTAATCACTACAACATAATCCCCAGTATCCACATGCGGAGTAAATTCAGCTTTATGTTTCCCACGCAACCTTGACGCGATCTCGGTTGCCATACGCCCCAAGGTTAGACCTTTAGCGTCAACTAAGAGCCAATTTTGGGTAACTTCTTTAGACTTGGCACTGAAAGTTTTCATCTTCAATTTGCACTAGGAGTACGGAGCGCGAATACTACCCAAGGTAAGCTCATTATTCAAGGGAAATTCTGGGGTAGAACTACTAGTTCCTCAAGGAAAATAGATGAATTAAAGGGAGTGGGGTTATGTTATTCAGTATTTACCGTTAGCAAACTATATGAGGGCTCGCTAAATACATGTGTGACTGCATTTCAGCCAAACGTGAGCTCGTTCTCCTGAATTCAAACTTTAATTTCGTGTCAGAATACACATTTGCGATATCGACATGTGCCGAAATTATAAGCTTAACCTTCCGATCATAAAACTCATCAATTAAATTAACAAAACGTCTCACCTTATCTTCACTGCCATCATTGAGCTCCGGAACTCCGCTCAATAAGACTGCGTGGTAGGTCCTCGCAATTTCAATATAGTCAAGGGCCCCACGAGGAGCGCTGCACAGGACGGCAAAATCAAACCAAATCACATCTTCAGTAAGATAGCGAGTTAATATCTCTCGCCCTAGAATATTAATATTTCGCCCTTTTTGAATATCTGAAGGATTCGGAACAAGGTCTAAAAAGCTAGTAAACAATTTCTTTTCACTTTCTTCGTTGTCCGGGGAATGATACAGCGTCGATGTACTTAAAGTACGTAAACGGTAATCCAAGCCAGATTCTAGTTCGATGATACTCGTATATTTCTTGATCATTTCGATAGCCGGTAAGAAATTATCTCTTTGCAATCCGTCCTTATACAGTTCATCCGGATGAAGGTTGGAGGTAGCAACTAGCACCACACCTTTCTCAAATAAAGCCTCTAATAACCGGCTAAGCAACATGGCATCACCAATGTCTAGAACAAAGAACTCGTCAACGCATAAAAGTCTTGTTTGGTTAGCAATTTTCTTTGCGATCAAGCTAAGAGGATTTTTTTTTCCCTGAAGAGCTTTCAGTTCAGTATGAATTGAGAACATAAATCGGTGAAAATGAGTTCTTTGTTTTTGCGGGATTTGGACACAATCGAAAAATAAGTCCATTAAATATGTTTTCCCTCTCCCCACTCCACCCCATAAATAAATACCCTGTGTCAGCTTTTCTTCAACCCACCATTTTCGAAACGGGTTAATTTTCTTCCTTTCGCTCTCATCAGCGGGTGATAGTTCGAGAAACAGCACTTGGAGTGCTTCGATCGCGCGTATTTGACCAATGTCGGGAGACACTAATTTCTGAGAAATATCTTGCTCATAGCGTTGAACAGGCGTCATATCAAAGCACCCTTCGGAGAAGCTTTTGGGTCATTTGAAATACCTGAAACACTATTAAACCACGCAAATCAAAGCATTAGAGTAGCCCAATGATACCTTCAAACTAAAGTAATTTCAGCGGACCTACCAATTTGAGGTATACTTCGTGATGGTATTTAATTTTTGACCATTACTGGTTGAGAGGAAGCGAAATCGTATGTCGATATGGCTCATAGCGATCGGATGTCTTGCTATTGGTCTCGTAGCAGGGATTGCGCTATCCAGTCGTTTTGGGTCAAATTCCTCACGCATCAAGGAATTAGAGGGTAGGATTAAGAGCGCAATGGAATTTCACGAAGAATATCAAGACAGTGTGAGTGACCACTTTGAGGTGACCTCTAAATTAATCGACCAAATGACCAAAAAGTACAAAGAGGTATATGAGCATCTCGCTATTGGTGCACAAGATCTTTGCTCTACTGAGGTGGCAAAGAAATTACTGCCTACAGAATCGGACGCGGTTTTTGAGCAAGATCACTCTGATAAGGACACAACTCCGTTAGACGTACCAAAGGATTATGTAGCCAAATCAGATCCTGACCAAGCCGGCGCGCTATCAGAAAGCTTTAGTTTAAAAAAGACAAAAGCAAAAAACAAAAATTCCAACTATTAGTCCAATTCTTCATATTCTATCTTTTTTACTATTCAAATTAGCCTCCTAATATTATGACGGATTACAACCTGACGCATTTAAAGCAACTTGAAGCTGAAAGCATTCATATCATGCGAGAAGTAGCAGCCGAATTTGATAACCCAGTTATGCTGTACTCTATTGGGAAGGACTCGGCAGTAATGTTGCATCTCGCTATAAAAGCTTTCTTTCCAGGCAAACCTCCTTTTCCTTTAATGCACGTAGATACAACCTGGAAATTTAAAGAAATGATTGAGTTTAGGGAGAAACAAAGGAAAGAGATGGGCCTAGACATGATTGTTCACATTAACCAGGAAGGCGTGAAACAGGGTGTCGGCCCATTTACTCATGGCAGTGAAAAACACACCGACATAATGAAGACCCAAGCTCTCAAGCAAGCCCTTACTAAATACAAGTTTGATGCGGCATTTGGAGGTGCCAGGCGAGACGAGGAGAAATCTCGAGCCAAGGAAAGGGTTTTTTCATTTCGCGACAAAAACCATATCTGGGATCCCAAGAACCAGCGTCCCGAACTCTGGAATATATGCAATGGTAAAGTAAACCAGGGAGAGAGCATAAGAGTATTCCCGCTGTCAAACTGGACCGAACTTGATATTTGGCAGTACATTCACATCAGCAAGATTGATATTGTCCCTCTCTATTTTGCCAAAAAGCGTCCCATAGTTAATATTGATGGTACTAATATTTTGGTCGATGATGACCGTATACCAATACAAAATAATCAAAAAATAGAATGGAAGAGTGTTCGGTTCAGAACGTTGGGATGTTATCCCTTGACAGGAGCAATCGAGTCTGACGCAACCACGCTCCCAGAAATTATTCAAGAAATGCTCTTAACTAAAAGTAGCGAAAGACAGGGCCGTTTGATTGATTCTGATCAAATCGGATCAATGGAAGAAAAGAAAAGAAAGGGATATTTTTAGCGAGCATGTCACACCAATCAGATCTCATCGCCAATGATATAAACGCATACTTAGCGCAGCATGAGCGTAAGCAATTACTTCGCTTGCTCACTTGCGGTAGCGTAGATGATGGCAAGAGCACTCTTATTGGCCGCTTATTGCATGACTCAAAAATGATTTATGAAGATCATCTCGCCTCTATCGCGGCTGAGAGTGCGAAGTCTGGATCAGCTGGTGGCGAATTAGATTTAGCCCTTCTAGTCGATGGTCTACAAGCAGAAAGAGAACAAGGGATAACAATTGATGTAGCGTATCGTTATTTTTCAACCGCGAAGAGAAAATTTATTATTGCCGATACTCCAGGCCATGAACAGTATACAAGAAATATGGCTACCGGAGCATCAACTTGTGATTTAGCTATTATTCTCATCGATGCAAGACATGGCGTTCAAGTGCAGACAAGAAGGCACAGCTTTATTGCTTCGCTCCTCGGAATCCAACACATTATCGTCGCTATTAACAAAATGGATCTCGTTGATTATAGCGAATCAACTTTTAATGACATAAAGGATGACTATCTGCAATTCTCAGCAAAACTCAGGCCGGCTGAATTTCATTTTATTCCACTTTCAGCCCTCACTGGAGATAACGTCGTTGAGACAAGTGATTTAATGCCTTGGTATCAGGGAAGTCAGCTAATGCAAATCCTTGAAAGCGTCGAAATTGAAGCTGACCGAAATTACTCTGATTTTCGCTTTCCCGTTCAATACGTCAATCGGCCTAATTTAAATTTTAGAGGCTACTGTGGAACGATAGCTTCAGGGATAATTCGAAAAGGCGACAAAATTACCGTACTACCATCAATGAAAACCAGTAACATAAAGTCTATCGTTACTTACGATGAAGAAATTGAACTAGCTCATGCGGAGATGGCCATCACGCTGACTCTGGAAGACGAAATAGATGTAAGTCGTGGGGACGTCATAGTCCACCCCGGCAATATTCCTACAACTAAAAATAGTTTCGGCGCAAAGGTTGTATGGATGACAGAAAAACCAATGCTACCAGGGAACGAGTATGATTTGAAATTAGGCACAAAAACCGTTTCTGCTAAAGTCAAAACACTAGTCTATAAAGTAGATGTAAATACGCTCAATGAACAACCCGCCCCAAGTCTAGATCTAAACGAAATAGGTTTAGCAGAATTAGTATTAGACCAGGAAGTAAGCTTTGATTCTTATAATCAGAATCGCGCGACTGGCAACTTTATATTAATAGATAAATTGAGTAACGTGACCGTTGGCGCAGGCATGATTAGTTTGCCTCAACCAGTCGCGACACACAGTGAGCTGATTCATAACTCTCATGTTTCAAAGGAAGAACGTATTGCGAGGTACGGCCAGAGACCAGCTACTATTATGTTTATAGGAGTATCAGGGTCTGGTAAGTCTACCTTAGCTCACGGATTAGAAAGGCGATTATTTGACCGGGGACGGGTTATTGCAGTGCTTGACGGGAAGACCATGCGACTTGGCATCTCTAAGGACCTAGATCATGACACCCAAGGACGCGCAGAAAATCTGAGAAGAAGTGCACATATTGCCCGATTCTTGAATGACTCCGGAGTTATATGTTGCGCGTCTTTTGTGGCTCCAAATCAAGATTCGAGAGATCATGCTATCAACGTTATTGGGCGAAGCAACTGTTTTATTGTTTACTGCAATCCACCGATCGAAATTTGCGTCAAAAGGGACCCTTCAGGGCTTTACGCCTCCTCAGAGAATGAAACTTCCGGTAACGTACCAGGTGTATCTTCCACGTACGAAAACCCAGAATACTCGCACCTTGAACTAGATACAGATGCGTTAAATGTTCAGGAGTGTCTCGACAAAATCGTGACCTTACTTGAAGAGAACAAGGTTCTCTAAAGCATTAAATCTTATCGCAGGTCTATACCCACCAAAAAGTGCTCTAGGCCGGGTTTGGGATGTCGATAAAGGTATGAGATAGGGAATGTTTCCGCGCTAAATAGTCACCTAAAGCTTGCACACCATAACGCTCTGTAGCATGGTGCCCCGCCGCAAAAAAATGTAAGCCGGACTCTCTCGCAACATGAACCGTTTGCTCAGAAACTTCACCAGTCAGGTATGCGTCCACACCAGCATCTACCGCCAAATCTATAAAGTTTTGTGCGGCGCCGGTGCACCATGCTAGCGATTTAATTTTCTTGCTACGTCCTTCAATTGAAAAAGGCTCGCGCCTTAATTCAGATTCTACGCGTGATTGAAATTCATGAAACGATTGAGGGATTGCTAATTCACCTGAGAATACGATTGGGTGCTTTTTGGCTATGTCCAGTGGGTTCTGCTGATTAATTCCCAACACTATTGCCAACTGAGCGTTATTTCCTAGTTCTGGGTGAGCATCCAAAGGCAGATGATATGCGCATAAACTAATGTCATTTCTAAGTAACAATTGAATTCTAGCCTTTTTTAATCCGGTAATGGCTTTATCCTCCCCCTTCCAAAAATAACCATGATGTACAAGTATCAGGTCAGCCTTATCCTTGATGGCCGCCTCCACAAGTGCCCTACTTGCAGTCACGCCAGTCACAATTCTCTCAATTTCATCCTTCCCTTCAATTTGAATGCCATTCGGACAGAAATCAACGAAATCCTCTGGCTTTAGCAATTCTTTCAAGGTTTTATCTATATCTCTAAGACTAACTGGCATTGGAATGAACCCTCGCTACCTGTATATTAGTTTGATGGCAAGAACATAGGATAGAGCCTAAAAACGAGATCCGTCATGAGCTTATTTATCCAAATTTTAAGATTTATCAGCTGGCCTTCACTATGCGGGCTACTCATAGGCATAGTAGTTCTCCAGTACCAACAGCTCGAGCGCCTCGATAAGAATATAAGAGGTAATTCCCAAGAAACGAGAGCTTCAAGCAACCTCTCCTTCGTTAATAGTATCAAAAAGGCTTCACCGTCTGTAGTAGGAATAACCGCGACGCGTTTTGATGTTGAATCCGTGGAAAGAGCATCCGACGACCAATTAAATCTTTATCTCGAAGAACAAGACAGTTTGGGTTCTGGAGTAATCGTCAGTGACGATGGTTTTATCCTAACGAATTTGCATGTAGTTGATAACTTATTTGACCTATTTGATACAGAGGTAACTCTTAATGATGGCCGAAGAACGCCTGCAACCGTAATTGCATGGGATAAAGCCAACGATTTAGCAGTCTTACACATCAATATGGACAACTTGACCCCCATAGAGATTGGTGATCCCGAGAAAAGTCGAGTGGGAGACTTTGTTTTCGCAATAGGCTATCCGAGAAATATTGGACAGTCCGCATCGCTTGGAATAGTGAGCGCAATCACAAATAACACAGATTCTACTGTTTCTATTATTCAAACAGATGCGGCAATAAACCCAGGCAATTCGGGCGGCGCGCTCATTGATTCCAATGGCAGCCTGATAGGCATAAACTCGTCTATTTTTTCTGAATCAGGAAAATTTGAAGGTATTGGATTTGCGACCCCTTCAACTATCGCTATTAAATCAATGAAAGAGCTTGTTTCTCGAGCCATTGAGGCTAATTCTGGTTATTTAGGTGTGATAACTGGTGAGGCTCTAACCTCAGAGTCCAGTCAGATTTTCTTTGGCATAGATAACATTCGCGGAATGTTAGTTGAAAGTGTAGACCGTGGTGGGGCTGCAAAACGGGCAGGCATCAAACCAGGAGATGTCATAACTAGAGTCGAGGAAACTGACGTAGTCAATGCTGAACATATTCTTAAGGAAATTAGAAATAAGAAACCCGGCGAAGAAATTACTGTTCAAATATTCCGTGACGGAAAAACCCTAACCTTGTTAACAAATTTAGGGTTTGGAGAAGCACGAATAATTGATCCAACCGTAGAAAACTAATCGCCCGTTTCATCAAACCTATACTCTGCAGAAAGCGCATGAGCTTGCAAAGATTCGTTACGAGCAAGCTCTGCAGCTGTCCTAGCTAACTTAGATGCGCCGCTAGGAGAACAACTTATTATTGAGCTCCTCTTTTGAAAATCATAAACCCCAAGTGCCGAAAAAAACCTTGACGTTCCAGAAGTTGGCAATACGTGACTAGGACCCGCACAGTAATCTCCCAAAGCCTCAGCACTGTACTTCCCCATAAAAATTGCACCCGCATTTTTTATCTTAGGCAACACAAACTCAGGATTTTCCAAAGAAATCTCTAAGTGCTCAGGAGCAATTAAATTGCTGACTTCAGCTGCTTGATCAGTGTTCTCAGCGTAAATAAAGACTCCACGATTTTTCAATGAAGCAAGGATGATTTCGCGCCTTTCCATTTTCGGCAATAAGTGTCTTACGGCCTTTTCAACTTCATCAAAAAATTGAGCGTTCGTGGATATTAGTATTGATTGGGCGAACTCATCATGCTCAGCTTGGGAAAACAGATCTGCCGCTATCCATTCCGGAGCCGTAGTTCCATCACAAATGATGGTTAGCTCCGATGGGCCAGCGACCATGTCAATCCCAACTTCACCGAATACTATTCTCTTGGCGGCGTTAACATAAATGTTACCCGGCCCAGCAATCTTATCTACTCTCGGCAGTGTCTTGGTCCCGTAAGCAAGAGCACCGATCGCCTGGGCACCGCCTATAGTATATACTTTGCTAACACCGGCTAATTTTGCCGCGGCAAATATGAGGTCATTTTTCGGACTGTAACGTGTTGGTACAACGGCGATTATTTCTTTTACACCGGCAACTCGAGCGGGTATTGCTAGCATTAACACTGAAGAGGGGTATTTAGCTTTGCCTCCTGGCACATAAACTCCAACCCTTTCAAGAGGTGTAACTTTCTGCCCATACACCGACCCATCTTTTTCCTCATACTGCCAAGAGGAGCTAACCTGCTGTTCATGGTACTTTTGTATTCTCTCTGCTGCATGCTCCAGGGCCTGACGCTGCTTAGACGGCAATCTCTCCAACGATTCCTTTAGTTGCTCAGAAGAAACCGTCAGTTCCTCCATAGAATTTACTAAAAAATTATCAAACTTGTTTGTATAATCTATTACAGCCTCGTCTCGCTTAAGCCTCACATCATCGAGGATTTTGCTAACTTGCTTAACGATGCTATCGTTTGTCAACATTTCACGCCGCAGATGCGCGTTCAACTGATTCTCGAAAGATGGATCTTTCGCTGAGAGTCGAGCTATCGTTAAATCATCTTCAACCATGTTATTTTCTTTCAAAACTTTATCTGCCGCTTTTAACGATCACGCTTAACTTTCCAAGTATATCGTTAATGATTTCATGTTTAATCTTCAACGAAGCTTTATTCACTATAACCCTCGAAGATACTTCGGCGATAAGGTTTTGAGGTTTCAGCCCATTCGCCTCCAATGTTTTACCTGTATCAACAATATCAACGATTGCGTCGGCTAGCCCAAGGGTCGGCGCTAATTCCAGAGCTCCATTCAATTTAATTAGGTCTACCTGCCGCCTCTGTTCGGCAAAATACCCCTTAGCTATATTAGTAAATTTGGTTGCAACTGTTATACGGTCTGGTTTTATTTCGCGATTAATAGGCACTGCGGTCATAAGACGGCATTTAGCGATCTCCAAGTCTAAGGGCTCATAAAAACCAGCACAACCATATTCCAAAATCAAGTCTTTACCAACCACACCCATGTCAGCAGCACCAAATTCTACATAGGTAGGAACATCTGAGCCTCTGATTAGCATAAGCTGAACATCAACGATGTTCGTTTCAAAAAGAAGCTTTCGACTCTTTTTTATGTTTTCTTTAGGAACAATACCAGCCTCTTTAAACAAAGGTAGAGTTTCTTCCAGTATACGCCCCTTAGTCAGAGCTATAATTAATTTTGAACTATTCATAAGTTAAAATTTCAATCAATTTATGAGGGGACCCTTCTAATTCTCGCACCCAAAAGTTGTAATTTCTCTTCGATACATTCATATCCGCGATCAATATGATAGATTCTGTCAACGCTAGTTTCGTTAGCAGAAACTAAGCCAGCTATAATTAACGAAGCCGAAGCACGCAAGTCTGTAGCCATAACCGGCGCCCCTTTTAATGAATCAACACCATTTACAATCACGGTATTACCCTCAACACGAATTGAAGCGCCCATCCTGTTCATTTCATGCACATGCATGAATCGATTCTCGAAGACGGTTTCTGTTATCGATCCGGTTCCCTGAGCAACTGAATTAAGCGCGGTAAACTGAGCCTGCATATCGGTTGGAAATGCTGGGTACGGGGCAGTTCTCAGTGACACAGCTTTAGGTCGCCGACCCTGCATGTCTAATTCTATAGAACTTTTATCAACTTTAATTTGCGCTCCAGCTTGCTCCAACTTTCTCAAAACGGATTCCAAAATATCTGGTCTGGTATCTTTAACTTTTATACATCCCCTGGTTGCCGCTGCCGCAATTAGATACGTACCCGTCTCAATACGATCCGGCATCACTGAATAGCTACAACCACTCAAGTTAGCAACACCATTGATAACAATTGTATCGGTTCCTTGTCCTTCTATGTTAGCTCCCATTTTCACGAGGCAATCAGCTAAATCAACCACCTCAGGTTCACGCGCGGCATTCTCGATTACGGTCCGACCGTCGGCTAAAGTCGCAGCCATCATTACGTTTTCAGTTCCGGTAACTGTAACCAAATCCATAAAAACGTTGGCACCTTTCAATTTTCCGTCAACCGAAGCCTTTATATAACCATCTTCGACAACAATATCAGCTCCCATTGCCTTTAGTGCGCTTATGTGTAGATTCACAGGACGGCTGCCAATAGCGCAGCCGCCCGGTAATGCAACTTCTGCTTTTCCATAACGCGTCAGTAATGGTCCTAAAACCAGAATCGATGCACGCATAGTCTTAACAAGCTCGTACGGAGCACTAAAATGTTCTATTGAGCTGCTATTTACCTCAACATTGAGTTTCTCGTCGACAATCGGCTGCACTCCCATACATCCGAGAAGCTCCAGCATAGTCGTAATATCATAAAGGTGAGGGAGGTTACAGATTTGAACTGTTTCTTGAGTTAGAAGAGTCGCAGCCATTATAGGCAAAGCGGAATTTTTTGCACCAGCTATTCGGATTTCCCCTTCTAGGCGTTTACCCCCATTGATTATCAATCTATCCATAGGGATAGACGCCGGGGAGATGAATTATCATTAAGACCCACTTTCAGTGACGGTTTGTAATTGCATAGTAACCGCATGAATCGCTCCACTTGTTATTTGGTCATTCAACACCTTATATACAACTTGCTGCCGTTTAACAGAGTTTAGACCATCAAAAATATCACCGACAATGGATACATGATACTTACCCTCTCCACCCTGAACATGTATTTCGCATTCTGATATTTGAGATGCTATTAGTTTTTCTAGATCGCCTGGACTCAAACCCTTACTCCTTTCATTGCCAATTATCGAGCACCAAGTCTATATTCTGATCATGCTGACTCATCAGAGCAGAGAATTGGGTGAAATATTGCCGGCCCAGATTTATGCCAGCAAGGCTTACATTTTTTAATTTCCACTCATCGTTCTCATTTATGAACATCTGATATTGTAATCGAAGATTGTTGTCGCTTCCCCTTAACTCCATTCCAACGATAGTGTCTGCACGTGAATCTGAATTAGGGTCAGCGGTGGGCAGAAATGCTAATTCTTCACCATCATAATTAATTAATGAAGCGCCATAAAAACGAGTTAGTGTGCTTCTTAATATTACTGCAAACCTTTGCTTTTGAGCTTCTGTTGCTGCGTCGGCATAACGATTCATTACCACTTCTACAACCGCGTCAAAATCAACAAACGAATCAAGCACCCCCTCAATTGCCGAGAAGTATCTTTCTCTATCACTCAAAAAGTAATCTTTAGATTCCTGGACAGTTCGTAGAAGAGCCTCTACACCTCGCTCCGCGGTTTCGGCTGCAGAAAACTCCTGAGCGAAACTCACAGTTGACAAAACAGTCACCGCGCTTATAGCTATAAAAATTAAATTTCTTAATAATTTCATAAATTTACCACCTATTTAAACTTGCAGCCGATGCGATGAGCGTCCTTAAAAATATAATGTTCGCATAACTAGTTGTCCTTAAAACGCTCTGAATAATCTACCATGTACCCTCATCGACGCTTAACGCCTTTAAGTCTACATGAATTGCTTAACTCAATAAATTATTACTTGCAAACGGCTTCAAAGACCCTTCTAATTGGCGAATTTACGAAAGGTAGCCTCCCTCTGAACTTATGCTCATCGCCTCAGTCATAATCGTGCTTGGATTCCTCGGACTAATCTGGGGGGCAGATAAATTTGTTGCAGGCGCTTCTGGCTTAGCAAGAAATCTTGGGGTTTCCCCGCTACTGATTGGCCTAACAATTGTAGCCTTCGGCACCTCTGCTCCAGAAATTTTTTCCTCTGCAGTCGCAGCAATGCAGAAAAAGCCGGAACTCGCCATTGGAAATGCATTTGGTTCTAATCTATTTAACGTAGGGATAGCATTAGGCATTGCGGCTTTGATAAAACCATTGAAAGCACCGGAGTCAATGCTTAATAGAGAGCTACCTGCACTTTTACTGGTCACCGTCATAACCGGAATAATTATTGCTGATTTACAGCTAGATCTCCTTGATGCAATTCTGCTAATCATGATCACTGTTTTTTTCATATATCGATTGTTAAAACAACAAATAAAATCAACCAAAGCCTCATTAGAAACACCAGAACAAGAATCAACCAGAATGAAAAGTCTTAAAGCAGTCGCGTATCTCACGATTGGACTATTGATTCTTGTGATAAGCGCTGAAGCGCTCGTTCAAGCTGCGTCTAACATCGCTGAAGCACTGGGAGTTTCAGCGTCAATCATTGGTCTGACCATAGTAGCTCTAGGAACTAGCCTCCCAGAACTTGCGGCCTCTGTCACTTGCGTCTTGAAAAATCAGGATGAGCTCGCGATAGGCAATATCGTTGGCTCCAATATTCTAAATCTACTCGCTGTGCTTCCATTCCCCGGAATCTTCGCTCCTGGTCTTATTGAAGCTAACCTCTTTTATCGAGATTTTTCTATTGTCACATTTTTAACCATCTTACTTTGCTTTTTTTGCTATCGGAGTATCAAAAAAGAGATACACATTGGAAGAGCGAGTGGCATCATTTTCTTGTTAATTTATTGTGGCTGGTTTACGGTGATGCTGAATAGTATATAAATTGAAATGAATTTACTATCTGAGAAAAAAACTGAATCATGACTTCGAAAACTACTCCCATTGAGTCCGCACTCCGTACTATTGAAATCGAAAAACGTGCGATTGACGCTTTAAAGAGCCGAATTGGTGGTGACTTTGAATACTCCTGTCAGTTAATTCTGAATTGTTCAGGAAGAGTAGTAGTCGTTGGAATAGGCAAATCAGGGCATATAGCAAGGAAAGTCGCGGCTACGCTCGCGAGCACGGGGACCCCAGCTATTTACGTTCATGCCGGAGAGGCAAATCATGGCGATATCGGTATGATTACTAAAAATGATGTCGTTATGGCTATTTCTAATTCTGGTAAAACTGAAGAGATAATTAATTTACTCCCGTTTCTGAAACGCAACGCTATTCCGGTCATTAGCTTGACTGGGGACACTGACTCTGAGTTGGGACTTGCTTCTACCGTAAATTTGGATGCACATGTTGCGGAGGAAGCATGTCCTCTAGGTCTCGCTCCAACATCCAGCACTACTGCCGCTTTGGTGATGGGGGATGCATTAGCAATGGCACTGCTGGAGGCTCGTGGTTTCACTCAAGATGATTTTGCTTCCTCCCACCCTGGAGGTAACTTAGGTAGGAGACTCCTAGTAAGAGTCAAAGATATTATGCACTCAGGCGAAAAGATTCCGATGGTAAAAACTGGGACACCTTTAACCGAAGCCCTTCTTGAGATGAGTAAAAAAGGTTTTGGGCTAACTACGATTGTTGATTCAGATGAACGATTAAAAGGAGTCTTCACGGACGGAGACTTGCGCAGAGCCATAGACTCCGAGAAGGATCTTCAAACGATATTAATCGATACAGTAATGTCGAAAAACTATAAGTTCATTTCTAGCAATTCGCTCGCTACAGAAGCGGCGCTTTTGATGCAGAACTCAAATATCTATGTGCTTATTATTGAAAACGATGAAGGCTTTGTCGAAGGTATTGTAAAAATGCATGATCTTCTTGAGGCTAATGTAGTTTAATCAAGTGATATTTAATACAGATAAAGAAAAAGCCAGTCGCGCGGCTTCAAAGATAAGACTCCTCGCTCTGGATGTAGACGGGATATTGACAGATGGTCGTCTCTTCTTTTCTGAACACGGAGAAGAATTGAAGGCATTTCATACTTTAGATGGTCACGGAATCAAAATGCTACAAGAGAATAATATTGAAGTAGCCATTATAACTGGACGACGCTCCGCCATTCTTGAAAAAAGGGCTGCAGACCTAAATATAAGTCTCCTTTGTCAAGGTCGCGAGGATAAACTCGTGGCACTCAACGAAATCATATCAAATAAACCGTATCAAATTAATGAAGTAGCCTATGCCGGAGACGACCTTCCAGATAAAAGCGCGTTGCTAGCTGCTGCGCTAAGCTTCTCAGCACCAAATGCTCATCCAGAAATCAAAGCTGGAGTTGATGTAATCACAAACCTCCGTGGTGGCTGGGGTGCAGTGAGAGAAATGAGCGATTTTATTTTAAAATCGCAAAATAAACACACGCCGCTAACCAACTGAGCTGATCAGAAATAGTTTGCATACGCTTCTTTCCTGAAATATTCGCCAAAACAATAATTCACTTAGTTGGAAAAAAGAATTAATCATTGGATAATAGGGAAGTCTAATTCCTAAAGACTATGCCTTTCGTGATAGGCTGTTGGAAAATAAGCCATGAGATTTTTAATGCCAAAAACAACAATAATGCCGATCGTTTGTTTCGTAACGCTAACGATTGGGTTGACTCTCTTTGGGAAAAGAAAATCGGACTATCCGGAATCTGAAAAAGAGTTAAAACCTAACACTGTTGATATTGATACTTATGCAGAGGGAATTAACAGCATCTTCTATGACCAAAATGGAGTTGTCAGTTATACCTTAAGGGCAGAAAATCAAATACACTTTAAGAGCGGATATACAAAAATAGAAAAACCTCTAATCAGACTATTCCAAAATGAGATGCCGCGCTGGAATATAGAGGCTAACCAAGGTCACATCTCGAACTCTGAGAACGATTCCACTTCAGGCCTCGAAAGAAAGAACCTAGAATTATCTGGCAGTGTCGAAATTTTAGGTTTGGACGAGTTTGGAAATAGGATGTTGATATCTACCGAATTTTTAGAAGTTGACCCGATGAACGAGATACTAAAAACGGACCAGCGAGTTGAGTATAAAATGGCAAATATTCAACATTCAGCAGCGGGAATGATTGCCAATTTACAAGACGAAGAAATAATTTTTCGTGAGGATGTTAGGGGCTCCTATGAGAAAACTAATAACTAAGTTAGCTATTGGTATTGTCATGGTTAGTTTATCAAATAACTTTAAACTCACGGCTCTAGAGTCAGATAAAGATCAGCAAGTAATCTGGAGTGCTGACGGTAATTCTGCCATGCGTATTACAGAAGATCGCAGAATCCTTGAGATGAGCAACAATGTGATTGTGAACCAAGGCACGCTTGAGATACGAGGTGACCGAGCTATATTTGAGTATGAGGCTTCAACCAATGTATTGAAACAAGTACAAGTATTTGGACAACCTGTGCGCTATCAACAGCAGCTCGATGGTGATGAAAGCTCTGTATCTGGTGTTAGTGACTCTTTAATTCTTTCTATTAATGACTTCGATGAAACGATTCTCGAACTGATCGGCAATGCCCAAATTGAATCACCGAGCTCCACGATTAAATGCAACTCCATAATTTATCTGGTGAATAGAGATTTGATAAGAGAGGCAGCAGGGCCATGCGAGGGAGCGCTGGGCGCTCAGCAAAACTGAAACATGTTAAATGCTATAAACCTCAAGAAAAGCTTTAAGGGTCGGAAAGTTGTCAGGAAAGTCACAATAAGCATCAATCAGGGTGAGATAGTGGGGCTATTAGGCCCAAATGGTGCCGGAAAAACGACATGCTTCTACATGATCGTGGGTTTAATTCGAGCAGACTCGGGACAAGTAAAATTAAATAACCGTTCGTTGACTAATTTAACCATAGACAAGAGAGCAGCATTTGGCCTTGCCTATCTCCCTCAAGACTCTTCAATCTTCAAAAAGTTGTCTGTAGAACAAAACTTACTAGCTATACTCCAGACAAGAAGTGATCTCTCTAATCGCGAGAGAAAACTGAAACTCGAACACCTGTTAGACGAATTTAATCTTACTCATATACGCCGAAATCACGGTATTAGTCTCTCTGGTGGAGAGAGAAGGCGCACAGAGATCGCAAGAACTCTAGCGACCGACCCTAAATTTATATTACTGGATGAGCCATTCGCTGGCGTCGACCCCATCTCAGTCAGTGATATAAAACAAGTAATCTTGCAATTGAAAGCAAAGAACATTGGCATTCTTTTGACGGATCATAACGTCAGAGAGACACTCGATATTTGTGAAAAAGCATATATTGTTAGTGAAGGGCTGATAATTGCCAAAGGATCAACCGAAGAAATATTGAGCAATCAGAAGGTTCGAGAAGTCTATTTAGGTGAACAATTTAAAGCTTGAGAAAAGTTGAATCCTTTGATCAGGCCTCTAATAAGCAGTGAATGCAATATAGGTGAAAGTACCCCAAAAGGGTATAGATCTTGCTATACTCTCTGTGGGTGACATGATGATCGCAAAATAAACTTAAATCTCGCTCAAAATTAATTACTAAATCAATTAGACGTAAAGCAGATGAAACTTTCGCTCCAGCTCAAGCTTGGTCAGCAATTGACCATGACACCACAGCTCCAGCAAGCGATTAAGTTACTCCAACTATCAACCCTAGATTTGCGGCAAGAAATTCATCAGGCGATTGAGTCTAATCCAATGTTAGAGTTTATCGAGGATTCTGTCGAAGAAGATTCATCACATGAAGAAACAGAAATTGCCCCTTTAGATCAGTCGGATCGAAATGAGGGTCTTGGAAACTCGCAAGAGAATTTACCAGATATTGAGGATAGTACCTGGCAAGAGAAAATACCAAATGACCTGGAGGTCGATAGCCATTGGGATGATATCTATCAGACTACTCCAACGATTAAAAGCCCTCAAGAAACTGAAAACATTGACTTTGAAACAAAGAGCACAATCACCGACACTCTGCGAGATCACCTGTTATGGCAACTAAACCTAACCCCGTTTTCTGAACTCGATATTTCAATCGCGTATGCCATCATCGACGCGATAGATGCAAACGGAGCACTTACCAGCGAAATTGATACAATACATGCGGATTTAAGTACCGAACTAGACGTAGAATTAGATGAAGTAATTGCCGTACTGCATAGAATTCAGCAATTCGACCCCGTAGGGGTGGGTTATAAAGATCTCTCAGAGTGTTTGTTAATTCAGCTCAATCAGTACCAGGATATTGAGCAAGTGGCCGGGGTAGAAAATGCCAAAAGGATTGTTAAGGAGCACATGGATTTGTTAGCCAGCCAAGATTACGCTGAGTTAATGAGAAAAACCAAACTCAAACAGCAGGACATCAAGGAAGCAGAGACAATTATAAAAAGTCTAGACCCTCGACCAGGCTCGAATATTTCCCCCCCCTCTACTGCCTATGTAGTTCCAGACGTAGTTGTGAGCAAGCAGACAGATACTGGGAATTGGAAAGTTGAGCTGAACCCAGATACAACGCCAAAAATTCGGATTAATGATGGTTATGCATCCCTAGTAAAGAGAGCGGACTCGAGTGAGGATAACAGTTACCTGCGCAACAATTTACAAGAGGCTCGTTGGTTTATAAAGAGTCTTCAAAGCAGGAACGAAACACTGATGAAAGTTGCATCTAGGATAGTCGATCATCAAAAAGATTTCTTGGAGCATGGCGAAGAAGCAATGAAGCCTTTAGTTCTTCATAACATTGCCGAAGCTGTAAGTATGCATGAATCGACAATCTCGCGCGTAACGACTCAAAAATATATGCATACTCCGCGCGGAATATTTGAACTTAAATACTTTTTTTCAAGTCATGTTTCAACTCAGGACGGCGGGGAGTTCTCATCCACTGCAATCCGGGCAATCATCAAAAGGATTGTAGCGGAAGAAAATATCCGCAAACCCCTCAGTGATAACAAAATTACACAAATTTTAGAGGCAAAGGGAATTAATGTGGCCCGAAGAACAATCGCAAAATACCGCGAATCACTTTCAATACCTCCATCTAACGAAAGAAAGCGGCTAAACTGATAATTGAATAATCTAGTTCTACTTCAAAATTGAGATACTGTTTTATATGGAATTAATAGATATCCTTACGCCAGATAGGTGCTTTTGCAAAATTCAAGGAGTCAGCAAGAAAAGAGTTTTAAAAACTTTGAGCACAACCCTTGGTAAGTCCTTCCGAAACCTCGATGAAACGCAAGTCTTTGACTCAGTAATGGCTCGCGAACAACTCGGGAGCACCGGGATTGGGAATGGAATTGCTATACCGCACTGTCGAGTTCCTAACTGCAATGAGATTATTGGCTCACTGATTACATTAGAAGGCTTTGTCGATTATGATTCTGTCGATGGAAAACCAGTTGATTTAATATTTGTGTTGATCGTTCCAGAAGAAAAAAAAGAGGACCATATAGAAACCCTCTCTGTAATTGCAGAAAGATTTAACAACGTAAACTTTTGCGATGCATTACGGCGAGCTCAAAATAGCCTTGAACTGTATGAAAATGCCATTGCTTTTTAACGAGAGCCATAACGAAACTGAAGTCGAGTCGTCTCATTCTCAAATCTAAAACTAATGAAGCTAGCAATAATCAGTGGTCGATCTGGCTCAGGTAAGCACACAGTGCTCCGTCTCTTAGAGGGTCAAGGATACTATTTTATCGACAAATTACCCGACAGTTTGCTGCAGTCATTGGTGAATCGGGCTTTTAATGATGAAACTCTAATTTCTAAGGTTGCTGTGAGCATTGTTGCCCGACATTATCTCTGGGCCTAAAGCAAATACCAAGTACCGTTGACAAGCTCAGATCAAAGAGCATACATATTGAGATCATTTTTTAAAACACAAACAGCCAGACATTATAAATCGATTTAGTGAGAGTCGGCGCAAGCACTCGTTATCAAATGCTCAACCCGCCTTAAACGATGCAACTAGCAAAGAGTCTGAGTGACTTGAGCCAATCGCATTGATAGCAAATCTGTCAATAGATACGAGGGTAATGTCTTTAAAATAGGCTTCAGGAAGCACAAGAGAGTAAAGTAAGCTATATTACTGTTGCATTAGAGTACACCGGCGAACAGCGCCGATCAGATTATTTATGCGAAAGGTAAGTCGCTTCTTTGAACAAATAACTGAGAAAGTGCAGGTCCGTCATCAAGAATTAACCATTTAAAGAATAATCTTCATGAGAACAGCTACATTTAAAGTGACGAACTCAGCTGGACTTCACACACGACCTGCGGCCAAATTAGTGGAAGCCGCATCGAAATATGAGTCGACAGTAAGAATCGGAGACCAAAAAATGGTGGACGGCAAGAGCATTCTCTCGCTGATGATGCTTGCAGCGATTAAAGGCACGCAACTGAAGATAGAAGTAAAAGGGCCCGACGAAGACCAAGCAATTGATGCGCTTCTTAATCTTATAAATGATGATTTTGGAGAAACCGCCTAGACGGCACCTATACTGTTGTTTCTTAAAAAAAAAGGTTAGAATTATCTGAGAGTTTACTGGGGATCCCTCGTTAAATCTCAGTTCCCCAACTCAAGAAATTCTGAAATGACTCACTTGTTTTTGGTGAATAGCGGGTTATCAATAATGCCTTTGGTCACGGATTCAAAATTCCATAAAGATCATGCCCTAGAACTGAGTCAGGCTATCGACCGCGGTTCACTCTCCCAAGTAAGACAAATGATCAAGACGCTACCGAACCCCGGTATAGCTCATCTACTAGAATCATCTCCCCCCAAATCTCGGACAGTTCTTTGGCAACTTATTGACAAGGAGTTGGAAGGCGAAATTATTCAGTATCTAAATGAAGATTTACAGAGTGAGATTTTGAGCGAGCTGGACGCTGAGGAAGTTGCCGAGCTAACAGAGGGACTCGAAACTGACGATCTAGCAGACATATTACAACAACTACCTCATCAAATCGCCAAAGAAGTATTAGAAGCGATGGATAAACAAGACCGACAACGAGTGGAGAAAATTTTATCCTATGATGAAGACACTGCTGGCGGATTAATGAACACTGATTCAATTACAGTAAGAAGAAACCACACGGTGGAATTGGTCCTTAGATATTTGAGAAGGCATGAAGCTTTACCTGACATGACTGATAACATTCTTGTCGTAAACCGCGATGATGAATTACTTGGTATATTACCCCTTAAAGAAGTGCTTGTGTCTGACCCAAACACGTCAGTGCGCGAAGTAATGAGTAAAGATATAAATGCTATTCCTGTCAACATGGAAGCTATAAAAGTAGCTCAATTGTTCGAACAACATGATTGGGTTTCCGCACCAGTGGTAGATAACCGTGGAAAACTTCTAGGGCGAATAACCATCGACGATATCGTAGATGTCATCCGCGATACCGCTGAGCATTCTTTAATGAGTATGGCCGGGCTAGATGAAGAAGACGACACCTTCGCTCCAGTGGTGAAAACTGCTAGAAGGCGAGCGTTATGGCTTGGGGTAAATCTTTTTACTGCGATACTCGCATCATCGGTCATTTATCTTTTTCAAGAAACTATTGATGAGGTGGTTTATTTAGCAGTTTTGATGCCTATCGTTGCCAATATGGGTGGCGTAGCCGGCACACAGACGCTAACTCTTGTAATTCGGAGTATGGCATTAGGGCATATTAGCCCCTCGAATAGTCGTTGGTTGCTATTGCGAGAGCTAGGTGTCGCGGCAATTAATGGGATCATTTGGGCATCATTAATTTCAATTATTGCCTTTCTCTGGTACCAAGACTTGAAAATCAGCTACATTATTGCCGGAGCAATGATGATCAATTTGATTACAGCGGCACTTGCTGGCGCATATCTTCCGATATTTTTAAAAAGAATAGCCATAGACCCCGCTCTCGCTGGGTCAGTAGTCCTTACAACAGTAACAGATTCCGTGGGCTTTTTTGCTTTTCTAGGTTTAGCTCAAATTTTTTACGTTTGATATACGATTTACACTAAGATGCATGACGACCCTGAATCAATAAAAATTATCAGCAAAACTCAGTTGAAAAAAGAAGCCACCGCGCTTCAAGAACTCGGTAGAGAACTGACTGACTTCAAGGCTGATGACCTTGACAAGCTCGAGTTAAGCACGAGATTGCGGGCGGCTATAGATGAATTTAAAAAATTACCCAACGCACATGGCGCAAAGAAACGACATTTACAGTACATTGGACGACTCATGCGTGAAAGCGATGGGGAAGACCTCAAGAGAAAGATTCGTCATCTTGACACATCACCGCAAATATCTCCTAAAGTAAAATTTGAAAATGAAATTTTCGAAAAAATAATGATCAGTGGAGATGTAGCTATAAATGAAATAGTTATCCAGCAGCAACGATTTGATCGTCAGCAACTACGGCAATTAAAAAACAACATAGTTAAAGCTGCTCCAGAAAAACGTGGCTCCTTAGAAAATAAACTTCGAAAATACATAAGACTTAATATTAGCTCATAAAAAAGCGAAAAGGTTTAAATAAAAATTAGTTACCCGCTCTTAAATTAGAGCGGCTATACCCGATGTTAATTAAATGGTATCATCCCGCCGCTGCAAACGTAGGGTTGCGGACCATCAGTTTCTCAGAACGCAGATACATTGCTCATTGCTTAGAACTAAAATAATTAATAAATAAAGAGGTATCTATGAGTGGTAATGCTGACACTTACTGGAAGTCGAATTTAAAAATCGTTTCAGCTCTCCTATCAATCTGGTTTTTTATCTCTTTTGGTTGCGGAATACTATTAGTCGATTATTTAGATCAGTTTCGCTTCGGAGGCTTTAAACTGGGGTTTTGGATCGCGCAGCAAGGAGCGATTCTTGTCTTCGTCGCACTAATATATATTTATATCTACTTGATGGATAAGTTAGATGATAAATATAACCTAGAGTCGACCAAAAAGGATGATTCCGACCTAATTGATCAAAAGGGAGCATCCGAGTGAGTGTTCAAACCTGGACGTTTATTTTTGTTTTTTTAACCTTTGGGCTCTACATTGGAATAGCGGTTTGGTCGCGAGCACGCTCAACAAGTGACTTCTACGTTGCAGGAAGCGATGTACCACCGCTCGCAAATGGAATGGCTACTGCCGCAGATTGGATGTCTGCCGCATCGTTTATTTCAATGGCCGGATTAATTTCCTTTCTTGGGAGGGATGGCACTTTTTATCTCATGGGGTGGACTGGCGGCTATGTTTTATTAGCTTTGCTATTAGCTCCCTATCTAAGAAAATTTGGAAAATTCACCGTGCCGGATTTCATTGGAGATCGATACTACTCGAAACTTGCCAGATTAATCGCGGTTTTCTGCGCCATAACAATTTCTTTCGTATACGTCTGCGGTCAAATGCAAGGTGCGGGGATAGTATTTTCGCGCTTCTTGGAAGTGGATATAACCACTGGAGTCATTATAGGAATGGCTATTGTTTTCTTTTATGCCGTCATGGGTGGCATGAAGGGCATTACATATACGCAGGTAGCACAATACTGTGTGCTAATTTTTGCTTTCATGGTTCCTGCGATTTTTATCTCGATCCTTATGACAGGGATCGCTATACCGCAAGTTGGATTTGGCTCTGAGTTAACCGAAAGCTTTGGTGGAGGCTACCTGCTTGATCGACTGGATGGAATGAGTGAAGAACTCGGTTTTGCGACTTACACAGAGGGTCAGCGATCAACTCAAGACGTCTTTTTTATAACAGCTGCGCTCATGTTTGGTACAGCTGGATTACCTCATGTGATCATAAGGTTTTTTACTGTCCCTAATGTCAGAGATGCTCGCCGTTCCGCCGGATACGCTTTGATTTTCATTGCGATCCTATATACAACTGCACCCGCTGTTGCAGCATTCGCTAAAACAAATCTAATAAATACTGTTGATAACGTTGAATATAATCAAGTTCCCGAATGGTTTACCAAATGGGAAGCAACAAATCTGATTAGTTTTAACGATAAGAATAGTGATGGGCGAATTCAATACGTGGGCGATCCTGAGAAAAATGAACTGGAAGTAAATAGAGATATCATGGTTCTGGCAAACCCAGAAATCGCAGGGCTTCCAAACTGGGTCGTTGCTCTCGTTGCCGCGGGAGCTCTCGCTGCAGCCCTTTCCACAGCCGCGGGCTTACTGCTGGTTATCTCAACGGCGGTTGCTCACGACCTCATGAAAAGAAGTTTTTCGCCATCAATGACAGAACGTCAAGAATTACTTTATGCCAGAATAGCGATTTTTGTTGCTGTAATCATCGCAGGCTATGTCGGCATAAACCCTCCAGCTTATGTGGCACAGGTGGTAGCCTATGCTTTTGGTTTAGCTGCAGCATCATTCTTTCCAG
>Ga0209036_1000009_pt1 | contig 79491 bp, 72 predicted proteins | sample MarorgKNORR_S2LV_3_FD_188222 | JGI IMG/M metagenome (GOLD analysis project Ga0209036, IMG submission 188222) | Marine microbial communities from the Southern Atlantic Ocean, analyzing organic carbon cycling - DCM_A/KNORR_S2/LV (SPAdes) (version 2) | ecosystem: Environmental > Aquatic > Marine >... | reverse complement strand
ACTTTCTAAATTAAGAGTTATTGAATTACTTCTAGTCACAACTGTGCCATCAATGATTATTGCAATATATGGGATGCCACCTATAGATTTAGTTTTATTTACACTAACAGGAGGAACCTTACTTGCTATTAGCGCTAATGTTATGAATCAAGTTTTTGAAGTTGGTAGAGATAGCTTAATGGAAAGAACTTCAAGCAGGCCTTTAGTTACTGGAGAGCTAACTAAAAAAAATGCAATTTTTTACTCAATTTTTTGTGGTACAGCAGGGTTTTTAATTCTTTATATTTTTACAACTCAGCTAGCTGCTTTGATTGGATTGATAGCAAACTTATTTTATACATTTATATATACCTTATTACTAAAACCAAGAACTAATCAAAATATTGTTATTGGTGGAGCATCAGGTGCTGCCCCAGTATTGATTGGCTGGACAGCTACAGGCAGTTCACTTGAAATTGGTGCTTGGATTTTATTTTTATTAGTTTTTACTTGGACACCTGCCCATTTCTGGGCTCTTGCTATTGAAAACAAGTCAGACTATGAAGAAGCAGATTTTCCAATGCTTTCAACACAAGAAACATACGAAAGAACATCAATTTTTATTGCATTGTATTCATGTGCAACCGTAATAGTCTCAATTATTGCTGCACCAATACTACAACTAGGAATAATCTATTTATTTGTAGCTATTTTTTTTGGATCTAATCTAATGTTTAAATCTTATAATTTGTTTAGAAGAAAGATTCAACCAATAAAATACTTTGTGTTTTCAAATACATATTTGGCTGTTATATTCATAGGTATTGTGGCAGATGTTCTATGGACTTTAAAAGAAATTTGATTTATGCTTGATTCATTTTTTTCTATAACATACCCTCCAATACCCATAACACAAATAGGCCCTGTCTCATTTTCTCTACATGGAGTCTTTGCTGCGTTGGGATTTTATTTTGGAGCAAATCATGCAATTAAATTAGCTGAAAAAGACAAACAAGATACCGTTCTTTTTGAGCAAGGTTTAACTTGGGCAATTTTTGGAGCAATAATTGGTGCAAGATTTTTTACTATTCCGGCACATATAGGGGATCCAGGATATGGGTTAGATGATGTATTTTCCCCAACAGGTAGCTATTCAATAATGGGGGGAATGTCGGGAGGAATTATTGCCGCTTATCTAAGAATACAGTTAATTGGAAAAGGTGATTTTAAACAATATTCAGATTATGCCTCAACAGGACTCATTCTAGGAACTGTAATAGGAAGAATTGGAGACCTTGCAATAGTTGAACACCTTGGAAGGTCAACAAGCTTTATTTTGGGGTATGAAATAAAGCCAGGCTATGATGTAGCACCTCAGCATGATGCCTTAGAATGCTCAGAACCTTTGGTAACATGTGGTACGTTTCACCATGTTCCGATGTACGATCTTTTCTTTGCTCTTATAGTTTTCTTTATATTTAAATCATTAAGAAATAATTTTACCTTTGGCAAGGGTTCGTGGATTGGTTTATGGGCTATTTGGTATGGTACACAAAGAGCAATCTTAGATACTTTAAGATTTGGAATGGGAGATGCAACTATAGGAGATTTCACATGGAATCAAATAGGTGGATCTATTCTTGCTTTAATAGGTCTTTTTATTTTCCTTAGGAATAAAAACTTAAAATAAAGTATATATAAACACCGAATAGGAAATTAACGCAGTCAATCCTATTAAATAACTTTTTTTAACGATTGTTTTAGAAAGCAATATAACTATTAATGAGGCAACTAACATTATTATCATTTCAGCGGTTACATCAGTCTCAATTACTCCGGGCGCAATTGAAACAGAGACACCTCCTACCAATGCAATATTAAATAGGTTTGAACCAAAGATATTTCCAAAAACTATATCAGGGTTTTTCATTTTTGCGGCAGCTATAGTTCCTGCAACTTCTGGAAGGCTAGTTCCCAAAGCGACAACAGTGACTCCAATAATTATGGATGATATATTGAAGTATTCTGCCAAATCAACAGCATTATTTACTACCAAGGTGCTTCCAAAAATTGTTGCTGTTAGCGATGCAATAGCCCTTAGTCCAACATAATCTTTTTCTTCAATTAATAAGTCTTCTTGATCAACAGCCTCTTCTGTTACAAGTTTGTAGGTAACAAAAATAACTAATCCCAATAAACCAATTCCAAGAAAAAGTGGAAACTCTTTAAGCATTAAATAGAAACTTACAAATATGATTGTTGCAAACACCATCCATATTGATGAAGTATTGTTAAGGTTCAGCTTTTTTTTGAAATCTCTATTTAATGCAAGATACAAAACAGAGACTGCAACTAGGGAGTTTGCAATATTTGAACCAATAATATTTCCTATACCCAATGAGAGGTTTCCGTTCAATGCCGCCCCTGAGCTTGCAAATAATTCTGGAGCAGATGTTCCAAAACCTATAAAAGTTGCTCCAATTACTGAATTAGGCATATTAAATTTCATTGCAATTTGGATGGCAGTCCGGACCATTTCTTCTGCGCCTTTAACCAGAAGAAAAAACCCTAAGATTAATCCAATAATTGTAACGTAAAGGGCCATTAAGTTTTAACCTTTAGAGTCTCTCCAGGAAATCCATTCTTTTACAGGTGCCAAGTCGTAACCTGGACCATTTACAGCTAATGTTACTTCAGTTGCCCCAGCTTCAAGTAAATCATCTGCTTTATCGATTCTTTTGATATCAATTCCGATGGATCTTTCAATTTCTTTAGGGTCTCTTCCTATTTCTTTACACCAATTATTTAATACATTATTTTTGTGAGCCACAGTTTCAATACCAGACCTTTCTTCAGTCCTTGTTGCGAAACCATGCCAAATGTCTGCATATTTAGCAGTGATTCTAAGTGTTACTTTTTCACCACCACCACCAATAAGTATTGGGATTTTTCTGGTAGGTTGAGGATCTAGCTTCTTCATTCTCTCAACAATTCTCTCCAATGATTTTTCAAGCTCCTTAAGTCTCCATATTGCAGATCCAAATTCATAACCGTATTCGTCATAATCTTGCTCAAACCATCCAGAACCTATTCCTAGAATTACTCTACCTCCTGATATATGATCAACAGTCCTTGCCATGTCTGCAAGTAATTCTGGATTTCTATATGAGTTACAAGTAACAAGAGGTCCTATGTCTACAGTACTAGTTGCTTCAGCCCAACTAGCAAGCATAGTCCAACATTCAAAATGCTTTCCTTCTCTTCTTTCTCCTTCGGCCCATTGAGTTCCATCTTCTTTGTATAAAGGATAGAAATGATCCCAATTATAGATAACATCAGCACCCATCTCCTCGGCCTCTAGTGCTGCTTGTCTTATTTGATCATATTCAGCATGTTGAGGTTGTAAAAAAACTGCAACTCTTGGCTTCATTTTTAATTCTCCTTCAGTACTTTTTCAATGGCTTTTTCATTAAAATTATTTTTAATATTTACTACAAACTCTATATTAGCTTCTAATCTCTCTAATTTTTGTGCTGCTATTTTCTCTGAAGAAGGCAAAGGGTTTTTTACAATGTAATCTTTAATGTTGTTTCCTAGCTCTTCGTCATAAATTGATGATAGTGAATCAAGCATTCGTGAAGCTGTCCATGCTGGCATTACTTTAAGTAACTCATCAAAATTTTCTTTTATTACTAACCATGATTCCTTGCCTATATAATTATTCATAATCATAGAGGCCAGTATATAAGGACAATCTGCACCTCTGATTTTTCCATCAATCATGTATTGAACTATTTCTTGTGGTGCATTTTTATCTTTAATTATTCCTAATACAGACCTATATCTCCCCTGTAGTTGTGGAGAGGGTGCGTTCATAAATTTATCCAAAAATTTTTCTACTTTATTTCTTTCATCTAAAGCTGCAATATATAAAACAGTATTAAATAAACTTCCCTCTGAGATTGATTCAAAATTTTCATTCTTAAAAATTTCGCTAAAGTGATTAATAAATTCTGTGTCTTCTAAGTATTTAGCTCTCATTTTGTTAATAACTCCTCTAAGTTCTTTTATCTCGGGATCATCATCTGAATTGACTTCAATCCCTAGTTCGCTACTTAAAGGAAGTGTTAACTTGTCAACAAACTCTTTAAAAGTCTCTGTGTTATTTTGATTAGCAATATATGAAAGAGTCGCAATTATTGATCCTATATAATTCCATATATCTTCATCTTTTTCCTCTTTATAAAAAAGAAGAAATTTTAGAAAATGAATCACCTCTTCAGCAGATAGTTCATGGCTATGCTTTTTGAATTGCATCCACCTATCTTCCAGAAGTCTGTATTTTTCAAGCTGATCTAATTTTTCAAAATTATTTAAGATTTCATTGAATACTTTTTCGTCATAGAAAACATGATAAAAGCCCCAACCTCCACTATTTACAAGGGGTACTTTTCCTTTTTCTTCTATATCTATTGTTTCATTAGTTTGATCTAAAATTAAATTAAATTTTTCATCCGTATCTAAAAATTTAATACTTATAGGTATTGGTTTATTTGAATTTTCTATTTTGATATCTTTTAGTAAAAATCTTTTTTGTTCCAATAGCAAGGAAGAGTCATTAATTGAAATACTTACACTAGGGTAGCCTTCTTCTTTTATCCAATAAGGGAGCATTTCATTTAACGGTTGCCCACTAGCCTTACTCAAACTGTCCCAAAGGTCTGAGGAATTTGTATTATCGTATTTGAATTTATTTAAGTATTCTTGCACACCTTTTTGAAATACTTCTTCCCCTATAAAAACTTCAAACATTCTTAAAACAGTAGAACCTTTTTCGTAAGTCAGAACATCAAACATTTCTTCAGCTTCTTCTGGTGTTGCAACCTCAAACTCTATAGGTCTTGAATTTTCTAATGAATCAATAGCAAAACCTGCACTTCGAGATAAGTTCATTTCATTCCATAGTTTAAATTCTGGATACTTATTATCGGCTGCTATAACTTCCATTAAGCTTGCGAAAGCTTCATTAAGCCAAATCCCATCCCACCATTTCATAGTTACTAAATCACCAAACCACATATGTGCAAGTTCATGAGCTATAACAGTTACAGATCTATTTAACTCAGGCCTAGTTGCTTTTTCTTCATCTATTAAAAGTAAATTTTCTCTGAATGTGACAGCTCCTACATTTTCCATTGCTCCCATCGCAAAATCTGGAATTGCAATTAAATCTAGTTTGGAACCTGGGTAGGGGATTTTATAATAATCTTCAAAAAAATTAAGTAGCTTTATCCCTGCAGTTCCAGCATAATTTGTTTGATCAGAGAAACCCGGGCGGTGAATTATTCTGATTTTGGTATTTCCTGCTTCTCCAATCTCAGTAGCTTCTAATTCCCCAATGACAAAAGCAACAAGATATGTTGACATTTTCATGGAATCAACAAAAGTGGTTTCTATTTTATTATTACCAACTTCCTTTTCAGAGAGAACCTTTTCATTGCTTACTCGTAAATATTTCTTATCAGCAACAATACTGATTGAAAAAACTGCTTTGTACTCTGGTTCATCCCAACAAGGGAAAGCATTTCTAGCAGAAGTTGGTTCAAATTGAGTAGTTGCAATCCACTTCTCTTCCTCTTCTTTAGTCAAAAATTTACTTCTATAAAAACCTTTTAGATCGTTTGTAATTTCTGAATTGAATTCTAGGTAAAGTTTGTAATCACCTTTTTTAATTTCATTCTTAGAAGAAAGACAAATTCTTTCGTCATCTTCAAAATACTCAACTGAAAGGTTATTGTTTTCCTCATCACTAGCTGTTAACGAGGCGTGGCTTATTTTAATTCCTATACTGTTCAAGAAAATCGATTTTGTATTTTCTAAGACTTGGATTTCTACAGTCTGGACTCCTAAATATGAAAAATTTTCAAGATCAATATCTAGCTTTATTTCGTATCTCTTTGGAGAAGAAGTTTTTGGAAGTATATTTTTATTCATTAATATAACTTAATCCCAATCTATATTTACGTCCTCTTCAGAGTCAACTAATTGAACTTTGTGTCTTCCAAAAAAGTCTCTCTGGGCTTGTATTAAATTTGATGGGTTACTTGAAGAGCTTAAATTTAGATACCAATTAAGTGAGGCTGACAAAACTGGAGTAGAGATATCATTTAACACAGCTTCAGAGATAATTTTTTTTGTTGATACCAAATTATCTTTAAATATTTTATTAAGTTTTAAATCACCAAGAAAGTCTTTTGAGGCTGAACTTACAACATTCAATTCTTTTAATAAGTTAGATCTAATAATACAACCGCCCATCCAGTTATTTAGAACTATACCAAAATCTATATTTACCATGTGTTTAGCTATCAACTCCAACCCCTGAATCATTGAAGCAACTCTTCCAAAATACAAACAGTTGCTTAAATCTATTTCAGAAGTTATCTCAGACTCAATATTGATTTCTTCCCAATCATTTTTATTATTACTTTGAACTCTTGCATCATAAGCAGCATAAATTGAAGGAGTAGGAACTTTTAGATTTAAAGAAGTTTCGACAGTGAGTTTTCCAGTACCCTTATTACTCGCAAAAGGTTTTATTTCATCAAGAACATAAACCTCATCTTTTTTTTGTCTTAAAATTTTCGATGTTATTTCAATAAGATACGATGATCTATTTTCTTCCTTTAAATTATCAAAAAAATTAGCTATCTCTTCATTTGTTTTTTTAGACCTTCTTAATATTTCATAAATTTCCGCAATCAATTGCATTTCAGCATATTCAATACCATTGTGTACCATTTTTATAAAATGACCAGACCCATGCCCTTTATAAAAACCTATACAGTCTTGATCAGTTTTTGCAGAAATGGCACTTAAAGTATTTTTTAAATCTTCACTAATTTTATTCTTATAACCAACCATTATTGCTGGACCATTTCTTGCTCCCTCTTCACCACCAGAGACGCCCATTCCCATAAAATTTATTTTCTTCTGTTCTAAAGCCAATCCATTTTCTTCACTATCAAGATAAAAAGAATTCCCACCATCGATAACTAGGTCGCCCTCATCAAGTAAATCCTTGATTTTTTCAATAACATCTTTTGTTGCTTTGCCCGAAGGGACCATCAATAAAATCGTTCTTGGTTTAGAGAGACTATTGATTAGATTATTAACATCTGTGTGACCCTCAAAAGTATCTGAAAATTCTTTTTTAATTTCTTCTAGTTTTTCTTTTGAATCATTAAAGGCTTTGATGGATACACCATTATCTGAAAGGTTTAAAGCAATATTTTTGCCCATTACTCCTAAACCAATAAGTCCAATTTCTTTAAGCATTTTCATAGTTTTCTATTATCTTATTTGAGCAAAGTTTATTTGCTAATTTTTCTCTAATGTCTAATTCTATTACTAGATAATCAGATTCATTTTGTACATTTAAAATTTTTCCATACCTACTTATTTTTTCCAAGTTACTGGGCTTAACTATATACTTATCGATTAAAATTTCACCATAAATTTCTTCTGCAATACTTTCTATGAGTTCTGGCATACCTTTATTTTTTAATGAAGATATAAATATTGCATTTGGATATTTATCTAGAAGTTCGTTGTAAGAAGCTTTATCAATCTTATCTATTTTATTAAACACCAAAATTTCATTTGCCGTTGTTCCTATCTGTTCTAATATTTTTGAAACTGTGTTCATATGTAGTTCGGGAACAGCAGTGGCAGCATCCACTACGTGTATTAACAAATCTGCTTCTGTAGCAACTAAAAGTGTTGATTTAAAAGACTCTATTAAAGTTGTTGGGAGATTTTGTATGAAGCCAACAGTATCAGAAATAATTAATGGATCTTGAATATTATTAATTTTTAGTTCACGTTGTAGGGAGTCTACAGTTGCGAACAGTTCATCAGCAGCATAAGCATCAGCATTTGTTAGTTTTTTAAGAAGAGTAGATTTTCCAGCATTTGTATAACCAACTATAGAAACAAGAGGGGTATTATTTTTTTCTCGAGAATTAGATTGAAGCATTCTTTGTTTTTCAATTTTTTTTAGCTCTCTCCTCAGTTTGTTAATTCTATTATCTATTAAACGGCTATCCGTTTCTAATTTTGTCTCTCCAGGACCACGAGTTCCAATTCCTCCTCCTTGCTGATTCAGTGTTGAACCAAGGCCAGCAAGCCTTGGTTTTAAATAAACAGACATAGCTAACTCAACTTGAAGGCTGGATTCTTTAGATTGAGCATGGAGTGCAAAAATATCTAAAATTAAACCAGTCCTATCGACTACGTCACATTGGAATATAGCACGAAGTTCTTTCTGCTGATTAGGTGTTAGTTCACAGTCAAAAATTACAACATCAATATCGTTTGATTTTGATATTTCTTCGAGTTCAATTATTGAACCTTTTCCGATAAAAGTCTTCGGATTAATTTTATCTACTCTTTTTGTCTGAATTATTAAAGGATCGGACCCAGCAGTTTTTACTAAGCTGGTCAATTCCTTTAAAGACTCTTCCTTATCAGCCCTTGTTTCGTTAGAAAGAATAATTCCTACTAGTAATGCATTTTGTACTGTAACAAAAATATCTCTATCAGAAACTGTAAGTAATCTTCTGTCTGTCTGATTTGGGTTATTTCTCTGGTTCAATTATTCCTAAACTTATATCACTAATAATAGTAAACAATTATATATTAATTAGCGGAGGTGGACGGGAATCGAACCCGCCAAAGATTATTAAACCTTTCACCGGTTTTGAAGACCGGGGAGCCCACCAGGCGCTCATTCACCTCCATTATTAAGACTAATTGTATAAAAATATATATATTGAATACAATTAGTCTTAATGGAAAATTTTTCAACAGTATTTGCAAGATTAAAAGACGAAAGAGGCTTGTCTAATAAACAGATAGCGTCTTTTACTGGAGCTTCTTTAAAAGACATTAAAAAATGGGATTCAGGTGCAGGAGTTCCAACTGATAAAAGAATAATTGCAGCATTAGAGGGAATTCTAGGAAATGAAATATCATCAGCAATTGGAAGCATACCTGAGCCGGAAACATTTAAAAAACAAGTATTTAATGTTGAGAATGCAATTTTTGAAGTTGATAAAAGACAAGAACATAATATTAGTTCAGGATTTTTAAATAGATTTAGATCAAGTGTAGAAAAAAAAGGTCGAAACACACAAACCGAGATGTTTACTTATGAAGATATGTCACAAATTGAGGAAGAAGAAGTTGGTGATTTAGAATTATCAGAAAATATTTACGAAAGCGCTCTTGAAGAAAGTCCGTATATAAATGACCCAAATCAGCTATCTTTCTATTTTTCTAGAAACTTTAAGAGTGCTGTCGGAACTTTGTTGTTTATTTACCTTGCATTTCAGGGCATGCAACTTTTTTGGGATTCGTTTAGGTTATTAATTGATAATTTGCTGTGACAATTAATAGGCTATCTTTCTACGGTCTTGTTATTTCTATAGCTTCTATTATTGCAGGAGCAATAGTCAGAGCTACTGGTTCTGGAGATGGTTGTGGTGCATCATGGCCAACTTGTAATGGCAAGATAGTTCCTGAACTTAAAACTTCATCAGAACTTATTGAATTTTCACACAGATCTATTAGTGGGATACTTTTAATAATTACACTTATTATTTTTCTAAAATCTTTTAATAATAGTGTTCCTGTTTTACAAAAAAGAGTCATTCGAGCTCTAACTTTTTTTGTTTTACTTGAAGCTTTAATTGGAGCAGTAATTGTTATCTATGAATGGGTTGGCCTTAATTCATCAACACCAAGAATTATTGCGGTTCCACTCCATTTAATAAATACATTTGGATTACTGGGTGCCTATACTTTATTATTTCATTTAACAAAAAATTCAAAAACAAGCTTAAATAATTTTTTTGATAAAGGTTTTAAAATTGGATTAATTTTGTTTTTACTCTCAGGAGCAACGGGATCTATTGCGGCATTGGCAGATGTAATATTTCCAAGCGAATCATTCATAATGGGACTTGCTGAAGATTTTGATTCAAATAGCGAAATACTAACAAGGTTGAGAGTACTCCATCCCATAGTGGCGTCATTTTTATCTATATATCTTTATTCTGAAGCAAACAGGCTTCAAAGAGAATATAAAGTTATAACAAAAAATATCAAATTATTAGTCCTGCTAGGTGTTTTCCTTGGGGTATTAAATGTAGTTTCAAATATAATTTTGCCTTTGAGTATTTTACACTTACTTATTGCAGACCTGCTTTGGGTGCTTTACGTTTATAAAAGTGCTGAAAAAATAAATTAATTTCAAAAAATCAAAATAAACCTATCAATAATTAGATATATAACCCAAATTGTCCTATCCTTACATTTCGGTAACTTGAATTAAATAAAAAAGGTCAAAATATTAATGGTAACGAAAACTATACCTTCAAAACCTAAGGCTTCAAAAAAGGAAGCAGAGCTTGCTGCTGAGCAAGATTCCTTAACACCAGAGCAAGAAGCTGCTGCACAAGAAAAAGCAAAATCGCTAATTAAAAAATTAGCTGACGATAGAGGGAAATTAACCACAGATTTAGTAAGCCAGTACTTAACAGCAATTGGAAATTTCGATCTATTAACTGCGGAACAAGAAGTTGAGTTAGCACAAAAGATAGAGTCTGGTGAGAAAGCAACTGTGAAGCTTGAAAAAAAGAAATTTAAAGATAAAAAAGGCGAGATCAGATTAAAACGAGACAGAAAAAAGGGAGCTGAAGCCAAAGATGCATTTTTAACAGCTAACTTAAGACTTGTTGTTGCAAATGCAAGAAGATATGCAAACACTTCAGGAATTGACTTTCTAGACTTAATTCAAGAAGGAAATCTTGGATTGATTAGAGCAGTTGAAAAATTTGACTGGAGAAAAGGATTTAAATTTTCAACATATGCTACATGGTGGATTAGACAAGCGATAACCAGAGCAATTGCTGATAAGTCTAGGACTGTTCGAATTCCAGTTCACCTTCATGACACAATGGCTGCTGTTAGAGCAGCTCAAGCTCAATTAAAGGCAGAACTAGGAAGAGATCCTAAACCACAAGAAATAGCAAAGGAAGCTGGAGTGGGAGTTGACAAAGTAGAACTTGCCCTAAGTGTTGCCGATACTGTATCACTAGAACAGCCAGTAGGAGAAGATGGAGCTCAATTAGGAGATTTTATACAGGATGAAGATGCTAGTGACCCATCATTAATAGTCCAAGATCTTGATGTTGCAGAAAGCTTAAGAGAAAGTATTAGTAGACTTCCAGAAAGAGAAGGAAGAATTCTTGCCTTAAGATATGGTTTTTATGATGGAGTTCCAAGAACTCTTGAAGAAATAGGTGAAGAGTTTGACCTTACAAGAGAGAGAATAAGACAATTAGAAAAGCTTGCTCTATGTCGACTAAGACATCCATCATTCGGAATTAGAGAACAAGATTTAGTTTAAATTCACATACTATCTGTTCGTTTAAAACATAAAAATAATCTAACATTGAATGTATGTTTGATTTACTTCAACAAGCAGTTGATTCTGCAATAGCTTCTGGGGCAAAGTATTCAGATGCTAGAATATTAAGTTCTAAATCTAGATCAATCCAAGCAAGAAACGGAGATATTGAAGATTTTAATGAATCTGAAAGCGTTGGAATTGGAATTCGTGCCTTAGTCGGCTCTTCATGGGGTTTTTATTCAACTTACGACTTAAGTAATAAATCATTAATAAATTCGGGGATAAAAGCATATAATATTGCAAAAGCATCGGCAAAAGTCCCAGGAAAAGAGTTCCCTTTAGCAGATGTTCCTATTGTCCAAGACCAATACACAACGCCACATGAGAAAAATCCATTTGAAATTTCATCAAGTGACCAAATCAACCTAATTACCAAATCAACAGAAGAGATGAAAAAACACGGCAGTTCCCATGCTTCCGGGAGGTTGGATTTTTGGGATACAGAGAAATGGTTCTTTTCAAGCCAAGGACATGAAATATATCAAAACATAGTTGAGTCAGGTGGTGGTATTTCATCCCTATCTATTGGTGATGGTGAAACACAAATTCGCTCTTATCCTCAATCATTCGGAGAATATAGAACGGGTGGTTGGGAAGTAATTGAAAGTTTTAAATTTGAAAATGAACTTGAAAGACTAGTTGAAGAGTCTAACAGGCTTCTAACTGCTCCACAATGCCCTGAAGGAACTAGAGATTTAATATTAGAGGGAAGCCAATTAGCTTTACAAATACATGAATCTGTTGGACATGCTATTGAGCTTGACAGAATTCTTGGCTGGGAAGCAGCTTATGCTGGGGCTTCACATCTAGATTTAAAAAATTTAAACAAACACAAGTATGGCTCAGAACTAATGAACATTATTGCTGATGCAACCTTGCCAGGTGCATTAGCAACTTTCAAATATGATGATGAAGGAACCCCAGCACAAAGAGTAAATATTGTTGAAGAAGGAATATGGAAAGGCGTTTTGACTGGTAGAGACAGTGCAGCAATAGCTGATGTTGCTCCTGGCGGGATGGTTAGAGCAGATGGTTATGGCAGAATACCTATGGTAAGAATGACAAACGTAGGTTTATTACCTGGAGATTCTTCTTTAGATGAAATCATAGAAGCAACAGATGATGGAGTTTACATGGAGACGAATAGGTCTTGGTCAATTGATGATATAAGATTAAATTTCCAATTTGGATGTGAGGCAGGTTGGTTGGTAAAGAATGGAAAGATAACTGATATGGTAAAAAACCCTACATATACAGGCATCACTCCAAATTTCTGGGGGAGCATGGATATGTTAGCTGGTGAAGATGAGTGGATTTTTTGGGGAACACCAAATTGTGGAAAAGGACAGCCTGGACAGGTTGGCCATACAGGCCACCCTGCATCACCTGCAAGATTTAAAAATGTAAGGATAGGTGTAAAAGGGTGAAAGATTGGAAGGAGTTTTTAGAAGAAGCAAAAAAACACATTCCAGAAAATATTGAATGTGAAATTAAAATGATTTCCTCAATTAATTCTTTAACTCGTTTTGCCAATTCACACATTCATCAAAATGTTGAAGAAGAGGTTGGCGAAATCTATTTAACCATTCATAAAAATGCTAAAACTATTAGCTTAAATTCAAACATAACAAGCATTGATTCACCAAAAAGCTTCATAGAAAAGGCACTAACTGAGGTTGATAGCAGTCCCGATGACGAAGGTTGGGCTGGAATTCCAGAGAAAGAGCTCTCTTATAATGGGTATCAAGAATTTGAATCTAAAAATCCTGAACAAAGGGCAGATAAAGTAAAAGAGTTTATAGAAGCTGGTAAAGATCTAAATGCAGCTGGGTATTGTTCAACAAGTGTGGATAATTATTTTGTTTGGAACACAAACGGCTTAGAGTCATCAGATTCTACAACAAGTGCTTTTATTGATGGTATTTTTAGAACGGATACCTCTTCAGGGTCATCACACAGAGGCGCAAGCTCACTTGAAGATATAGAGTCAGGGGAAGTAGGGCTTGAAGCATTCGAACTATCAAAAAATTCACAAAATCCAGAAGACATAGATCCTGGAAAATATGAAGTAGTTCTTGGTCCAGAAGCTGTAAGCACTATTCTCGTTTTTCTTGCTGTATATGGTTTTAATGCAAAAAGTAAAATTGAAGGAACATCTCCAATTCAACTTAATACTCAGCAATTTGATGAGAAAATTACCTTAGTTGATGACCCTTATAGAGACAAAGCTTTAGGTTTTAAAATAGATGCGTCAGGCGCACCAAAAAAAACATTGGAAGTAGTCAAGAACGGAGTGTCGAAATCTTTATTTCACACAAGAAGAACAGCAAAAGAACTCAAAGAAGACAATACTTTTCATGAACTATTTGGATGGGGAGATAGTTTTGGTGGAATTGGAACAAATTTATATTTGGATTCTGGAAACTCAACCAAGAAGGAGATGATTTCAGAAGTAAAGAAAGGAATTTATATCAATGAGTTTTGGTATTGCAGAGTTCTTGACCCAATAACCCAGGTAGTCACTGGACTAAATAGAAATGGATCTTTCTTAATTGAAAATGGAGAAATTACAAAACCTGTTGGAAGGCTAAGATTCACCCAAAGCTTTATTGCTTCATTAGGGGTAGGTAATGTAAAGTCAGTTGGAACTGACTCAAGGTTTGCAGATTCAGAATTTGGAGAAGGAATTCTTAATGTTCCAATGCTTCATTTAAATGAGTTTAATTTCACAGGAGGCGTCTCTGGTTAAGGCATTATATTTTGAGGGCAAGAAACCATTAATCATCCCTCATAGAGGGGGAAGAAATATAGTTCCAGAAAATACCCTACATGCTTTAGAAAATACGTTTGTTGAAAAATTTAGTCATTTTGAAACAGATTTGAGAATGTCTAAAGACGGTGTAATTTTTTTACATCATGATAAAAGCTTTGATAGAACAACAGATGTAAGTGGAAATGTTAAAGATTTTAACTGGGAAGAAATAAAAAAAATAAATGCTGGAGCAAAATTTTATAAAAAAAATGGAGATCATTATTCTACAACAAAATTCGTAACCTTAGAAGATGCTCTGATTACATATAAAAATATGAAATTTAATCTTGATTTAAAACAAAGTGGAATGGCTGAAAAGTTAGTAAAAATAATAAAATTAACAAAATCTGTTGATAGAGTTTTAGTCTCATCTTTTAGTTATAAAAGGCTGGATGAGTTTTTAAATATTAGTAAGGGCAAAGTATTAACTTCTGGGTCTTTTCGCGAGAATGCTGTTGCTAAGTTTTTGCCAAATAAAAAAAGGAACTTCAAGGTGCAAGCTTTACAAGCACCATATTATTGGAAGGGGCTAAAAATTTATTCAAAAAAATTAAGAGAATTTACTAATTTAAATAATTTACAGTTGCATATTTGGACTGTTAACAAAATTAACCATTTCAAAGAATGTATTGAAATTGGTTGTGATGGGGTTATTACAGATGAACCAGTTAAGTTTAGAGATTATTTAAATAGTAAATAATTCTTAGCCAAATTTAGAAAACTTAGTTTACCATTACTTAAAGAAGAGTGTTTGTAAAGGGAGAATATGAACAGGAATTTACTTGAGAAAGGTTTTATACCTCAAGAGATATGCACTCATATACCAAATGGCTTTGAAGATGTAGAAGAGATTTCATCCTCATTACACAAGATTCTTGCAAATAACCAGATAAGCAATGTTGTTAATGAGATCGATCAAGAAAAAGATATTTCATCTTTATCAACCTCTCAGTTAGAAAGAGCCATGTTGCTTTATTCCTACATTGGACATGCATACATGTGGGGAAAAGAAGACATTGATGACATAATTCCAAAAAATATTGCTATTACATGGTATAAAATTTCTGAAAAACTTCGAAGACCTCCAATTTTGTCTTATGCATCATATGCATTAAACAACTGGTCTTTGCTAGACGAATCAAAGCCACTAACAGTTGAAAATATAAAAATCTTACAAAACTTTTTGTCTGGAGTTGATGAAGATTGGTTCATTATGATTCATGTCGCAATCGAGCATGAAGCAAAAAATATACTTGGATCACTAAAAAAATATTTCCTTGATGAAGATACCGAAAAAGGAAATCTTGAAGACGCATTAGTAAGCATTAAAGAAATAAATAAAATTATGAACAGAATGCCTGAAAAATGCGATCCCTACATTTACTACAATAGAGTTAGGCCCTATATATTTGGATGGAAGAACAACCCAGCAACCCCTCAGGGAGTGATCTATGAAGGCGTTGAAGAATATAAAGGAAAACCTCAACTTTTTAGAGGAGAAACAGGCGCTCAAAGCTCAATTGTTCCTGCTTTAGATGCTCTTCTTGGAGTTACCCATTCTAACGATCCACTAAGAGAGTATTTAGATGAGATGAGACTTTATATGCCTAAAGACCACAGAGAATTACTAAACAATTTAGATGAGTGGTCAGAAAATAATAGAAATAATTTAGATATAGATAAAGATTCAGTCATGATAATAAATGATTTAATTGGCGAAGTCCATGCCTTTAGAGATAAGCATTTAGAGTATGCAAGAGTGTATATTTTTGAACAGTCATTAACTAATAACTCAAACTCAAACATTGTTGGGACTGGCGGAACACCGTTTATGAAATATTTAGATAAACATCTTCAGGAAACAGTACCAAAAAATGATTAAAAAAATTGGGATACCTAAGGAAGTAAAGAAAGATGAAGGAAGGGTTAGCCTAATCCCCGAACATATATCGCAATTTACCGGACTAGCTGATATTTTTGTAGAATCAGGAGCAGGGCTTGGATCTGGATTCTCAGATAAAGATTACACAAAAGCAGGTGCAAAAATAGTAGACAGTCCAGCAGAACTATATGGAAATTCTGACATAATTTGTAAAGTTAAAGAACCTCAAGAACAAGAGTTTGAATTATTAGATTCTTCGCATGTATTATTTGGATATTTACACCTTGCCTCAAATTTAGATCTAACAAAAAAATTATTAGAAAAAAAATTAACAGGAATTGCAACCGAAATGATTATGGATAACAATATTTACCCACTATTAATTCCTATGTCAAAAATTGCAGGAAATTTAGCAATACAGAAAGGAATGCAATTTCTTGAATATTCATCAGGAGGCAAGGGAGTTTTGCTATCTTCTATTTCTGAGAAAAAAAACGCAAAGGTTACAGTAATTGGTTGTGGTGAAGTCGGAAAAAGCTCAATAAGTAAAGCAATAAGTATTGGTGCAAATGTTACGGCGATAGATTTAAATGAAAAAGTACTTGAAGATTTAAAAAAAGTTTATGGAGATTCAATAAATACATTAAAAGGAGACACAAAAGAATCTACAAATGCAATTAGGTCTGCTGATTTAGTTATTGGAGCAGTTTTGATTCCAGGCAAGAAACCGCCTGTGGTTATTAAAAATGAAGACATATCAAAAATGGAAAAAGGTACAGTGATTATTGATGTTGCCATAGATCAAGGAGGATGTGTTGAGAAAGTTAAAGCAAATACTCACTCGGAGCCTTTCACAGTAAGAGATGGCGTGTTGATTTCTGCAATTGCAAACCTCCCAGGAGCAGTACCAAAAACTTCATCCATAGAACTTTCAACAGCTTTGCAAAAATATGTCTATTTTTTATTGGAAGAAGACTGGTTTGAAAACTATAAAAACGATAAGAATCTTAGCCCGTCATTACAAATACATAATGGACTTTTGCTTTCAGAAGAAGTTGGGGACAGTTTAAGTTTAAGTGTTTCTAAGTTAGTTTAGGTGACCACTTATTTCTGTTTTCCATAAATTCATCTATTTTGTTTTCATACTCTAAAGATATATCGATTTTATCAATGCCGTTTAAGATTCTATTTTGAGAGAAATCATCTAAAAAGAAATTAAATTCAACTTCTTCACAAATTACAGATTTTGTTTCAACAGATACTTGTATTTTTGTTTTTGGATTTTCTGTTACTTTTTGAAATAGTTTTTCAACTATATCTTCACTTGCTTCAATTGGAAGAAGTCCGATATTTATTGAATTCAATTTAAAAATATCTGCAAACTTCGTTGAAATTATTGCATCGAAACCCCAATCCTGCAGCCCCCATGGAGCATGTTCTCTTGAGGAGCCAGTTCCAAAATTAGTTCCAGCTACTAAAACTTTTGAATCTTTATAATCCTCATTGTTTAAAGGAAAGTCTCCATCCTTTTTCCAATCATAAAATAAAAATTCACCATATCCAGATCTCTCAACTCTTTTTAGAAATTGTTTAGGCATAATTTGGTCAGTGTCAATATTAGACATAGGAATTGGTAGCATAGTGCTTTCAATATGACTAAGTTTTTTCATTATTAATTGCTTTCTCTAACATCAACAAAGAAGCCATTAATTGCTGCTGCTGCAGCCATTTGGGGACTTACGAGATGTGTTCGCCCTCCGACACCTTGTCTTCCTTCATAATTTCTGTTTGAAGTAGAAGCACATCTCTCACCTGGGGCTAATATATCAGGATTCATACCTAAGCACATTGAGCAACCAGCTTCTCTCCAGTCAAAACCAGCATTTATGAAAACTTTATCTAAGCCCTCATCCTCTGCTTGTTTTTTAACCAATGTTGAGCCAGGGACAACCATTGCATTAATATTTTCATGAACCTTGCCTCCATCGATTACTTTTGCTGCAGCTCTTAAGTCTTCGATTCTTCCATTTGTGCAGCTACCTATAAAAACTCTATCTAATGGGATTTCGTTAATTTTTTGCCCCGGCTTTAAATCCATATACTCTAATGCTCTTTCCGCAGCCTCTTTGTCTGCATCATTCTTAAAACTATCTGGGCTTGGAATTTCTTCATCAATAAAAATTACTTGAGACGGGTTTGTTCCCCATGAGATAGAGGGTTTTAGTTTATCTACATTAATTTCAACAACTTTATCAAACTCAGCATCATCATCTGAATAAAGATTTTTCCATTCAGCAATAGCATTTTTCCATTCCTCATCTTTTGGAGCATAATTTTTATTTTTCAGATATTCATATGTTGTTTCATCAGGGGCTATCATCCCTGCCCTTGCACCTCCCTCTATAGACATATTGCATATAGTCATTCTGTTTTCCATACTCATTTTTTTTATTACTTCTCCGGAATATTCAATTACATGGCCTGCTCCGCCACCAGTTCCTATTTCTCTGATGATCCCCAGTATTAAATCTTTTGGAGTTATTCTTCCATTCATTTCTCCGATAACTTCAACCTTCATTGTCTTTGGTTTACTCATTGCCAAAGTTTGAGTAGCTAATACGTGTTCAACTTCAGAAGTTCCAATCCCAAAAGCTAGTGCACCAAAAGCTCCGTGAGTAGCAGTGTGGCTATCCCCACATACAATTGTCATACCAGGCTGAGTAATGCCTTGCTCAGGACCTATTACATGAACAATTCCTTGTCGTGGATCATTTACACCAAAAATAGTTATTCCAAACTCACTACAGTTATTTTCTAATGCATCTATTTGTTTCTTCGATAAAGGGTCTTTAATTCCCAATGCTCTATCTGAGGTTGGCACACCGTGGTCGACGGTTGCTAAAGTTAATTCAGGATATTTAACTTTTCTTTTACTTATTCTTAAACTATCAAAAGCTTGGGGAGAAGTGACTTCATGAACTAGATGCATATCAACAAACAGCAGGTTTGTCTCTTCATCAATAGAAGCTATTAGGTGATTGTCCCATATTTTCTCAAATAATGTTTTTGGTTTCATATACTAAATTTACTAAATTCTTTCTCATTTAAACATACAAATTTTATTATTAATGTTGTGGATTTAATAATAGAAAAATTTTTAGAGATTGTAATAATACTAATTGCAGCAAAAACTGGTGCAGAATTGATGAGAAGAATCAATCAACCAGCTGTTATAGGTGAATTAATTGCTGGAATAGTTATAGGCTATTACGGACTAGGGCTCTTACCACATGCTGAACCAGGGGACGTTATTTCAACCTTGGCAGAGATAGGGATTATTCTCCTGCTTTTTGAGGTAGGTTTAGAAACAGATTTAAAAGAGTTCGTTGAGCTAGGGTCAACTTCATTGTTTGTTGCATTAATTGGAGTAGTGGCTCCTTTTGCTTTAGGCTATGGTTCGGTTTATGCATTAAACCTTGGAGGGGATTTCCAATTTGAAGTAGCACTGTTTGTTGGAGCTGCAATGACAGCCACTTCAGTCGGCATTACTGCAAGAGTATTTGGAGATCTAGGAGCATTAAAAACTAAGGAAGCCAGAACCATAATTGGTGCAGCAGTGGTCGATGATATTTTGGGGTTATTAATTCTTACCGTTGTTGCAGGGTTACTAGGTAATGATGGAGACTTTTCAGTTCAAGATCTTGGAATAATAACATTTAAAGCTGTAGGGTTTTTACTTCTCACTGTTTTCCTTGGTAGAAAGCTTTCGCCTACAATATTTAACTTTTTTGTAAAAATACCTTCACCTGGAACATTCGTGACAGGTTGTTTTATTTTTGCAATGGGATTAGGAGCTGCAGCTCATTCAGTTGGCTTACATCCAATAGTGGGCGCTTTTGCAGGAGGAGTGTTAGCTGGTGAAGCAAATATGACTACTCGAATAAGAGACGAGATGAAAAATATAAACTTTCTTCTAGTGCCGGTGTTTTTCGTTTATATAGGTTCAGAGGTAAACATAACTATCCTCGCATCCTTAGATGTATTTTTAATGGGATTATTAATTAGTTTCCTAGCTTTTATTGGTAAATATGTTTCAGCAATTGGAGCTATTGGAAAAGGAATGAACACTTCTGTAATTGGAATTGGTATGGCACCAAGAGGAGAGGTTGGGTTAATTTTTGTTGCAGTTGCTACCTCTACTTTATCTGCAGTAATTAATGAAGAAATAATTGCAATAATCATTTGGATGGTTATAAATACAACTATTATTGCTCCAATTTTATTAAACAGAATTTTAAAGAAATCAGCCAAAAAACAACAAGACGATGATCGCTTTGAGTCACCAGTGGTTGAGTGATAAAATAGACATAATAAAATAGATTTTTAGTATCATATTATGGGTCAATATTAAGGGAGAATATTAATGTTATTTAACTCTATTATCGCTGCTGCTCTTGGATTAGCTTTAGCAGCTTTTTATGCAAACAAAGTATTATCAATAAAAGTTACTGATGAAAAAGTTGAAGAGCTTTCTGCTTCTATACGCGAAGGATCAATGGCTTTTTTAAAAAGGATGTATTCATGGATTAGTGTTTTTGTTGTTGTATTAGCAGTCTTAATATCAACATTAACTGAATGGGGATATCCATGGGGTTCAATAGCATTTGTAGCTGGAGCCTTCCTTTCTTCACTAGCTGGTTTTATCGGAATGAGAATAGCTACAGCTGCCAATGGAAGAACAACAGAAGCTGCAAGAGATGGTGGAACACTAAAAGCATTACCAGTAGCTTTTAGAGGGGGTGCTGTAATGGGATTTACAGTCGCTGGACTAGGACTTCTTGGTGTATCAGTAGGATATTGGGTTTTCATTGATATTTTAGAATTACCAAATGGTTATGATGTTTTAGCAGCAATTGGACTTGGAGGTTCTTCGATTGCTCTTTTTGCAAGAGTTGGTGGAGGAATTTATACAAAAGCTGCAGATGTAGGCGCAGACCTAGTAGGGAAAGTTGAAGCCGGCATACCAGAAGATGATCCGAGAAACCCAGCAACAATAGCTGACAATGTAGGAGACAATGTAGGAGATGTTGCAGGTATGGGAGCAGATCTTTTTGAGAGCTATGTAGGTTCCTTAGTTGCTCCTCTTGCCTATGCAGCAATAGTTTTTAGTGGCCAAAATGTTTTACCTTCATTATTATTTTTTCCATTAGCAGTTGGAACGATTGGTATGGGAGCTTCTATAGTTTCATCTTTTCTTGTTAAACCAAAAGAAGGAAAATTAGCTCAAGCTTTACATAGAGGAACTTATAGCGCTGCGGCTTTAACAACTTTAGGCGTTTACTTTCTTAGTGATAGTATGTTTTCTTCATATACAGAGAATTCAATCGGCCTCTTTTTTGCTGTAATAATTGGACTTGCTGTGGGATTGCTAGTCGGCCAAATTTCAGAATGGTTTACATCCGATCATTATTCAATAGTAAAAAATATAGCTGATCAAGCTAAAACTGGTCCCGCAACACTTGTATTATCTGGGATCTCAGAAGGAATGCGGTCAGCTGCTTTTTCCGTAATAGTTGTAGTTTTTGGTATAGGAGGAGCTTATACAGCAGGGGACTGGGCTTTAGGATCTGGTGGTGGAATTTATGGTATTGCGATAGCTGCAATAGGTGTTTTAGCTACATTAGGAATTACGGTTGCTGTAGATGCTTACGGACCAATAGCTGATAATGCTGGAGGTATTGCTGAGATGGCCCACCTTCCTCCGGAAGTTAGGGAAGCTACTGATGAATTAGACTCACTTGGAAATACAACAGCTGCAATTGCTAAAGGGTTTGCAATCGGTTCCGCGGCTGTCACAGCTTTAGCATTATTTTCTGCTTTTGTTCAAAGTGCAGGCTTAAGCGAAATTGGATTAAACATAACGAAGGTAGAAGTTACTGCTGGGTTATTTTTAGGGGGAATGTTCCCCTTCCTTTTTGCGGCGATGACAATAAATGCTGTAGGGAGGGCTGCTTTCAAGATGATTGAAGAGGTTAGAAGGCAGTTTAAAGAAATACCTGGACTTAGAGAAGGCAAAGAAGGAGTAAAGCCTGATTACACAAGATGTGTAGACATTGCTACTTCCGCTGCTTTAAAAGAAATGTTGCTTCCAGGAGGTTTAGCTATAGCACTACCATTGATTATTGGATTTTGGAATAAAGAAGCTCTAGGTGGTTTTCTTGCCGGGTCTCTTGTAACAGGCTTCTTGTTAGCAATATTTATGGCCAACTCAGGAGGCGCTTGGGACAATGCAAAGAAATATATCGAAGCAGGAGGTGGAGCAGGGAAGGGTTCTGATGAACATAAAGCTGCTGTAATTGGGGATACAATCGGAGACCCATTTAAAGATACTTCTGGTCCTGCAATGAATATAGTTATAAAAGTAATGACTATTGTTAGCTTAATATTTGCTTCGGCATTTTAATTAAGTACATTTTTAGTTTCTACGTATAATATTATTCAAATAGTCTATGAATATATTACTGATAACAAATGATTGGTTGCCAAAAAAAGGCGGAATAAGTACATATCTAACTAAATTATCAGAAAATTTGAATTCAAATCTCATTATTTATGCCCCTAATTGGGCTGATGGTGAGAACGTAATAAAATCAAAAGATAAATTTATATTTAATCCAAATAAAGTCTTCCAAGAAGTACAAGAAATTGTTTTTACAAGAGAGGTAGATTTAATTATTCACGGTTCCAGTAATCCAAATTTTTTATTTGTAAATAAATTAACAAACTTAGAACTTCCAAATCGACCACGTCATATAAAAATTCCTCAGTACATGATATGTCATGGCGCAGAATTTAATATTTTAAACTATATTCCAGTAGTAAGAACAATCTTAAAAAGAAATCTTAATAATTTGAATAGTGTATTCACTGTAAGTGAATTTTCGCGTAAAAAATTAATTGATATAACTTCAACCGAAGTAATAAATATTGGAGCAGGAGCCGATGTTCAAGATTTTAAAAGAGATTATAAAGTAGAAGGAGGATTTACTGTCGGCGTAGTAAGCAGATTTGTTTCAAGGAAAAAAATAAATTGGCTAATAGATGCTGTTCATGAAATAAACGAAGAAGGCCATGAAATAAAATTAAATATTCTGGGATTTGGTAACCAAGAAAACTATTTAAAAAAATTAGCTGGCATATCTTCTGCCGAAGTAACTTTTTTTGATGATTTAAAAGAAGATGAAAAGAGTGATTTTTATAAATCAATAGATATATTTGCTATGCCTTCAACTTCAAAGTATTTTGGAATTGAGTATGAGGGCCTAGGATTAGTATATCTTGAAGCAGGAATTCATGGTTTGCCAGTCATAGTTGGTGCTTCTGGTGGTTCGATAGAAACAATTCTTCCAGGCAGGAGTGGGTTTGTTGTCAGCTCCCCAAAACTTTTGAAGGAAGCAATTTTATATTTTATTAATAATCCGCAAAAAATTGAAGAGTTTGGTATTGCAAGTAAAAAGTTTGTTGAAGAAAATTACAATTGGAAAAACTCAATTAATAAGCTCGAATCAAACTTTCTTTAAATATCTAACCTTTTTCTTTGATATCTCCAAATAAACTAAGTATTTCTTCAGGACTTATAGTTAAGGCGTCTCTTGGACTTTCTAATGGCTTGTTCTTTTTTTCAATAACAATTTTATTTATTAGATTGTCTTTAGTTGCATCTTCTGCTTTCATACGGAATCTTCCTCTATAAAGGACAATTTCAAGTAATTTTGAGAGCTCTACTAATTCGTCTTTAGATAATTTTTTTATTGTTTTTTCTACTATTTTGAAAACTTCAGAAATTGAATCTATAATTTTTTCTTTTGTTGCGCTTTTAGGTATTTTTTTATTTTCATTATCTAATATTTTTAAAATTCTTTGAGATTTTTCTTCTTCAATTAATTCAAAAATTTCATCCTTTTTTAATGTTTTTAGTTCATCATTATCAAAAACCTGTCTAGTCCTTTGTTTCATTGAGTAGCCACCGTAAGGGCCAACGGCTGTCATATAATCCCAACCATTTTCACTGACTATATGTCTTGGATTCTTTGCTGATAAAGAAAATCTTTCTATTGCTTCGTCTGAGGTTAAATTGTCCGGATCTTCATCTTCAAAAATAGGTCCGATCATATTTTTATAAATACATTTATCTTGTCTTACTCCTTTTTCTTTAACTCCATGTTGAATATAGAAACTTCCATTTGGCCCTAGCTTAATGTAGATTGAAGTGCCACATTCAGGACATTCACATATGATGCGTTCTTTACTTAAACTCGCTTCTTGTTTTTTTTCAAGGTCTGCAATAAGCTCTTTAGTTATTTCTTCTATTGTGATTTCAGGAGGTAATCCAATCTTAAAATCATCATTTCTTAGAAGATAAGGATAAGGAACTCTTCCTTGAATTCTTCCTGTTTTTATAACATAGGGTGAATCAAAAGGTAAAGGAATTGAAGTTAACTCAATCGGATCAGGCATTTTCGTATCCTTCAATATGTTTTTTTATTTTATTGTAAGATTCTTCTAAAAATTTTACTTTTGCCTCTTCTGGATTTTTACTTTCAAGTATTTTGTCTAATTCATCTTCCATTTGTTTTGAAAATTCATAATTTATGTATAAATCAAAATAAGGTTTCATAAAATTATTAATCATTGCAATTGCAAGAATTCTTGGTTTTAAACTAGATTCAGAATTAATAAACACAGAAGTAATACTTTCAATAATTGAAACATATGTTGATGGCCTACCTATTCCTAGCTCTTCAAGCTTGTTAATCAATGAAGTAGATGAGTATCTATTTGGAGGTGTCGTAAATTTTTCTTCTGATTTGGAATTTATTATATTTATCAAATCACCTTCAGCAAGGTCTGGTAATTCTTGAGACTTTTCACTTAAATCCTTAATTAAGTCTCTATAGCCTCCAAAAATCCATGTTGTTCCAGAAATTCCAAGAATGATTGGGCCAAAAGTGTCATCTTCTACTTCTATTTCTATGCTTTTTGTTACTCCCTTGGCTTCTGTCATCTGAGAAGCCACAGATATATTAAAAATTAAAGAATAAAGTTTAAACTCATCACTATCTTCTTTATATTTTCCAAGCAATTCTTTTGGCTCAGTAAAAATATCTCCAGAAGGCCTAATAGCTTCATGTGCTGCTTGAGCGTTTTTATTATCTCCATATAAATTTGGCTCAGTTGGTAGATGGTCTTTCGTAAAGTTTTCAGATATATATTTTCTAGCCGCTTTAATTGCGATGTCTGAGAGGCGGATAGAGTCTGTTCTCATATAAGTAATTAATCCTTCTTGATAAAGCTTTTGAGCTACACTCATTGTTTTTCTCGGTTGAAATCCTAGATTGTTTCTTGCTGAAGATTGTAAGCTTGTAGTTTTCAGAGGCTTAGGTGGCTTACCACTTCTTGGAGTCTCTTTTATCTTAGATGTTTTAGCAGAACCATTATTTAGTATTTTTAATACTTCATCGCAATCTTTTTCTGAAATGTATTCTTTATCTTTATTTATTTTTATACCGTTTTTATCAAAATCTTTTGACGAAGCTATCCTCTTTCCTTTTACACTTTTTAAATTAGCAACAAATTCAATATCTGAAGTTTTACACGTTGCTTCAATTTCAAAATACTTTGATTTAACAAATCTTAATCTTTCTTCTTCCTTCTCAACGATGAGTCTTATAGCAGGCCCTTGAACTCTACCTGTAGATATAAAAGCACCACCAAGGTCTCTTAATTTTGGTGATATTTCATATCCAATCATTCGATCAAGGGTTCTTCTTGCCTCGTAGGATTTAAATTTTCCTATATCTATAACTTCAGGATTTTCGATTGCATTTAATACCGCGGGTTCAGTAATTTCGTTAAATTTTATTCTTTTAGGTTCTTTTTTAAGTTCAAGAGCTTCTTTTAAGTGATAAGCGATAGCTTCTCCTTCTCTATCATCATCAGTTGCTAGATAAACATCAGGAGCTTTGTCTGCTAGTTCTCTTAATTCTTTAACTACTTTTTTTCTGTCTTCAGGTATAACATAAATATTTTCGAATTCATTAGGCTTTACAGCTCCCCAAAGTATTTCTTCTTTTGTATATTGAGCAGGAATAGATTTTGTATTTCTAGGTAGATCCCTAATATGACCAACACTTGATTTAACAATATATTCAGACCCAAGTATTTTTGATATAGTTTTTACTTTCGTAGGAGACTCTACAATTACTAAAGGTTTTGACATGCCCTTATTGATAACACTATTTTTTCAATATGTACAGCTTTTAAAAAAAAAGTATTTTAAATACCATTTATGATGAGTAGAGAAGAATGAATTCAATAAAAATATTTTCGAAATCGCAGTTCTCCATTTTATGGTGGTCAGGTTCGCTTTCAAGCTTTGGAGATTGGGCAACATTATTTGCATCAGTAGCTTTAGCTAGTCACATAGGAACTACTGAGGGAAATTCTGAAATAACTGCTGTAGTACCTTTAGTTGCAAGAATTATTCCGGCCTTCCTTTCTTCCATTGCTGGTTTAATTGCTGATAAATTTAATAAAAAAAATACTATGATTTTTTGTGATCTTTCGAGAATGTTTATTGTCTTTCTCTTATTTTTTGCAGATAATTTAGTATTACTATTTATTATTAATTTTATATCGGAGATATTTTCTTTAATTCGTCAACCATCAAGAGAAGCCATTGTCCCTGAAGTTGTAGAGAAAGAAAATCTTGTTAAAGCGAATTCACTTTTTGCTATAGGCACATATGCGACTCTGCCGATTGCTTCTATCTTGTTCGCTGTTGTTAGTGATTTAAAAGTTCCAGAAATTATCTTAAATTATGGCAATGGTTGGAGCGGATCCATTGTATTTATTTTTGATGCTATTACATTTCTGATTTCGTCTTATATACTTTTTTACCTTAAATCTGACAAAATTAATTTATCACCAGGAGGTGAGAGATTTGGCTACATTGAATTTAAGGAAGGTTTAAATTACTTTTTTAAAACTCCTTCAATTAGAAACATTACGATATCAATTTCATTGAGTCTTTTTGCTGCAGGAGCTCTGTTTATTTTAGGGCATACTTTCTTAACCGTAAATTTAGGATTTACGGAAAGTTCTTTTGGTTTTATGATTGCTGCTTTTGGATCTGGGATTCTATTTAGCATGATTACACTTAGTTATTTTGTTAGTTCTTTTTCAAGAGTAAGTTTCTTAATTGGTCTAGGCATGATGCTTACAGGGCTCTCTCTTTTTAGTGCTTTCAAATCTCTTGAATTTATCAATATTTTATTATCAATTTTTGTTTCAGGTATAGGAACGGGAGGTGTTTACTTGCTTACAATCAGTTTTTTACAAGCTTCAACTAAACCTGAGCTCAGAGGTAGGGTTTTTGGTAATTTTTATTCCATAGGAAGAGTAGCTTTATTAGTCTCTTTTTTAACAACAGGAATACTTGCAAATTTTCTTGATAAGCATTTTGATGCGACAGGAGTTGAAATAGTCTTGCAAGGTAGCGCTATTTTAATTTTTATATCAGGCTGTCTAGGCTTCCTTACAGGATATAAGAAAATAATAAATGAGTTTGGAATTGAGAATTCAAACTTTAATAATATAAAATTAGATTTCAGACCAACAGAGGATGAACAAGAATGAATTGTAACTACCTAGCTTTTGAAGGGATAGATGGGTCAGGCAAGACTAGTTTCATAGAAGGTCTTTGCAAAATTTTAGAAAATCAGAGTAAAAAATATAAAGTTGTTCGTGAGCCCGGAGGAACAGAACTAGGGGAAGGGATAAGAAAGCTTTTATTAAGTCATGAATATAAAGTTCCTGATTTGAGCGAGGCTTTTCTATTTTGCGCCAACAGAGCAGAGCTTATTAAAGAAGTTGTAATACCAGAAATTGAATCTGGCTCGATTGTAATTAGTGACAGAAGTGCTTATTCTTCTATTGCGTACCAGGGAGCCGGAAGAGAGCTCGGAGTAGATCAAATATACGAACTTAACAATATTGCCTTAAATGGTTTTTGGCCAGAGAAAGTAGTTTTACTAGACATTGATCCAAAAATTTCTCTCGAAAGACAAAAGATTAGTGATAGGATAGGCAGTTCAGAAGTTAATTTTTTTCACAGAGCTAGACAAGGGTATTTAGATTTAGCTGATAAATATCCCGACAAGTTTCTCGTAGTTGATGCAGAAAAAGAGTTTTCAAAGAATCTAGATCTTATATGTGAGTGGTTAAACATTGGAAAAACTTAATAAAAAATTAGCACAAGAATTTGAATCTCCTTTTCATGCTTATTTACTATTAGGTAATACTTCTAGTCATTTATTAAAACAGGCAAAAATATTTGCATCAAAAATTTTGTTCGGCATTGAAGAAGAGATAGAGCATCCAGATATAAAAGTTGTTTCATCAGAAAATTTAAATACTTTAGGCGTTGAAGATATTAGAAATATTATTGAAAATGATGGCTTGGTTCCAATTGAAGGAGAATATAAAGTTGTTATATTTCCGCCAGTGAAATCACTTACTGAAGAAGCATCAAATGCACTATTAAAAACATTAGAGGAGCCCTCAGACTCCAGTATTTTTATATTAACTTCAAGTGGAAAATTTTGGTCTCATGCGAGAGATGACTCCATATTGGGGGTTCTTTCTACAATAAAAAGCCGGTGTAGAAGAATTTTTATAGATACAGATATTGAAACAGAATTTAATTTTTCAGAAAAAGATTTTATAAATTTTATGGAATCTAATAAAAGGGAAGATGAAGATTTTTCAAACATTCCTCAAGACTTAGTCAATGTTCTAAAGTCTTTAAAAGATGTTGGCAATGATTCGACTGAGAATATTTTCAAATTTCAAGAATTTATAAAAATAATTGATAAATACAAAAAAGAGAAAGAGGATAGTTACAAAGTGAATCATACTAGATTAATAATTGCTTCATTTGAATACTTAACAAGAAACATTCTACTTACTAAAGAATTTGGAAAAAAAGAATTTAGATACTGTGAGTTACTGCAGGGCTCTATGGACGATCTAGATAAAGGGATAAGGCCAAATACAGTGTTAAACAATTTTGCTATAGTTTCAAGTAAATTATGAGCACTGTAAAACTTTTAGGGACTGGATGTCCGAGCCCGAGCCATGAAAGATACGGACCAAGTACTCTTGTTCAAGTTGAAAAGAATAACTATTTATTTGATGTAGGCTCAGGCGTAACCCAAAGGCTCAGTGAGTTTGGTATCAAGTCTGCAGCAATAGATGTCTTATTTATAACACATATTCATTCTGATCATATTGTTGATATGTACCAGCTTTATATTTCTGGATGGCACCAGGGGAGAGAAAAACCTTTTAAAGTAATTGGCCCTTTAGGTATAAAAGATTTTTTTGAATCTCAGTTAAAAGCTTTTGAAAAAGAACTTGAAGGAAGAAAAAAATGGGAAGTTAGGCCAAATGAAGATGGTTTATTATATGAAATTTATGAAGTAGAAAAAGGGTATATATATGAAGATAAAGCAGCTCAAATATCACCATTTGAAGTAGACCATAAACCAGTTGAGCCAGCATATGGTTATAAAATACAATTTAACAAAGCAGGAAAGACTAAAAAAATAGTTATTTCCGGAGACACGCGGAAAAGCAAGACTTTAATAGAGGAATCTTTTGAAGCTGACGCATTAATACATGAAGTATTTGTTGGTTTAGGTTTTGATAAAAATAGAATGTCAAAAGAAACAATAGAAAATGTAGCTAATTATCACACCTCCCCAAAAGAAGTTGGGGAGGTGGCAAAAGAAGCAAAAGTAAAAAAATTAATTCTTACGCATTTTGTCCCTCCTTCGTTTGATGAAGAAAAATTAAAAAATGAAGTGAGAGATGTCTACAAAGGAGACATCGTAATTGGACAGGACCTACTTAACATCGAGGTTTAATTAAATTAAATTTAGTTTTGAAAATTTTCTCACATTAAATATTAAGTATAGGGAAAGAAATAAAGCAGAGATTACAAGACCTGTATATCCAAGAAAGATATACGTGAATCCAAGACTTAAGTGAGCAACAGAACTTCCAGCGAAAACCATTGAATCACTTTTTATATTTAGGTTTATAGAATTTTCTATTGAATATTTAGAAATCGCAGCACTGATTGCAATAAATGTAAAATTCCAACCTAGACCTAGAAGGTATAATCCAATTTTTAAGAATAAAATATTTGTGTTAAATAATGAAAGAATGCAACTTAAACAAAGTATAAAACTCCCAATTGAAGCAAATAATTTAGCCCCATATTTATCAACAAGATTTCCTAAGATTGGTGAGAATAAAAACATCCCCAAAGTGTGATAGCTTATGATTGTTCCAACTAGTTTAATTGTTTCACCTATATCTTGAATATGTAAAGGAGTTGCGGACATAATTACAACCATTACAAAATGATTAAGAACCAAGATTCTTGTAAGTAATTTCGCATTACTATCTAATGAAATTAACTCTTTAGTTTGTTCGGTATTTGAAGGTTCTCTTAATGTTGTATCTTTTTCTGAAAGAAAATAAATAGAAAAACCAGCAAGAATCATACCAGCTGTAGCTATAAAATAACCAACAATAAGTTCAGAGTTAAATGTTTTCTGAAATAATTCTGAGTATTCACCGACCAGCCTCGGTCCAAATATTGATCCAAAGACAGAAAACCATACAGCTAAAGATAATGAAGTAGCTTTATAGGTTTCACTGGCTACAAATGAAGCTGCGTAACGAGATTGAAGTGTTGCTGATTGGCCAACTCCTAAAGTAAAAGAACCTAATAATAAAAGAAAAAAAGAATCTGTAATAAGACTTAAAATTAGTATTGTTCCCCCAAACCCTCCAATAAAAAATGTATTACCAAGAGCTGACAATCTTGAATATTTTTTTGAAAAATAGTCAAAAATTTGAGTTCCAACAAAAGCTCCTCCTACACCTAAAGCATTGGGAAATCCAACCAAATAGGGATTTGCAGAAACTTCTCTTACTGATAATGCAGCTACAGTAATTGCTGCAATAAAACCGATCGAGGAAAAAGCAACTGATAAAAGTAAGCTAAGTATTTTTTTAATTTCAGAAAACATATTTAAAGAGTAGCTATTTCTTTGATTAAAGTTTTGATGAGAAGAAATTGAAAAAGAATTTCTTAGGACTAACATAGAAAAAGCATGGAGAGAGGTTAAAACCTCAGCAACCTAGAAAGCTAACTAAGGTGCTTAAATATGTGGTTTGTAACAAAAAACAGCTTTCTCCATAAATTTCATAAATAGGAGAGTTAATTTGAGCAAATATGTAACAGCAGAAACAGTTTCGCCTGGTCATCCTGATAAAATCGCAGATCTAATTTCAGACTATGTTTTAACAAAGGCTTTAGAAAATAATAAAAAATCAAGAGTAGCCGTAGAAACTTTTTTAACAGGGACTGATAACGGAGGATTGGTTGTTGTAGGTGGTGAAATTAGCGAGATAGCCAACATCACAGATGAAGCAGTTGTAAGCATTGTAAATCAAGCACTTAAAAAAACAATAAAAACTAGTTTTCCAGATTTTGATTTAGATAATTTAACAATACAGAATGAACTTACTCCACAGTCCGAAGAGATAAGAGCAGCTGTTGAAGATGATGAAGACCAAGGAGCTGGGGACCAAGGAATCATGGTAGGTTATGCTATAAATGAAACAGAATCTCTTATGCCTCCAACTTTTGATAAGTCTCGAAACATTCAACAGGCTTTGTGGGATATACAACATTCTGATGAAATGTTAGATTTAGATTCAAAAGTGCAAGTTACTACAGGAGGAGATAAAACAAAAGTTGTTGTATCTACACAACACCAAAGTGAAATCGATATTGATGACTTACATGCAAGAGTATTTGAACTTGTAGGGAGCTATATAAGCGAGGAATATACTCTTGATTTGAATCCTTCAGGGTCATTTGTAAAAGGAGGTCCAGCAGGAGACACAGGGCTTACTGGAAGAAAGATTGTTGTTGATGCTTATGGGCCATCTGTTCCAGTTGGAGGAGGTGCATTTTCTGGGAAAGATCCAAGCAAAGTTGACAGATCAGCTGCTTATGCAGCAAGACACTTAGCAAAGAATATAGTTTCTCATGGCTTAGCAGACGAGTGTCTAGTAAGAGTTTCCTATGCAATAGGAAAAGCTGAGCCATACGAATTAACAGTTGAAACTTTTGGTACTGAAAAATCAGAAAACAAAGTGTTCAATGATTTTATAAGCAAGTTTGATATGAAGCCTGGCGCAATAATTGAAAGACTTAACCTTCTTGAGGTTGACTATAAGGAGGATACTTTGTTCTCACACTTTGGCCATAATGATAGAAATTGGGAAAAAATAGAAAATTTATAGAATCTATTTTCAGATTTGATATAATTTAAGTAGACATAAAGAGAAGGTTAAGACCTCAGCAACCTGGATGACTATCCAAGGTGCTTGAAGATGTGGCAGAAATGCAACTAAATAGTCAAAATCTTCTCCAAAAAAGGAGAATATATGAAATTTAATTCAAAACTTATACATGCAGGATATGATTCGAGTGCTGATAGTCAAGGTTCTATCACACCTCCAATATATAAAACAACTGCTTACCAATTTAATAATACAGAGCACGCCGCAAGTCTCTTTGCCCTTCAAGAGTTTGGTAATATATATTCAAGATTAACAAACCCAACAGTGGGAACGTTAGAAAATAGACTGACTGAATTAGAGGACGGTGCAATGTGCGTTGCTTTATCTTCAGGTACATCATCGGTAATGTATTCTTTAATAAACATAATGAGCCAGGGTGATAATTTTATTACCGATACTCAACTTTATGGTGGAACTTTTACGATGTTTACTAACATACTTCCAGAATTTGGAATAACATGTAAAAAGGTTGATACAACAGATCTTGATTTAGTAGAGAAAAGTATAGATAAAAATACAAAAGCAATATATGTTGAGACAATTACAAATCCAGGGTTAGTTGTTGCAGACATAGAGGGCTTATCTAAAGTTGCACATTCAAAAGGAATACCGTTAATCGTTGATGCAACATTTACAACGCCTGCTCTTCAAAAATCACTAGATTTTGGAGCAGATATAGTTGTTCACTCACTAACAAAATGGATGTCAGGACATGGGAGAGTAATTGCGGGAGCAGTTATTGAAAAGGGTGGCTTTGAATGGGGGAATGGTAATTTCCCTCTTTACGACACACCAGATACTAGCTATGGAGGCATGCGTTGGGGACATGATCTAGGAGATTTGAGTGGTGTTGCTTATTCTCTTAGATTAAGAACAGTTCCTTTAAGAAATCTTGGTGCAAATATGTCACCAGAAACTGCATTCGAGGTAATGAGTGGGCTAGAGACTTTAGGCTTAAGGATGGAAAGACATTGTGCAAATGCAAAAAAAGCTGCTGAATATCTTTCAGACCATGACTTAGTTGAGTGGGTTCGCTTTCCTGGTCTTAAAGATGACCCGGCTTATGAACTTTCAGAAAAATATCTGAAAGGCACAGGCGGAACAATGGTTGTTTTCGGCATTAAAGGTGGCAAAGATGCTGGACAAAAGTTTATTGATAATCTTAAGATGTTTAGACATGTTGCAAACGTTGGTGATACTAGATCTCTAGCTATTCATCCTGCAACTACTACTCATTCACAACTTGATGACGAGGCATTAGTTGCTGCAGGATCGCCCCCTGAATTAATTAGATTGTCAATAGGAATAGAGGACATCGAGGATATTGTCGATGACCTTTCGCAAGCTCTTGACAGTACAAAATAAAAATATACAAAATTATTTAGTACCAAAATTAGAACTTGAATGCGGAGATGTTCTTGAAGATGTAGAGCTGGCGTATACAACTTATGGAAAACTATCAGATTCTAGGGACAATGCGATACTAGTTTTTCACGCATTAACAGGAAGCCATTTATTATCTGGCAAATATGAAAGATTTGATGATAAAAACCTTCCTTGGAACGAAGAGCTAGAAATTGGTTGGTGGGATGAATTTGTAGGGCCAGGTAAGATGGTTAACACAGATAAATATTTTGTTATCTGTGTAAATTATCTCGGAGGTTGTTATGGCTCAACTGGTCCAAACTCAATAGATAAAATTACAAATAATATTTATGGAGATAGTTTTCCTCAAATTACATTTAAGGATATTGAAAATAGTCAAAAGTTAGTTTGTGATATGTTGGGTGTTAAATCTTTACATGCTGTAGTAGGAGCTTCAATTGGCGGCCTAATGGCACTAGAATTTGCAATTAACTATCCAAAATATGTAGATAAGATAATCTCAATATCTAGTAGTCATAAAGTCTCAACTATCCAGTTATTACATAATCTAGAACAAGCATATATATTGGATTTAGCTAAAGACTCTAATAGTCGTCAGGAGGAATATTTATCTTTGGCTAGAATGGTAGCTCATAAGACATATATTTCTTTAGACCTTCTTTCAGAAAGAGCAAAAGCTGAATCAAAATATATAGATAATGAAATGGGATATTTTCTCAAAACTCCTCAAGAGTCTTATATGATGCACCAAGGTGAAAAGTTTATTGAAAGATTCAACGCTGACTCTTACCGAACTATTATCAATGCGTGGCAGAATTTTAAAATAGATGAAAAAGATATCAAAAAACTTAATGGAAAAGAAGTATTAGTTTTAAGCGTTGATTCTGATGTTTGTTTCTATCCTGAAGAGCAGACAGAACTAGTTGACATTCTTGAATTAAATGATGTTTGCGTTAATTATTCCTTACTTCACTCAGACAAAGGACACGATGCATTTTTACTAGAGCCTGATATATTCTTTGAGCCCATTTCTACTTATCTTTAATTTTAAAAAATAAATTAATAATAAAGTTATATTTTTAATCTTTTAGTACTCTTTTAAATGTGAAAAGATTTCTTGTTTTTTTAATAGCGTTAGTAATAGTTGGATTAAACAATTCAGCCTATTCCGCTACTTTTGACGGTCAAGAACGAAATTTTAATGAGGATGATCCAGTTCCTGCAATTGTTATAGAAGAAGAGGTTGAAGCAGAAGAGGATTCAGCTTGGACATACAGATTTCTTATCCCTACTTCTGTAGCTATAGCTGTACTAGTTATTATTGGAAATGTTATTCAATATTTTCGACAAGTCACACGAAAAAGGTATAAGGTCATAGAAAAATAAAACTATCCTGTTTATAGATGACAAATAAAATTGAGAAAGATATTATAAAAAATCTTGATACATCAAAGAACTATGTTGTAGCTTTAAGCGGGGGTGTTGATAGTGCAGTATTAGCAACAGTTGTAGCTCAACAAACACCCAGTTTAAGATCTGTATTTGTTAGACACAATCAAAAACATTCAGATAAATTAGAAGAAATGGCCAATAGAATTGCTGATAATTTAAAAATAAATCACAAGGCATTAGATTCAAATCTTAAAGAAAATTCATCTGAGACAAAAATGAGGGATGCTAGATATGAAATTCTATATGATGAATTGAATGATGACGAGATACTTTTAACAGGTCATACTCTTTCAGATAAAGTAGAAACATTTTTTCTCAACCTACTTAGAGGCACAAGAGTCAGGGGTTTGAAATCAATTCCTAAAATGACACCAAGACTTAGAAGACCATTATTAGGGATCTCAAAAGATAACCTTATTAATTATGCAAAAGAAAACAACATTGAATATTTAGATGATGTTACTAACTTTGATAATAAAATTATTAGGAATTGGATTAGAAATGAGTTAATTCCAAAAGTAGATGAAAAGTTCCCAGGAGATATTGAGGAAAAAATCAGTAGTTTAATTACAGAAATCGAATCAATTTTTGAAACAACACATACAGATTTTAAATATATTAAAACTGCAAAAGGGTATATAGAAATTCCTATAGCTTTAGTAAAAGAAAAAAATATAAAAAGCAATATGTATCTTTCACTACTTTCTAAAGCATTAGGTATTCCAAGTTTAGAAAAAAAAGATATTCAAAAAATAACAACATCCATCAATGATGAAAAAAAAGTTGATTTTGATAATAATTGGAGCTGCGGTGTTTCTAACTCCTTATTAATTTTTATAAATAAAAAAACTTGGCAAGAGCAGTATGGAAGCAAAGATCAAAATTTAGGACTATTTAAGTTTTCTTCAGTAGAGAAAATAAAAGTAAATAATAATTGGACAGCTTCTCTTCCTAAAAAAGAAAAAATTAAGATTTCCCCTCTTAAGAATGGTGACAAAATAAAAGTTGATGGAAATACTATTAAGGTTTCAGAGATTTTAAGAAGTTATGGGATTAAGAGTGTTTTAAAAGAAGTATGGCCCGTAGTTTCTATTGGTGATGAAATTTACTGGGTGCCTGGTATTAGAAAGTCAGACTCTCTAATAGACTATGAAAAATCTGGAAAATCAAATATAATTACTGCTTCAATAGAAAAGAGCTCAATTGAAGATTACTAAGAAAATCTTAAGCGAAGAACAAATACAAGAAAGAATTATTAAATTAGCAAGTGAAATTAACACCGACTACGAGGGAAAAAATTTAATTATCTTAGGAGTATTAAAAGGTGCTTTCATTGCAATAAGTGATCTGGCTAAAAATCTAAATATTGATGTTTCTTTTGAATTTATGAGCATATCTTCTTATGAAGGCTCTGAGTCAACAGGCCAAATAAAAATTGAAAAAGATTTAGATATTGACATTAGTGGGAAAAACATTTTAATTGTGGAGGACATATTTGATACAGGCTTAACTCTCTCGTCCTTAATTGATATATTAGAATCTCGAAACCCTAAGAGCATTGAAATTATGTGCATGTTTGTAAAATCTGTAGAGAAAAAAATTCCTGTAAAAATAAAGTATAAAGGTTTTGAAATTGGCTCAGAATTTGTAGTTGGCTATGGGCTTGACTATATGGGTAAATATAGAGAGCTTCCTTATTTAGCCGAATTATCTTAGATTTTCTTGGTTGCTTTTAAACCTTAATATATTAAATTAAAACATGATGGAAGATAAAGAAAAAAAGAAAACAAAACCTTTCTTACTGTATGTTGCTCTAGGGTTGTTAATATTTATTGGCGTTCAGCAATACAATCAAACTATAAATGAACCCGAAGCGTCAACATTTTCTGAATTTAAGGAATTAATAAACAATGGAGAAGTGGTTGAGGCCACTATAAAAGAACAGTCAAACACTGTTCACTTTAAAACAAAGAATGATGATAAAGTATTTCAAACAGAGTATCCAGAAGGATTTGAAGGAGAGATTTTTCAAATATTAGTTGATCAGAATATAGTCTTGACAACAGATACAGAACCAGCAGGTTTTCAGGAATATTTTATTGCATTTCTTCCCTGGTTATTTATTGCAGGTTTTATGTTTTTTATGTTTTCTCAAGTTAGATCTAACGGAAATCAAGTAATGCAATTTGGAAAGTCTAAGGCAAAAGAAGTAGATGAACAATTACCTAAAGTTACTTTTAAAGATGTTGCTGGGGCTGAGGAAGCAAAAGAAGAGCTCGAGGAAATAAAAGAGTTTTTAAAATCTCCAGAAAAGTTTAACAACCTCGGTGCAAAAATTCCTAAAGGAGTTCTCTTGGTTGGACCTCCGGGAACAGGAAAAACTTTACTAGCTAGAGCAGTTGCCGGCGAGTCAGAGGTGCCTTTTTATAGTATCTCTGGTTCAGACTTCGTAGAGATGTTCGTCGGAGTTGGTGCAAGTAGAGTGAGAGACCTGTTCAAAAAAGCAAAAGAGTCTGCACCATCAATAATATTTATTGATGAAATTGATGCAGTTGGAAGAATGAGAGGAGCTGGTTTAGGAGGTGGTCATGATGAAAGGGAGCAAACTTTAAACCAACTTCTTGTAGAAATGGATGGGTTTGAATCAAACCAAGGTGTTATATTAATGGCTGCTACAAACAGGCCTGATGTTTTAGACCCAGCACTTCTTAGGCCAGGTAGGTTTGATAGACAAGTAATAGTTGATAGACCGGATCTAAACGGTAGAACTGAAATCTTAAAAGTTCACGCTAAAGACAAACCTTTAGCTAAGAATATAAATTTAAAAACTGTTGCCAAACAAACCCCAGGTTTTACAGGTGCAGATTTGGCAAACTTATTAAATGAGGCTGCATTACTTACTGCAAGAAAAAATAAAAAAAAGGTTTCTATTCAAGATATAGAAAATTCAATAGACAGAGTGTTAGCTGGTCCAGAAAAGAAAAGCCGTCTAATGAGTGATCAAGAAAAATTAATTATTGCTTATCACGAAACAGGACATGCCTTAGTTGGTTGGGCTTTGCCAAATGCAGACCCAATACATAAAGTAACCATAATACCTAGAGGAAGAGCATTGGGATATACTCAGGCACTTCCAGAAGGTGAAAAATATCTTACTTCTAAAGCTGAACTGAAAGACAGGCTAGCAATGTTAATGGGAGGAAGGGTAGCAGAAGAGATTATATTTGCTGATCCGACAACAGGAGCTTCAAATGATATAGAGAAAGCAACTGAAATAGCAAGAAAGATGGTCATGGAGTTTGGAATGAGTGAAAAATTAGGCCCTATGCTTTATGGAAAAGGGTCTAATGAAGTTTTTCTAGGAAGAGACTACGGTAGACAACAGGATTACTCAGATGAGGTAGCCTCATCTATCGATGATGAAGTCAAGAGTCTTTTAAGTGACGCACATATAATTGCTGGAAAAATTTTAAAAAAGTTTAAAAAACAGATGGAGATAATGGTGAAAGTATTAATTGAAAAAGAAACTATTGACAGAGATGAAGTTGCCAAGATATTTAAGTCAGTAAATAAAGTCAAAATTAAAGGAACTGGACCTACCCTTAAGCTTGCATAGTAAATAGTTTCAATAACCTGTTAGTGGATAGATAAATGAAATTTATGTGTAAGCTGATATATTGAGTATTTTATAAGGAAATAAATGGCTGGTTTAAAACCAAATGATTTTTATTGGGTAATTGAAGGAAAGCTTGCGGTATCTGAGTGTATTGGTGGAGGTGGATTAACATCAAGAAAAATAAGACGAGAAGAAGAAATTCAGTGGCTAAAAAGCCAAGGAATCAACTCCATCTTTTCTTTACTTGAATCTGATTTTAATTTAACAAATTATCAAGAGGTAGGTTTCCGAACTTACCATTTTCCTTTAGGTCAAAATACTCAGAAAGAATCAATAGAACTAATTTTTGAAGCTATCAAGGAAGCTTTATCTGATAAAGATATCAAGCTATTAATTCATAGGGAATATTTAGATGAAGAAGTACCAGGGATACTTGCAGGATATTTGATTTATTCAAAATTACTTGATGATCCAATTTTAGCTAGAACAATTCTTGAAAGAATATTAGGTAAGCCGCTTTCTCCAAAAGCAATATCATTCATTCCAAATAGCTAGACGTTTTTTAACTAACTCTAAATAAAAAATTTCCAAATTTTAAAAAAAGTAGTTAACATAATTTACAAGTAATTACGGGCACCAATATAAGGGCACGATAAATATGAAAATAGTTAAAGAAATAGATCAAAACATTCTAAATGATGAAATATGTTTGATTCCAACCATGGGAGCTTTACATGAAGGTCATCTCTCATTAATCAAAAAAGGTAAAGAGTTTGGGGTCTCAACAATGGTAACAATTTTTATCAATGAGCTGCAATTTGATAGTAAAGAAGATTTTAGTAATTATCCCTCAAAGATTGAAGATGATATTAAAACTTTAGGCAATTTAGATATTGATTATTTATTTATTCCAGAAAATAATTATATTTATCCAGACAGTGGGTTTGAGAAAATTGACTCAGGAGCTATAGGAAAAAAATTTGAAGGCAACTCACGGCCTGGCCACTTTAATGGAATGCTTACCGTTGTTAACAGGCTATTTCAATTAACTCTTCCAAAGATTGCAGTTTTTGGAAAAAAAGATGCCCAGCAATTGTTCTTAATTAAAGAAATGGTAAATAAAAAAAATTATCAAATAAAAATAATTGAAGGGTTGACTGTAAGAGATAATTTAGGACTAGCTTTAAGTAGCCGTAATTTATTACTTAGCAAATACGGAGAAGAAAAAGCAAGACTAATTAACCAAATACTTAACCATTCAAAAAAAGAATTTTGTGAAACAAAGGATTTAAATATTTTTAAAAAGTTAAAATCTTATTATTCAGATGGAGATATAGAAATAGATTATTTAGCGATAGTAGATCCAGAAACATTTGGTGATCCCTTAGAGCAAACAGAGAATTATATAATAATCATTGCAGCCTATATTGAGAATATTCGATTAATTGACAATATTGAATTTAAATTGGAGAGAGTATGAAAAAAATTATTGCTATTGATGTTGGCAACAGCGAGACAACTGTAGGTGTTGGAAACTCTAATGAATGGACAGGCTATCGCTTTACTACCAGGAAAACTATAACTTCTGACGAGCTGCTTATGATGTTCAAGACAATTATTGACATTGAACCAATTAAAGAAAACAAAGTAGATGGAGCAATTATTTGTTCTGTAGTTCCACAGATTACTAACAGTGTTGCATTAGCGACAAGTAAGTTTATTTCAAAAGATGCAATAGTAGTTGGACCTGGAATAAAAACTGGCTTAAAAGTTAACATAGACAATCCCAAGGAGTTAGGACCAGATAGGATTGCTAACTCAATAGGCGGATATATGAAAGTAAAATCACCAGTGATTGTTGTTGACCTTGGAACCGCCACAACTTTTGATTTAGTAAATGAAAAGAAAGAATATTTAGGAGGAGCAATTGCACCAGGTATAAAAATTAGTCTAGATGCTCTTACATCAAAAACATCATCTTTAAAGTCTGTTGAGCTTGAAACCCCAAAAAGTGTGGTTGGAAAAAATACATATGAAGCAATACAAAGTGGATTAATATTAGGGCATACTTCAATGATCGATTCTATGATTGAGAAAATAATTTTGGAATCTGGTCTGAAGGCTAAAATTTTTATTACTGGTGGGTTAGGTAAAGTTATTCAACCGCTTTTAAATTTAAAATCTCAATATGAAGAAAACTTAACATTAGACGGACTTGAAGAAATATATAAATTAAATAATTAGGCTATATAGGTGAGTAATTTTTCAAAATCAGAAAAGGAAATATTCGAATTAAGAAAACAAAAGATAAGTTTTTTTAATGAATTAAGTTCCAATTCTTTTCCAACAAGCTTTGAAGGAACTGTTGATATAGAAAATATTATTACGAAGCACAAAGATATAAATGACGGGGAACATACAGGAATTGATGTTTCAATTAAAGGAAGAATTTTACAAGCAAGATCTTTTGGAAAGCTCTCATTTTTTGATTTATTAGACAATACAGGAAAAATACAACTTTTAATAGATAAAAGCAATATGTCAAAGAAAGAACTTTCCTTTTTTGAAAATTACGACTCAGGTGACATCATAGGAGCCCTTGGAGAAATAATGAAGACTAAAAAAGGGGAACTATCAATAAAGGTAAAATCTAGCACTATTCTTTCAAAGTCATTAAAAACATTACCGGAAAAATGGCATGGTTTAAAAGATAAAGAAACAAGATTTAGACAAAGGTATCTTGATTTTATCGTTAACCCTGATTCAAAAAAGACGATTGAGACACGATCAAAAATTATAAATTTAATTAGAAATTTTATGGAGTCGAAGGGATTTATTGAAGTTGAAACTCCAATCTTACAACCTAAAGCTGGAGGCGCTATAGCAAAACCTTTTACAACGCATCATAATGCTTTAGATATTGATATGTTTCTTAGGATAGCTCCGGAGTTGTATCTTAAAAGATTAATAGTTGGAGGCTTCGAAAAAGTGTTTGAGCTAGGCAAGGTATTTCGAAATGAAGGAATAGATCAAACACACTCGCCTGAATTTACAATGATGGAAAGTTATGAGGCTTATGTTGATGTAACTACGGTAATGGATATGGTAGAAAATATGTCTACATATATATTTGATGAATTAGGAATTGAAAAGAATATTAAATTTATGGATATTGAAGCCGATTTTTCTGGACCATGGAAAAGAGTTAGTATGTATGAGCTTGTTTCAAAAAAGTTTAAAGTTGATATTAAGCATGACTCTGATATAAAAAAAGTAAAACGTGAATTAAAAAAGAACTTAGACATCAAACCAGAAGCCAAAACGGTTGGCCTATTAGTTTATGAGCTTTTTGAAAACTATATTGAAGACGATATTACTAGTCCTACTTTTGTTACAGACTATCCAGTTGAGGTTTCACCATTTGCTAGAGAAAACAAAAAGAAACCCGGGGTTACTGAAAGATTTGAGTTGTTTGCATTTGGAAGTGAACTGGCTAATGGATTCTCTGAGTTGATTGACTCTGAAGAACAGGAAGATAGATTAAAGGCACAGGCACAGCAAAAAGCCAAAGGTGATGAAGAGGCACATGTTGAAGATCAAGACTATGTAGAAGCTCTCCAGTACGGATTGCCACCTACTGGCGGGCTAGGATTTGGAGTTGATAGATTTGTAATGATTTTAACCAACAATATCTCAATAAGAGAAGTGTTAGCTTTTCCACATCTAAAACCAGAAAATTAATTACTTCTATTTATCAGGTAGTTGGTTATATCATTTAGAATTTCTTTGATTTTAGAATCTCCAATATCATTTAAACTCTGCTTACCTTCTTTAAAGTGGTAATCTAAATATTTCTTAGATTCATTAATAATTTTTTCATTATTAAATTCCTCAATGACCGCAGACAAACTGATTTCTGAATTTTTTACTTCTTTTAATATTTTTTTTATTTTTTCTTTATCTTTAGATAAAGCAATGAGGACTGGAAGAGTGTAAGTTCCTTCAATAATATCTTTACCTGCTTCCTTGCCGAGAGTTTCAGTATCAGAACTTAAATCTAAAATGTCATCTGTTATTTGAAAAATGAATCCACTATGCCAAGCCCATTTGCTAATTGCTTTAGTTGTTTTTTCATCACATTCAGCAGCCATAGCTCCTAGTTTTGCACTAGTTCTAATTAAGCTAGCTGTTTTTCCTTCTATGACTTTCATGTAATCATCTGTATTGTGGTCTGTGTCATATTGATATTGAACTTCTTTTGTCTGTCCTTCAACAAGTTCAGCATAAGTGGATGCTAGTAATTTTACTGACTCAAGACCTAAAGTTTCGGCTGCAAGTTCTGAAGACCTTGCAAGAAGATAATCTCCTGCGAGTATTGATAAAGTCGCATTCCACTTTACATTTGCACTTTGAACGCTTCTCCTTGTTTCAGCTTCATCTATTACGTCATCATGATAAAGACTTCCTAAGTGAATTAGCTCGACAGCTACTGCCGCATCAATAATTTTTTCATTGTTTCCATTACCTAATTCTCCAGCTAGCAACGTACAAATAGGTCTAAATCTTTTTCCGCCTGCCTTTATTAAATACTGTGAAATATCATTCAAATATGAATCTTTAGAACTACTAATTTCGTATAATCTATTTTCAAAATTATCTAAATTAATCCATAATTGTTCAATAGGTATAATTTTTTTTAAGGTATTTGACTCCATACACACAACAATAAAAGACTTTTATAAATAGTTGGAATTTTGATTTAGATGTATAAACAAAGTCTTATTAATATAGTTGTATGTTTGAGAGATTTACAGATAGAGCAAGAAGAGTTGTTGTCCTAGCTCAAGAGGAAGCAAGGCGTTTAAATCACAACTATATAGGAACAGAACATATCTTACTTGGGTTAATCCAAGAAGGAGAAGGACATGCCGCAAAAGCTCTAGAAGAACTAAATATTAATATTGATAGTGTCAGGTCTGAGGTCGTAGAAATCATAGGAGAAGGACAACAGTCTCCGAGTGGGCATATACCATTCACACCAAGAGCAAAAAAAGTATTAGAACTCTCACTTAGAGAGGCTCTTCAACTAGGCCACAACTATATCGGAACAGAGCATATCTTACTTGGATTGATTAGAGAAGGAGAGGGCGTTGCAGCTCAAGTCTTGAAAAAACTAGGTGCTGAATTGTCACAGGTAAGGCAAACTGTAATCAAATTAATATCTAATTCTGATGAAGGAAAAAAACCACAAGCTGCTTCTACAGGAGGAAGAGAAAGGCCAGGTTCTGGAACGGGGTCTGCAATATTAGATCAGTTTGGTCGAAACCTTACACGTATGGCGAAAGAAGGAAAATTAGATCCTGTAATTGGAAGAACAACTGAAATTGAAAGAGTTATGCAAATATTATCAAGAAGAACAAAAAATAACCCAGTTCTTATTGGCGAGCCTGGGGTTGGAAAAACAGCAATTGTAGAAGGACTAGCACAAAAAATTATTTCAGGAGACATACCATCAACTCTTCAGGGCAAACAAATATACACACTCGATTTATCTGCTTTAGTAGCAGGTTCAAGATACAGAGGTGATTTCGAAGAACGACTTAAAAAAGTCTTGAAAGAAATTAAGACAAGAGGAGACATCGTTCTTTTCATTGATGAAATTCATACTTTAGTTGGTGCAGGTGCTGCAGAAGGAGCTATTGATGCGGCTTCTATTTTGAAGCCAATGCTTGCAAGAGGAGAGCTCCAGACCGTTGGAGCAACAACCTTAGAAGAATTCAGAAAGCATTTTGAAAAAGATGCTGCTTTAGAAAGAAGATTTCAATCAGTGCAAGTTGATGAACCAAACCTTTCAGATGCTATAGAAATATTAGATGGTTTGAAAGACAGATATGAAGTTCACCACGGTGTAAGATTTACAGACCAAGCTATTGTGTCTGCAGTAAATATGGCTGACAGATATATTTCAGACAGATTTTTACCAGATAAAGCAATTGACTTGATTGATGAAGCTGGAAGTAGGATGAGGGTTTACAAGAAACCTCTTGAAGGGGAACAAAAAGAGTTTTCAGATAAATTAAAAAATTTAAGGGAGCAAAAAATTGATGCTGTCCACTCTCAACTATACGAGAAAGCAGCACAAATTAGAGATCAGGAAAAATTGGTTATTGATGAAATAGACAGCTTAGAAGGCGTTTCTTCATCAGAAGTCGAGATGGTTATTGATGAAGAGGAAATAGCAGAAGTTTTAGCACAATGGACAGGAATTCCGGTACATAGATTAACACAAGAAGAAACAGCCAGACTGCTTGAGATGGAAAAAGAACTTCATAAAAGAATTATTGGTCAGGAAGAGGCAATATCTGCAGTCTCTAAAGCTATTAGAAGAACAAGATCTGGTTTAAAAGACCCTAAAAGACCGTCAGGATCGTTTATATTCTTAGGTCCTTCAGGTGTTGGAAAAACTGAGACAGCAAAGGCTTTAGCCGAATTTTTATTCGGTGATGAAGATTCATTGATACAAATTGATATGTCAGAATATATGGAAAAACATACTGTTAGTAGGCTTATCGGCTCTCCTCCAGGATATGTTGGCTATGATGAGGGCGGTCAGTTAACAGAGGCTGTAAGAAGAAAACCTTTTAGTGTTGTTCTATTAGATGAAGTTGAAAAAGCACACCCAGATGTTTTCAATACTCTTTTACAAATTCTTGAAGATGGAAGATTAACAGATGCTCAAGGTAGAACGGTAGATTTTAAAAACACTGTTATTATCATGACCTCTAACCTTGGAACAAAAGATTTAAGTAAAAATATTGGATTTAGCAATTTAGATGATGGCGGTTCTTACGAGAAGATGAAATCAAAAGTTAATGAAGAGCTTAAGAGATACTTTAAACCAGAATTTTTGAATAGAATTGATGAAACTATAGTGTTCCACGAGCTAACACTCGATGAAGTTAAAGAAATAGTTGATCTTATGCTTGATAGAGTTCATAAGCAGTTGAAAAATTCAGATTTAGAAATAGTACTTTCAGATGAAGCAAAAGAGCACTTGGCAACTGAAGGCTATAACAAAGAGTTTGGAGCGAGACCTTTAAGAAGATCTATACAAAGACTTTTAGAAGACCCACTTTCTGAAGAATTGCTAAAAGGAAAATATAAAGCAGGATCAACAATAATAGTTTCCCTAGATGAGAAAGACGGCACTCTTAATTTCGAAGCTGTTGAGGCTCCAAACGAACCTCAAGTTGACTTTGTTGATACTGAATCATAAAATTTAAAATATAAAAATTTATGAAATTAATAATTGACACTGACCCCGGTACAGATGATGCTGTTGCAATTCTTATAGCCTTAGCACATTTCACAAATGATGAAATATTAGGGATAACCACTGTTGCTGGAAATGTAAAAGTTGATGTTGGGACCAGAAATGCACTAAGGATTCTTGAACACGCAGGGAGAAATGAAATACCTGTATTTGAAGGTGAGGCAGAACCATTAGAAAGAGAACTAGAAACTGCTGAATGGGTTCACGGAACAGACGGATTAAACTTCGTTCCATTTCCAGAACCCTCTAAGGAAGCAGAGGGCTCAGGAGCAGTAGAATTTTTGAGAGATACGCTTGAAAATAGTGATGAAAGAATTACTTTAGCTGTTCTTGGTCCAATGACAAATATTGGGAAACTAATAAGAGATTTTCCTAATACAAAAAACAAAATTGAGAAAATTGTATTTATGGGTGGAGGTGCTGGGATGGGAAACCATACTCCAGTTGCAGAATTTAACATATTAGTAGACCCAGAAGCTGCTGATATTGTATTAAGTTCGGGAGTTCCATTAGTTATGATGGGGCTGGATGTAACTCATCAAGCAATCTCAACAAAAGAAAGAATAGAAAGAATTGTTGCCACAGGTTCAGAAACAGGCAAATTACTTTCAGGGTTGCTTGGTTCTTTATTAGATATAGAAATAGTTAAACAAAAATTTCCGGACGGTACACCAGTGCACGATGCTTTTGTGACAGCATACCTAGTAGACAACACTCTCACCACCGGAGAGGTTGTAAATGTAGAGGTTGAAACAGAGTCTAAATTAACAATTGGACAAACAGTTGTTGATGTTAACAATATTTCAGGACGACATCCTAATGTTCATTGGATGAATAAAGTAGATGATGAAAAATTATTTTCGATAATAACAAAAACTTCAGAATTACTAAAATAAATAAGCATTTTTAATTCCAATCAGAACGACAGTTAAAAATAATTCATATACAATTAGAAAAGTATCTTTATTTAAATAAAGAAGGAGTAAGGATAGATGATAACTACTAAGAAAAAATCTTTCTTTCTAGTGTTATCTCTTTTGATGGTGTTGTCTGCCTGTGGTGGCGGAGATGATACATCAACAACAGAGACAGTAGAGGTAGCTGAAGAGCCTGCAGAGACGTTAGACTCTCCAGCAACAACAGCTGCACCAGCACCAGAAGAAAAGAAATTAAAAGTTGGTTTGGTTGTAGGAGCACTTGGTGATAGATCGTTCATGGACTCTGCTAAAAGAGGATTTGATATGGCTGTTGCTGACCTTCCAATCGAAGGTGACTTTATAGAAGCCGAAGAAGCTGAAAGAGCACAAGCATACGCTAACTTTATTGCTGACGGTAAAGACCTTATCATTGGTATTAGCTTCTCAGAAGCTGGAAGAATATTAGAAGCTGCACAAGCTAACCCTGATATTCAATTTGCCATTGTAGATATGGTTGTAACTGACGCAGATGGTAATTTAGTACCAAACGTTGCAAACATTGTGTTCAAAGAGCATGAAGGATCTTTCGAAGTAGGATATATTGCTGCAAAACTTTCTAAGACAGGAAAGGTTGCTTTCATGGGAGGAATGGATGTTCCTATCATTAGAAAGTTCCAAACTGGTTGGGAAGAAGGAGCATTATATGCTAATCCTGATGTAGAGTTCTGTACTGGTTACGCTGGTAGCTGGGGAGATCCTGCAAAAGGAAAAGAAATCGGTCTAAGTTGTTTTGAAGATGGAGCTGACGTTATTTTTGCGGCTGGTGGTGCTACTGGAGACGGTGCATACGAAGCAGCTGCTGAAACAGGCAATTATGCTGTTGGCGTTGACTCAAATCAAGATTACATACAACCAGGCACAATGATCACATCAATGATGAAAGGTGTGGACAAGTCTGTATATAAAGTAATCCAAGATACAATTGCTGCAGACGGTCAAGTCTTCACATCAATTGATAGCTATGGATTAGCTGAGAACTTTGTTGGGGCTACATGGATTGTAGATGAAACAAATCTCTTCTCAGAAACAGGACCAGCTGATATGGTTGCACAGATTCCTGCACTTCTTGAAGAAGTGAAAGAAGTACGTGCAAAGATTATCTCTGGCGAGATTGTTGTTACCGACGTAACTGCCGGTGGCTAAAATTTGATTATTTCTTAGCCCGATTTATTTCGGGCTAAGAAATTTTTTAAACTATATTTCTTATGAATAAAAAACAAAAAGAATTAGCTATAGAAGTTAAAGGAATTACCAAATCTTATCCTGGCGTAGTAGCTAATAAATCAGTCGACTTTACAGTAAACAAGGGTGAGATACACGCACTAGTTGGTGAAAATGGTGCAGGTAAGTCAACTTTAATGAAAATACTTTACGGGATAGAACAAGCCGATGAAGGTGAAGTTTCTGTTAACGGGAATGTAGTACAAATAAATAAAGTTGACGCTGCTATAAAACTGGGAATTGGAATGGTTCATCAGGAATTTCATCTAGTCCCATCCTTTACCGCTGCTGAAAACATAGGTTTAGGAGAAGAACCACGAAATTCAAATGGTTTGATTAATTGGGACAAATTAAACAAAGATGTTTCAGAAATTGCTGAAAAATATGGATTGGATGTTGACCCCAATCTTCGTATGATAGATGCTTCTGTGGGAATTCAACAAAGAACTGAAATTTTAAAAACACTATATAGGAACGCTGATATATTGATATTGGATGAGCCAACAGCAGTTCTAACACCTCAAGAAACAGATGAACTCTTCCAGGTTATTAGAAGTTTAGTTGACGAAGGTAAAACAGTAATATTTATTACCCACAAGCTAAGAGAAGTAATGGAAATATCTGATCGAGTAACAGTAATGAGAGATGGAGAGGTACAGGGGGTTTCTGAAACAAAAAAAACATCTGTTAAAGAATTAGCCAATTTAATGGTCGGAAGAGAAGTGTTTTTACAAGTTAAAAAAGAAAAATCTAAACCAACTGATGTTGTACTTGAGGTTAAAGACCTATGGGTACATGATGCAAGGGGACTAGTTGCTGTTAAAGGAGTAAATTTTGAAGTAGCAAAAGGAGAGATTGTAGGTATAGCCGGAGTAGATGGAAATGGTCAGACAGAACTCGTAGAAGCCCTGGCTGGTTTAAGAGACACTAGTAGAGGAGAGATACTTTTTGAAGGAAAAAATATTGAAAAGAATTCTCCTAGACAAAGACGAAGAGAAGGTCTCGCTCACATTCCTGAAGACAGATCAAATACTGGATTAAATGTTAGATTAGCAATTTGGGAAAATTTAATTGGAACATCATATTTCAGATCACCTCTTTCAAGAGGAGGAATAGTTAGCATGAAAAATATTTTAAGACATAGTAATGAATTAAGAGAAACTTTTGACATCAGATCGCCAGGTGTCACTATTCGTGCTGGCTCTTTATCTGGAGGTAACCAACAAAAGGTCGTTGTGGCAAGAGAGCTTTCTGAGGAACCGGCATTAACAATTGCTTCACAGCCTACCAGAGGGGTAGACATAGGAAATATTGAAGCTATTCATGAGCAGATTGTTGAAATTAGAGATTCAGGAAAAGCGGTTCTTTTAATTTCAGCAGAACTTGATGAGGTTATGTCAGTAGCCGATAGAGTTGGTGTTATTTATGAAGGAGAGTTTGTTGAATGGGTTGATCCTTCGAAAGTTAATCAAGAACAAATGGGCTTATATATGGCTGGAATAAAAGGTTAGAAATGGAAAAATTTTCTTTTAAAGACATACTTGTTTTAATAGCAGGATTGTTTATTACAGCCGGAGTAGCCTATGCAATACTTACAGTAACCGGTTTTATTCCAACAGATATAGCAAAGTTATTTTATGAAGGTGCATTTGTTGGGCAAAGAAATATTTTAAATACTTTGAACATTGCAACACCATATATTTTGACATCTGTTGCTACAGTAATTTCATTTAGAGTAGGAATGTTTAATATAGGAATTAACGGTTCGATGTATGTTGGTGCATTATATGCTGCTTGGGCGGGATATAGATTTACTACTTTAGGTCACTTAAGTCATGTGTCTCTCTGCATATTTATAGGAATGTTAGTTGGAGCTTTATGGATGCTTATGCCAGCTTTACTCAGAGTTTATGCAGGTGTTAGTGAGATTATTTCTACTATTATTCTTAACTTTGTTGCTGTCTTGTTTGTCTCATATATGTGTAATGGACCATTTAGAGCTGCACCTATTGCTCCAACAACAGCAAGAATATTGGAAACAGCAGAGTTAAAGCAGTATTTTCCAAACTCTGAATTCCACACAGGATTTTTTATTGCTGTATTTGTAGCTTTTGCAGCGTATTTTGTATTAAATAAAACTACTTTTGGATATGAACTTAGATCAGGAGGAGATGGTTTGGTTGGTTTTTATCCATCAAGATATAGTTCGTATCTTGGAATTCCTTCAGACAGATCAGCAATAACTGGTATGTTAATTTCAGGAGCAATTGGAGGCTTAGCAGGCGCAGTTATTGTTCTTGGCAATACAAGAAATTTTTATCAAGAGATGGCATTCAATCAAGGTTTTGATGGAATTTTAATTGCAATTATTGGGAAACTAGAACCTTTAGGAGGATTAATATCATCTCTCTTCTATGCCGCTTTAAAAAATGGCGGGTTATTTGTTGACTATAAAACTGAAGTATCTAGAGAGATTGTAGTTATTTTAATGTCGATTCTTATCTTTTTTGTCAGTGCTCAAAAAATAGTTAGTTCATTAGAGCGTTTTGAATTTGTTAAGAAGTTGGATAAATTCTTCTCAAGGAAGGTTAAGTAATGGAATGGCTTGAAGTATTTGATATATCTCTTTTTAGGAGTGTATTAAGAAGCATGACACCGATAGCTTTAATAGGTTTTGGGGCTGCTATGTGTTCAGCTTCTGGTGTATTGAATATTGGTCTAGAAGGTAAAATGCTCAATGCAGCTTTTATAGGTGTTGCAGCAAGTTATTATTCAGGCAGTGCTTTAACAGGTTTTATTGCTGGTGTTTCTGCTGGAGTATTAACTGCAATTCTTTTTGGTGTTCTCAGTTTTAATCTAGGTGCAGATGAAGTCTTAGCGGGGCTAGCTATCAATATTTTTGCAATTGCTTTTACTAGATATTTATTAGAGACATTATTTGATCGCAGGGGATTTTTCTCCGATCCATCTATTCAGGGCATAGACCCGATTGAAATTGAATTTTTGAAAGATACAAGATTTGAATTAATTTTTTCTGGTTTTACTCCATCTGTATACTTAGTATTCTTTTTAGCCATACTTCTTTACTTTGTTTACTACAAGACAAGATTGGGGACCGCAATAAGGGCAACTGGCGAGAACCCAGAAGCTGCAGAAGATGCAGGAATCAACACTTTAAGAATGAAATGGTTAACAGTAATATTTTCGGGTGTTCTAGCTGGAATCGGTGGAACATTCCTATCGTTAGAAAATATGACTTTATTTACTGAAGGCATGTCTGCAGGTAAAGGATACATCGGCTTAGTTGCTTCTTCATTTGGTTTTAATACACCACTAGGAACATTTGGAGCCAGTGGATTTTTTGGCTTGGGAGATGCTATTGGGATAAGACTTCAAGGGGTGTATGAGTTGGATTCAAGATTAGTATTAATGATCCCATACGCTCTTACAGTAGTCGTGCTCATTTTGATTGGAGTAAGGCAAAGATACAGGGTAAGAAGAGTTCCTATAGATATTTCTGAATAAAATTGACAATTAACTATAAAGCAAAATATGTAGTTTCAAACAGTCAAACAGTACTAAAAGATAAAGTTATTCAAATTCAAGAAGGTAAAATCTCTGGCGTTATTGATGAAAAAGACCTTGAAAGAGGAAGTCAGATAGAAGACCTTGGAAATGTTGCAATAGTTCCTGGGTTTGTTAATGCTCATTCTCATGTAGGGCTTGTTAGTGTTAAAGGATTAGGACATTCTCAAGCAAGTGCCCTTTATGACGTTATGTGGGGAATTGAACCTCACTTGACAGAAGATGATGTATATAAACTTTCTTGTCTAGGGATTTTAGATTGTCTCTCCTCAGGAACTACATCAATTAACGACCACTATTTTTTTTCTGAAGGTGTAGCAAAAGCCTGTTTAGATACTGGGATTAGAGGTTTTATAGGCCATACCGTTATGACGGAGTATGGGCCATGGGTTGGAGAAGAACAATTAATTATGGCAGAATCTTTTGTTAAGAATTTTATTAAATCTAATGATTTAATCCACCCTGTTATTGCTCCTCATGCTACAGACACTACAAATCCTAAAACAATATTAAGGATGAAAAAGTTAGCAGAAGAAAATAATCTACCTATTCATATGCATCTTTCTCAAACAAAAGTTGAATTTGATTATATTAAAGAAAATTTTGGACTATCACCAATAAAACATGCTCAAGAAATCGGATTATTAGGTAGCAATTTAATTGCAGCTCATTGCAATGTTGTTGAAGAGGGAGATTTAGAATTGTTAGCAAGTTCTGATACTTATCCAATTTTTTGTCCAAGCACCCATGCTTTAGGAGGAAAATTACTCGATACTAATAATTTGTTATCAAATAATGCGAAATGGGGAATTGGTACTGATTGCTCAGGTGGAAATGATGATTACGACATGATTGAGGAAACGAGAACAGCTTTGTTACTTAACAATTCAAAAGGGTTGGAAACTAAAATAACACCCAAAGATGTTTTTGATATGGCCACAAAACAAAATTTTGAAAGACTTGCTTTACAAAACAACATTTACAATATGGAGAACGGGTCATATGCAGATTTTATAACAATTAATTTAGACTCAGAAAAAATACAACCTATCCATGATTTAATCAATAATATAGTTCTTTCTTCTAGCTCTAAAGAAGTCAAAGATGTTGTTGTAAATGGTAAAGAGGTTATTAGGGATTATGAATTTATTGATTTAGATAAAGAAAAAATTATATTTGAAGCAAATCAAGTATTAGAAAAGTTATTAATAAAAAGTAATTTTAAAGAGAGAATAGAAAAAGGTGAATTCTCATAGCTAATCAAACTTCATTACTTCACGACCATTTAGATGGTGGCTTAAGACCCAAGACTATTATTGAGATTGCATCAAAAGAAAATATTGAACTTCCCACAATAAATGAAAAAGAATTAGCGGGTTGGTTTTTTGAGAATATATCAACAAAAAATAATCAAGTATTCAACAAATTTGCTTTAACCATCTCTCTAATGCAAAAATATGAACATATTGAAAGAATTTCTTATGAAGCTGTAGAAGATTTAAGAAAAGACAATGTTGAAAATGCTGAGATAAGATTTGCACCTTTGCAACATTTAAATAAAGAGACAAGCCCAATAGAAATTGTTAAAGCAGCTTGTGCTGGATTACTTGAAGGAGAAAAAGATTTTGGGGGAAATTTTAACTTAATTTTGTGTGGTATGAGGCAAAATAACGACTCGGTAGATGTTGCCAAGCTTGCAATTGAGGCCATTAATTATAAGGTCGTTGGCTTTGATTTAGCTGGTCCAGAATTCAATTTTCCTCCCAGCCTTCATTTAGAGGCATGTCATTTAATTAGGAACTCTGATATCGGACTTACAATTCATGCTGGAGAAGCAGCAGATTTGTCTTATATAGAAGATGCCATCATAAATTGTAAAGCTCAAAGAATTGGGCATGGTTGGCAAATTATTGAAGGATGTAAACAAGAGGGAGATCTTTTTATACCAAATTCTAAAATTGCAGATATAGTTTTAGATCATCAGATACCCTTGGAGATATGTATATCTTCTAACGTAAAATCAGGTGCAAGTGAAGTTTCAATTGAAAACCATCCAGCGATAGCTCTTTTAAAAAGCGGTTTTAAAGTTACTTTGAATACTGATAACCGTCTAATGGCAAATACAACCCTATCTAAAGAGTTTAAAAAGGCAAAAGAGTTTTTAAAACTAGAAAACTTAGATCAGGAGCTATTATTAAAAAACAGTTACGATTCATTATTTACTAATTTATAAATTCTAGTTTTTTAAACTTTGTGAATCAGACTACCCTTTAATTAATAAGTAACTAGACAACCTTATAAAAAACTAGGAGGAACAATGGCAGATATGCCTGAAAGCAGTGAAGAATTATCTGTTTTAAAATCAACAATCAATAAACCTATCGATAAATTAGAAACTTTTCCAGCTCCAAAAAATGTAACTAATGTTAAATTTTTTACAGATGAATTAACAAGCATCTGCCCTATCACTGGTCAACCAGATTTTGGGGATTTAACTATTGAATATGAACCAAATAAATTATGTTTAGAATCAAAATCCTTAAAACTTTATCTTTGGACTTTTCGAGAAGAGGGCCATTTCTGTGAAGCTTTAGCTAGTGAAATTGCACAGAAGATATTTGACACACTAAAACCAAAGTGGGTAAGAGTTACAAATGAACAATCAAAAAGAGGTGGGATTGAAACTACCGCTATTGGGTACGTTGAAGAGTAGATTAAGAAAAAAAATTATTTTTGTAATTCCAAAACAGTGGCTGCCAATAAGACACTACCATTTCTTATAGTTTCTTTTGCAGCGGTAGTTAACGTTGCATCAGCAAATTCTGGCTGATGGTTAACAACTTTTCCATCATCAGGAACTATTGCTAAGAAGGCATGCAAAGAGGGAATAAGTTTAGATATATTTCCAAAATCAGTAGATCCATTTTTTGATTGATCAAAATCTTTGTTGGTCTTAATATCTATTGATAATTCTTTTGAAAATTTTGTAAATATAGTTGCTAGCTTTTTGTCTGTTACTAAATTTTCATAAATTCCGTTACCTTCAATTATATTTAATTTACAACCAGTGGCTAAGGCTGCACTTTTAAAACATTTTATAATTTTTGATTCAAGTTTTTTTAATTCATTTGTTTGCTGAGCCCTAATCATCCAACTTGATCTTGTAAAATCTGGAATTATATTTGCAGACTCCCCACCATTTGTAATTATTCCATGAACTTTTTCTGTAGTCTTTAATTGTTGGCGTAAAACACTTATTGAGTTGTATGCCAAGATTTGTGCATCTAATGCATTTTTTCCAACATATGGGGAACCAGAGGCATGTGCAGCTTTTCCATAAAATTCAACATCTATCTGCTTTACAGCAATCATTAATGGGTCAACCTCATCTCTCGTTGCAGGATGGATCATTAATGCTGCTTTAGTCTCATTAAATACTCCTTTTTTAATTAGTTTTATTTTTCCTCCACCACCACCATTTTTAAAAGTTAAGGGGATTATTTCCTCAGCAGGGCATCCAACAATTGTTACGTCATTATTAAGATCATTTGTATATTTAGACAAAAGATATATAGCTCCTAAACCGATTGAAGATATTACATTATGCCCACAAGCATGACCAATTCCTGGAAGAGCATCATATTCAATACAAATTGCTATATTTTCTTTACTTGATTTTCTTCCTTTTAATTTTCCAACAAACGCTGTAGGAATATCCTCAAAATATTGAAAATCTTTTATCCCTACACTTTGTTTTAAAAATTCGATTATTTTTTTAGATGATTTAATTTCTTCATAACCTAGTTCGGGGTTATTGTATAAGTAATTGTTGATAGAGTGTAATTTTTTCTCTATTTTTGTGTACTCTTTTGACAGTTCTTTAATTATCAAAACTATCCTTTACCAAAAAACCTTATTTCTTGTATGGCGCACTCATCAAAAGAATTTTGGCCATTTATTTCTTCTCCTGGATAGGCGCTTAAAAAATCAATTCTCAAAAAAGTAGTAGTAGTATTTACGTCAACCCATTGTTCAAAGTTGTCATTTTCAAGCTCTTTTTGTATCTCTAAATCCGGATCATCACCTGTAATTAATAAATCTCTTACTTTATAGTTTCTTTTAAATGAGGTACTTTTTTCAGCATTTTGTACAACAATAAATTCTATATATATTTCATTCGAAAAATTAAATTCTAGCCAGCCATCTTTACAATTTAGTGAATTATCTTGCCACATTGTATAATCATTGTCGTAAAGATTTTCACATGAAAAATCATTAGAGCTAGCTGATTCATATGTACTAGATGCTGAACATGACAAAGGTTTTTGTAACTTAAGCATGCTTTGAGTGGTAGTAGATGTTGTAGGTATGGTTGTTTGATCTACTATTTCTATCTCTTCAATTACCTCTTCAGCAATTTCCGTATTATAAAAGTAACTTGCTCCTGCAATCAAGGGAATGATAAGTGCAAGAAAGAACACAGCTCTTATACCTGGGACCTCTTTTCTATTTGGTAGTTCTGTTGCACCGTAACTTGATAGAGGCCTAACAAGAGGAAGGCCACATTCTCTACAGCTTTTGACAGATGGAAGATTATTATTTCCACAACTTGAACACTTAATTTGAGGTATACGCGTTCTTTTTTCGAACCTACTTTCTTCTAATCTTGGTTCAGTTTTCAAGTCATCTATTTTTAAACCTAGCCACTCTCCACAACTTGAACAAAACTCTAATTTTGTATCAACCACTGCCTGACAAGCTTTACAAGTAATATTTTCCACAATAACCTTTGATAACTAGATTAATAATAAAATAATACAGTAACATTCGAATAAATAAAATACTCAAATAATAAAAGAATAGGAAAAAATTTATGGCTGAAAATCAACTAATTCCGGGTCAACCATTGAGGAATGGAGTGGATCTTGTGGCTGATAAAAAAACAGGAGCATTAATAGTTATTGGAACTTCAGCGAAATTAGAAAAAATTTCTTCTGGTGGAATAACTTTAAACAACTGTTCTTATACTCCTGAAATGTTGTCCGAATTAGCAAAAATGGATGGTGCAATTATTGTTGATGCAAATGTAAACAATATTTTAAAAGCAAATGTTCATTTAAATCCATCGGATAATATACCAACATCACAAACAGGTACTAGACACAGAACAGCAGAGCGGGTATCAGTAGAGACGGAACTGAGTGTAATTGCAGTTTCAGAAGAATCTTCAACAATAAAAGTTTTTAGTGACAATAGTGTTAACGAGCTTGAAGAGTCTTCAATTATATTTGGAAAAGTCAATGAGTCTCTACAGTCAATTGATCGAACTAGGAGAAGATTTGATGATGCCGTGTTAGAACTTGGAGAACTAGAAGTTGAAAATACATTAACAAACCAACAAGTTCTTGAAGTTATTCAAAGAGGTGAATTACTTGGAAGACTTTCTCAACAAGTAAGAAAAGAAGCTACCGATTTAGGAGAAGATTCAGGATTAGTTATGATTCAAATAGACTCCCTTGAGTCAGGAGTAAGGAACACTTTAGATCTAGTTTTAAAAGATCACTTACCAGCTAAAAGATTTAGAAATATAAACAAAGCTGTTGATGAAATAGCAAATTTAACCTATGAAGAATTAAATTCAATTCAACATTTAGGGTCAGTTTTATTTATGGAATCATTAGACGAAGTCTCAACCTCCAAAGGATACAGAATTCTTGCAAGACTACCTGGGCTTCCTGATAACCTTCATGATTCATTAATACAGAAATTTAAAACACTTCCAAATTTATTAACCGCATCTACTGATAAATTATTCGAAGTAGAAGGAATTGGAAGAAGCAGGGCACAACAATTAAGGGAATATTTCGACACACTCCTTAAAAACGTAGGTTTTTCATATATTAATGGGCATTAAATAGATTTTTAGTTATAGTATTGTTGACATCTATGGCAACGAAATCAAAAAAAGTAATTGATAAATATAAACCAAATCAATTTGTAGTTCATCCTCATCATGGTGCAGCAAAAGTTATAAGAAAGGTCAATAAAAATGTTGAAATTTTTGTTGAAGGAGAGCCTAAATCAAAAAGAATTCAGTATTTTGAAATAGAAGTTTTATTAGATGGTTTAACTGTAATGGTTCCAGTTGAAAATGTTGACGAAGTAATTAGGCCTGTAATTTCAAAGAGTGCTGTTTCTAGAAAAGTCTTTCCTATTTTTAAGGAGAAACCGGAAGAAGCAGGTACTAATTGGAGTAGGTGGTATAAAGTATTAACTGAAAAAATGACTTCTGGAGATATAATTCAGGTTGCAGAGGTAGTAAGAGATTTAACACATGCACAAATAAATAAAGGAATTTCTCCGGCTTTGAAACGAATGTTAGCTAAAGCTAGGATGACGTTAGCAAGTGAGATTGCTTGTGCATTAGAAATAGATGAAGAAGCTGCCGTAGATAAAATATCTCAATATCTTCCAGAAGAAGAACCTGACGACGGATTATAATTTATTAAATAGCTTCATTAAAAAAGGTAATACATGTTAATTGGCAACGGTTGGGATTTACATAAACACTCGGCATTGAAGCCCATGTATCTTGCAGGTTTAGAATTTGACGAGGAAGGATTTGAAGGATATTCAGATGGGGATATTATATTGCATGCATTGTGTGATGCTCTTCTAGGCTCGGTAGGCAAAAAAGACTTAGGTCATTATTTTCCATCCAAACAACCAACACAAAAAGGCATAAGAAGTACAGTAATGTTAGAAAAGGTGCTCGAAATTATTGAATATGATAAATTAAAAGTAAGAAATGTTGACATTACAGTTATTTCACAGCGTATTTCTATCAGTGAAAAAAGAGAAAACTTGGAGGGGAGTATTTCAAAACTATTGAATATTGAGGATAGTAAAGTAAATATTAAAGGTAAAACAGCTGATTTTCTTGGTCTTATAGGAGACAAGAAAGCATCAGCATCTCTTGTTACAATACTTTTAGAAAATGCTTAAGTTATACAATTCATATAACAATTCAATAGAAAAAATTGATTTAAATAAAAGAGAAGTAAAAATTTACTTATGTGGACCAACTGTACAGTCCTCACCTCATTTAGGTCATGGAAGATCAGCAGTTGTTTTTGATTTTCTTGTCAGGTATCTAAAGTATTTAAAATACAACGTCATATTTGTTAGAAATATTACTGATATAGATGATAAGATAATCGAAAAGTCTTTTGAAGAGGGTATCTCTTATAAAGAGCTTGCAATTAGAGTTTCAAAAGAATTTGATTATGCTTACCAAAAGCTAAATTGTATTAAGCCAGATAAAGAACCTAGAGCAACTGAATTTATTAAAGAGATTATTAGTTATATTGAAACATTAATAAAAAATGAATATGCATATATAACTAAATCTGGTGTCTACTATGATATTTCAAAATTTGACGAATATTTATTGTTGTCTGGAAGAACTAAGAATGAGGTAATTTCAGGAACAAGAGTTGAATTAGAAGAAGACAAAAATGCACCAGAAGACTTTGCTCTCTGGAAGTTCTCAAAAGAAAATGAACCATATTGGGAGTCTCCTTGGGGAAACGGTAGGCCTGGTTGGCATATTGAATGCTCTTCAATGATTGAAGCAATTCTTGGTAGAACTATAGATTTTCATTGCGGTGGAAATGATTTAATTTTTCCACATCATGAAAATGAAATTGCACAATCAAAAGGAGCGTACCCAAAAGAACAATTTGTAAAATATTGGCTTCATAATGGAATGTTAAATTTATCTGGCAAAAAAATGTCCAAATCTGATGGAAATATTAAATTATTAAACGAATATATAGATGAATTCAGTGGTCCAGTTCTAAGGTTTTTCTTTTTAAAATCTCAATATAGAAGCCCTCAAGAATTCAATGTCAATTTGTTAAAAGAATCTGAATCAACATTAAACAATTTGATTGACTTTACATATGGAGTTGATTCAGAACTAAAGAGTAAAGAGGTCTTAGACATTTTTGAAGATTCTATGAATGAAGATTTAAATACTCCAAAAATGTTAGGAAGCTTATTTAAGTTAATAAATGAATCGGATACATTAAATGAGCAGAAGTTATCGGAATTAAAATCAAGCATTAAATTTGTTTTTAATCTTCTTGGCTTTGACTTAATAAAAGTAGATAATAATCAAAAAACAGATGAGGAATTAACAAAATTCTTTAAAAAATATGAAATTAAATTTGAAAATGTTAACCAAGCAGTTTCTGAATTTATCAACAAAAGAGAAGACCTAAGGAAGCAAAAAGATTTTGAATCAGCAGATAAAATGAGGGAAAGTATCTTAGGAATTGGAATAAGTCTTGAAGATGGAACAGATAGTGGATGGTCTTGGAAAAATAGTTGAGGGAATTAATTCCGTAGATGCTGCAATAGACTCAAACCGAGTAAATGAAATAATTTATATAAAGATAAATAGCAAATCAAGCAAATTAACATCTTTAATTCACAAAGCAGAAAATAAAAATATAAAAATAAGAGAAGTAAAGAATAAAAAAGATTGGGAATTTACCAATAGACATTCTGTAGTAGCTTTTTGTAATCCGATACTTACTTATAAAGAATCAGATATAAGTATATTTAAAGATTCAAATTTTATTGTATGTGATCATATTCAAGATACAAATAATTTAGGAGCTGTTGTAAGAAGTGCTGCTGCATTTGGATTCAATGTTTTAGCTTTACCAGTTAAAAGATCAGTAAAGTTATCAAATAGAATATTTTCAATTTCTTCAGGAGGTTTAGAGCACGTAAATATTTTAATGTATAATTCAATTTTCTCACTAATAAAAAAACTCAAAAATCTCGACATATGGACTGTAGGTTTAGACATGGAAGGAGATATAGAAATAGATGAAATCAACTTTAATCAGCAAAATATTGCAATTTTTTTAGGATCAGAAGAAAAAGGAATCAGCAAGGAAGTAAAGAATAAATTAGATGTAATTTCAAATATTCAAATGTTAAATAATACTGAATCATTAAATGTTTCTATTGCTGGAGCTATAGCAATGCATCAGATATTTATTAAAAAATAAATTAACTGAAATTTTTTGTTTGCTATTATTTTACTATTCGCCGGAGTAGCTCAGTGGCCAGAGCAGCCGACTTGTAATCGGCAGGTCAGGGGTTCGACTCCCCTCTCCGGCTCTAAGTGAAAAATTATCAAAATACTGTAAAATTTACATTTGGATTACTAGTAATTATCCAAGTTTCTTTAATATTTTTTGGATATTTAAGGCCTTCAATTATATATGACTACTTAGATTTTTGGCCGCTAACGATAATTCCATTTTTTATTTTATTAATATTTCGAAAAACGAATATAAAAGAACAAGTGAGTTTTTATGTTTTTATATTTTTAACTCTTGTTTTTTTATTTTTTTTAGCTGGACATTTTTTTAAGGCACAGTTCCTAAGTACATATTCATTTGATTCAAGTTTTCAAAATCTCAATTTAGATTCTAGTGTTGAGCACCAGGTCTTTATTGATGAAGACAACACAATTGATTTAAATTATTTTATTGGAAGTGGTTATAAGATTGATATTATCGATGAACCTGGAAGATCAGGATTTCCAGAAGCAATAGAAACTATTGTAGGAAGCCCTAGAGCCATTATTTTTAGAGAAGTTGATACCAGTTCCCTGCTTAAGGTTAAAGGCTGGGAAATTGAATTAGGATCACAAGATTTATGGAAACTGGATATTTTTTCAATTGATTCGACCATACATTTAGACAATCTTAACCTTTTACCATCATCTTTATCTGGCACAGGTGAAATATATTTAGGCCCTAATCTTAATTTGAAAGAATTAGTTTTGAATGGCAAATATGAAATTACTGTATCAAAACAATTGCCAATTGTCGTTAGAGGAAATGCTACAGTGCCCCCTTCATGGCTTAATGCAACTGTAGGATACCTTAATCAAATTGATGAAACTTATAAATTAGAGATTGAAATAATCGATGGTTCCGAAGTAATATTTAATGATGGGTGAAATAAAATATGATTGACCAATTAGGCAATGGCTTGCTCTTAGGAATAATAATTTCAGTAGCTTCAGTAGCATTATCACTACTTTATGGTGTTACTAGGATTGTAAATTTTGCTCACGGAGAAATTATTGCATTAGGCGCTATTGTTACTTTGTTTTTTTCAGGTCCAATAGATTCAAGAGTGCTCTTCCTAGAAAGGTTTTCACCTCTAGGTATGAGCTTTGTAACTTCAGCAATAATAGGCATAATATTTTGTGGAGTATTTGGCGGATTGTTAGAATTACTACTCTTTAGGCCACTAAGGAAAGCAGAAGTTGGAAACATAGCAGTTTTAGTAGTAACTATCGGATTGTCAATATTTATTCGTCACCTCTACCTTTTATTTGCTACCGGGAGAGTTCAAAATTTTCCACTAGACCTTGAAAGAAGGCAGACTTACTTGTTTTTTGAAATGACTCCAAGAAATTTTAAGGTATTGATTGCTGGCTTGATTGTAATGATAGTAATTGGTCTATTCTTAACTTTTACCCGAATGGGAAAAGCAATGAGGGCTGTCAGAGATTCTGGAGAATTAGCAAGCGTTTCAGGAATTAATTCCGACAGTATAATTTTATTTACTTGGATTTCTTCAAGCATGCTTGCAGGATTAGCCGGAATTTTCCAAGCGATCATAAATGATGTTAGATATAACATGGGGTTTCTAATTCTACTCCTTATTTTTGCAGGGACAGTATTGGGAGGAATAGGAACTTCTTTTGGTGCAATGGTTGGAGGGTTGCTGATAGGAATTTTTGTTCAAGTTTCAGTTGCCTTGCCATTTATGGAAGGCCATACAGAAGCTAAAAATGCCGTAGCTCTTGCCATAATGATTCTTATTTTGTTATTTAGACCCCAAGGCATTTTTGGACAAAAAGAAAGAATTTCATGAAATTATCTGCAAAATGGTTAGTAACTATATTTCTTACGATTTTTTCTATCTATTTAGTATTTGTTCTAAACGAGGAAGGCCCATTGAGAATACTTTTTAATCTGTTAACTTTTGCTGGAATATATGGATTAGCAGCAATTGGATTAAATGTTCACTTTGGTTTAACAGGTTTATTAAATTTTGGACATGCTTCTTTTATGGGTGTAGGAGCATACGTTACATTATTACTAATACCTCATGCTGCAGGTAGAGAAGGGGAAATAACTGAATCAGGCCTTCCGTTTTTCCTTGCTTTATTCATTGGAATAATTGCAGCTTCTTTATTTGGTTTATTGCTTGGATTGCCAGCTATAAGGCTTAGAGGAGATTATTTAGCTATAGTTACAATTGCTGCTGCAGAAATTTTTCGTCTTCTAGTAAGAGATCTTGAATCAATAACAGGTGGAGTATATGGAATAATTAATTTTTCAGATTCACTCCAGCAATATAGACCAATTTATTTTGAAAATTTTGTTTCAAGATATGAACTAAACCCATCGCAGGTTTGGGTAGGACTATTATCTTGGATTTCTATTTTATTTGTTTTAGTTATTTTAAAGAGGCTTACCAATTCCCCATGGGGAAGAGCACTAAGAGCAGTTAGAGAAGATGAGGATGCTGTGCGCGCTTTAGGCAAGAATGCTGTTTGGCTTAAATTACAAAGTTTTATGCTAGGTGCTGGAATTGCGGGATTGGCAGGTGTGTTTTTAGCTTTTAATTACGGTTCTCTTCAAACTACTACCTTTGTGCCCTTATTAACTTTTTATGTTTGGGCAATAATGATTCTTGGAGGAGTTGGTAGTTTAAGTGGGCCAATTTTTGGATCAATTATATTTTGGGTAATAATATCAGAAACAGACAAGTTGGCTGCTTTGATATTTGAAAATGCAAATGGTCAACAATTAGCTGGAGTAAGGTTTGTTTTAGTTGGTTTGTTGATAATGGTTCTTATGATTTTTAGACCAAGTGGCTTACTAGGAAAGAAAGAAGAGTTGCTTTTAAATGTCAAATAATTTAATAAGAGTTGCTAATTTAAAAAAAAGCTTTGGAGGAGTAAAGGCCGTAGACATAGATGATTTAAGTTTTGAAAGTAAAGAATTAACTTCAATAATTGGACCCAATGGAGCAGGCAAAACTACACTCTTTGATTTAATTTCTGGATTTCAAGAAGAAGATAATGGAGAAATATTTTACAAAGATAAAAACATAACAAAAAGTCAGCCTTACAGAATTGCAAGACTTGGTATGGTTAGAACTTTTCAATTGACAAAAGTATTTGACAGAATGACAGTTTTAGAAAATTTAATGTTTGCTGGTTCCAATGTTTCAAATGATTCTTTATTTCAGTCATTTATGCAGCTATCAAAACAAAAAAAATATGAAAATTCTCTTAAAGAAGAAGCAATGAAAGTTATGAAAGATTTAAATATTGAACAAATGTCAGACTCATATGCAAGAGAACTTTCTGGTGGTCAAAAAAAATTGTTAGAACTAGGAAGGTCCATTATTAAAAAACCAGAAGTTCTTTTATTAGATGAACCACTAGCTGGAGTTAATCCAAAATTAGCCGAAGATTTACTAGAGATAATTCAAAGTTTATCGAATCAAGGAATTACTATTTTGATGGTTGAGCACAACATTGAAGCAGTAATGAAAATATCTGAAAGAGTCGTTGTTTTAGCGGAAGGAGCCTTAATAGCTGATGGCCCACCTCAAGAAGTCAGAGAAAATCAAAAAGTAATAGAAGCCTATTTAGGTACTGGCGATGAATAAACCAATATTGGAATGTAATGGTATAGCAGCTGGATATGTAAAAGGGCTTAATATCTTACAAGGTATTGATTTAGTTGTTTCTGAAGGAGAAATCATTTCAATAATAGGCCCAAATGGTGCGGGTAAGTCAACATTGTTAAAAGCAATTATGGGTTTAATTAATGTGTCAGCAGGCAGATTTTTTATTAATGGTGTTGAGAAAACAAACCTTTCAACACATAAAATTATCAATGAAGGCATAGGCTATGTGCCACAAGTTGAAAATGTTTTCCCTTCTTTAACAATTGAAGAAAACTTAGAAATAGGAGCTTGGTCTTTAGCTAAAAACAGAAAAAGCAGTATTACAAAGGTTCTCAAAGACTTTCCACTTTTAAATGAAAGAAAGAAAGAAAAAGCTGGAAATCTTTCAGGTGGTCAGAGGCAAATCTTAGCATTAGCAAGAGCTTTAGTTACTTCTCCTAACTTGCTTTTATTAGACGAACCATCAGCAGGACTTTCACCTGTTGCAATAAATGAAGTTTTTAAAACAATTAATGAAATTAATGAAAACAATGTATCAATTTTACTAGTCGAACAAAATGCAAAAAGAGCTCTGAAATTTAGTAATCGGGGCTATGTGCTAGATCAAGGTAGAAATGCGTATCAAGGTGAAGGAGAAGAACTTCTAAACGATCCAAGAGTTGTAGATTTGTATTTAGGAAAACTATAAAAAAAAGGCCTGTAAAAACAGGCCTTTTTTTAATTCTATTAAAGAATTATGAACCGAAATCTACTGATTTAAGAACTGGGTTAGTATCACCCTCTGTAGTCCAAATATCATAAGTAGATGCAGTTGGGTCACCAGATTTGTCTAATTCGACTTCTCCAGAAGCACCAACATAGTCCACATCCTCACCTGCAGCAGCTAAAGCTATACATTCAGCACCAATACATTTTGTACCGCCTGAAGAAGCTTCAACCAACCCAGAAGCTATTTCTGGTCCAGTTACACCATTAGCAGCAGCAGATATTGCCATTAACATGACAGCATCATAAGCTTGCGGTGCAAAGATGAATGTAGGCGAACCATCCGCACTTACAGTTGCGTAGGCTGCTTCAAAAGCATCTTTTGCAGCACCAGCAGCTGAGCCGGGAGCTGTACCTTTCATACCATCTAAAGCACTTCCAAGACCACATGCTGAATTAAGTCCAGCATCTTTAACACCATCGGTCATATACCATGGTGTGTCAAGAAGACCTTGTTCGAATGCAGGTTGAAGAACACCACAACCAGTTTCTGGGAATAATATTCCAACGATAGCTTCAGGAGCACCTTTACCAACAGCTGTTACTTCAGAAGAAAATTCTGTAGCATCAGTTGCATGGTAAACAATTGTCTTTACTGTTCCACCAGCTGCTTCAAAAGCTGCAGCAGTAGCTTCAGCAAGACCTCTACCATAAGAGTCTGCTCTTGAAATTATTGAAATAGTACTTACCCCATCTTCTGCAATAAGAGAAGCTAATACTTCACCTTGAAGAAGATCTGATGGTGCAGTTCTTGCATAAAATCCTTTTTTATCCATTTTGGTAAATTGAGGACTTGTATTTGATGGAGATACCATAACTACTTCTGCAGCTATAGCTGTGTCAAGTATTGCTAATGATGTACCACTACATGCAGCACCCATAACACCTTGAGCTCCTTGAGCAATAACATCATTTAAGCTTGTTAATGCAACAGCTCCATCACAACCACTATCACCTTCAATAAGTTGAACGGGTTGTCCATTTATACCGCCAGCAGCATTGATTTGCTCAACAGCAAGAGTTGCTCCTAGTGCAATACCAGGTCCTAACGATGCTAGATCACCAGATAGAGGCATAAGAGATGCCAAGACTAGCGGATCAGCAGCAGGTGCAGCAGTAGTAGTTGGTGCAGCAGTAGTTGCAGGAGCTTCAGTAGTTTCAACTACTTCTTCCTCAACCACTTCATCAGCTGTACCACCACAAGCCGCAGCGACTAATGCTAAAATCGCAATCAAAGCTAAAGCTTTGCGATTCTTCATATAATTTCCTTTCAGTCACTGAAATTAAAAATTTCCTACATAATTTGTAGGAAGTATTACAACAATAGCGTGATTTTAGTACTCTTCAATAGCGAATAAAAAAATATATATTATATGACAGAGTTATTAGAAAATACCCTTATTTTCCTGAATAATCAGGAGTACTTAGACATTTTTGTTTATATTTTCATATTTTATATGATTATCTTGGGCTGGAGAAAAGGGTCCTCATTAATTATTTTTTATATAATTTCTTTTTTAATTTCAATTTTTCTAAGTTTCAAATATTCATTTTCGATTGGAGTTTATGTTAGTGGTTGGCTAAATTCTAACCAGCAAATCTCACAAATTTTTGCTGGTCTAATAATATTTATCGCTGTAATTACTTCAAGTTCTTTAATTCAAAATTTGATTATTTCAAAAAAAACTGACACAGATTTTGGAAGTAAATTACTTGGAAGTTTTCTTTCTTTATTTTTGAGTAATTTAATACTTACTTTAATAATTTCTTTAGTCACGTTATTTACATTCCCAGATCAGATTAAAGAAAAAGTTGAACAATCAAGCCTCATTTCTTTTTATACAGAATCGGATGGGATTCCTCAACAGAGTTTAGAAATAATAACAGGTACGGATTTACTTAAGGTAACAAATAGAATAAAAAAACTTACAGGAAACTCCTCTGTTGTAGTTGATGAGTATGGATGTTTAGAAATACCTCAAGAGTCATTGTCCAAATTAATTTCTAAAGACGAAGAAGCTCTAACAATGCTTGAACTAATTAACCTAGAAAGAATTAATGAGAATATAGATCCTGTCCAATTTAATCAAGAATATTCCAATGTTGCAAAAAATTATGGTTTAAAAATGTATACAGAAGGTTTCTGGTGCCATCAAGACCCCAATAATGGATACTACGCAACAGATAGGCTGAGAGAAGTTGGCTTTAAAGGAAAGAACATAACTGAGGTTAGTGAGAATTTAGCTATTTCATCAACAATTTATTCTGGTCACGAAGAGCTAATGAATTCTGAGTCTCATAGAAAAACAATTTTAGATAATGAATTTAATAGAGTTGGTATAGGAATTATTTCTGGCCCTACCGGTTTAATAATTGTACAAATATTTAGTAGATGAGTATTTTAATAGATAATTTAGTTGAAGAGCTTATAAGTGGGTTAAAACACAGACTTCAATCGCATGAACATTCACTAGATATGGAGAATGAAAAAATTTTGAAAAATATTTTATTAAAGGAACTTAGAAAACCAAGTATTGAACAAGCAAGAACACCCACACAAATAGTAAATAATTTCTTAAATAAAGAATTTAATGATAGTTTTAGTTTAACTCCTGCTGATTTTGGAGAGAAAGCTCATAAGTTAATTATGAAATGGGGGTTTCAAAAAACAAAGGATATGAATGAGCAATAAAGAAATCAATAAAGATATCTGGATAAATTCCTACCCAATACTCATTTGGCTACTAACAGAACCACTAGCTGGCTTAGTTGACTCAAGAATTGCAGGATTGATTGGAATCGACACTCTTTCTTCTGTAGGTATTGGTGCAACTATTTATTTTGTATTTACATGGATTTTTGTCTTTTTGGCTTACGGAACAACACCTTTAGTAGCAAAACTCAATACAAATAATGAGCTTAATAATTTAAAATACTTTATTTCATTTGGAAGAAAAGCATCAATATTTTTAGGGTTTTTGGTTTTTATAATTATTTTTAATTTTAACGACTTTTTTATAAGCCTTTTTAAACCAACAGGTGATGTAAGAAATTTAGCTTCTACCTATTTGATAGTTAGAGCTATAGGAATTCCATTTTACTTATTGAACATGCATTCTACTGCTGTATTAAGAGGCTTAAGGTACCCTAAAATTACTTTTCAAAGTTCAATAATTGTTACTCTTACAAATATATTTCTAAGCTATCTTCTTGGTATTGTTCTTGGATTTGGAATTCTTGGAATTGGTTTAGCAAGTAGTGTCTCTTTTTTTATTGCTTCAATGTATGCAAACTTCGTACAACAAAAAAAATTGAAAGCTTTTTCTAAAACTGATGATGAAGTAAATGAACAAAAATTGAGAAAGAAATTCTTTTCTGTCGGTGCAACTATAGTTCTACGTTCAGCTTTTTTGACTGGATTTATGGCACTTCTCAGCAATCAAGCATCAAGAATATCAATGACTGATGTTGCATTACATCACGTATTAAATCAAATTTGGACTTTTGGTTATAACTTTATAGATGCTCTAGCAATAGCTTCACAGACTCTTGTTTCAGAACATATCTCAAAAGGAAAAAAATATTATGGTTCAGGTCTTTACAAAGCATTGTTAAAAATTACAGCTGTATTTTCTATAGTGGCTACAGTTGTGAGCTATTTTAGTATTAAATTTTTAACAGAATTAATTTCAAATCAACTATTTATACAACTTGAAAATAATTTTTTACCAATTCTTTTTTCACTAACTTTTTTCTTTGGTGGATATGCTTTCCTTTGGGATGGAGTTTTGTTAGGTCTTGATAAAAATAAAGAATTTGCATATACAACAATAATTTCATCAGTAATAGGCGCAACAGTCTTATTTTTACTAATACCTAGTTTTCAAACAATAAATATAATTTGGTTCTCATTAGTAGTTTCTCTAATTTTTAGAGCATTAATTGGTGGTTATTTTCAAAGAAAATAGTTACTCAGAAACCTTTAATGGCTTTCTGTCTAGATAGTAGCTTAATATTTGCAATTCTTGAGAAAGATCAACCGATCTAATTTGTATTCCTGGTTTATTTTTTAACATGGCTGGAGCAAAATTTAAGATAGATTTAATTCCACAATCTACTAATTTATCAGCGATTTCTTCTGCTACTTCTTCCGGTGTTGCAATAATTCCAATGGCAACACTATATTTTTCACAGACATCTTTCATTTTCGATATAGGGTTTACGGTTAAGCCAGCTATTTGTTTATTTAACTTTTTAGTATCTTCATCAAAAAGGCCAACTATTTTAAAACCTTTTTCTTTAAAACCACCATATTCAGCTAAAGCTGAACCAAGGTTTCCTATCCCTACAATGATTGCACTTAACCCGTCAACTAAACCAAGTTCTAATTCAAGTTGCTTACGAAGAGTTATAACATCATATCCAACACCCCTTGTTCCAAGAGTGCCTAGATAGGAAAGATCTCTTCTGACTTGAGCGTCGTTAACTTTGGCAATTTCTGCTATTTTTTTTGAGGATATGCCTACCGAGTTTGTATCTATTTGATCTAAGCATTGAAGATATAATGGCAGCCTCTGTACCGTTGCTGGAGGTATGTTTGTATTGTTTTTCACTAATGCACAATCTAATAAAGAAAAAAAATTAAACTAAATGAAAAATGAAAATTTCTAAGTACTTTAAATTTATCTTTTAATCTTGAGTAGGTTAATTTAAGAATATCAAATGAAAAATAAACAATTTTTTGATGTAGTAATTATAGGTGCTGGACCGTCGGGTTCAAATGCAGCAATCTCTTATAAAAAATTAAATCCAGATTTAAAAATTGCATTAGTGGATAAAGCAATTTTCCCACGAGATAAATCATGTGGTGATGCATTTGGGCCAGGGGTAATTAGCGCATTAAAAAGATTCGGTAACGAACATATTCTAGAAGATGAACCTGAAGTGGTCTCAACTACATTGTTTGGGCCTAAAAATATTGGAATTCAAAATTATATACCTGAGGTGAAAAACAAAGAAGATTCTATTGTTTACGTAATCCCAAGATTAGATCTAGATAATAGAATTTTAAATTTAGCTAAAGAGGAAGAAGTTGAGACTTTTGAGGGATATAGATTTAGTAAATTTTTTAACAATGAAGAGTCAGTGTCAGTTGAAATAGAAAATGAAGCAAAAGAAAAATACATTCTTGAAGCAAAGCTTCTTGTTGGAGCCGATGGGGCTAATTCTCGAGTAAGAAAAAGCTTAAATTTAAAGCAAAATAGTGATTGGAACAAAGCAATTGCTATTAGGGCATATATTGATAGCCCAAACTATTTAGAAATATTTAAAGAGAGAACACTAATGTTTGAAATAAATGTTTCGGCGATAAAAGGGTACGCTTGGGCATTTCCAAGCAAAGGCGATTTATTGAATATAGGAATTGGGGTCCCACTAAGTGTTTTTAAAAAAGAAAAGATGGACATAAAAAATCTTCTAGATGAATTTGTGAAGACTCTTGAGGGCAGAGGTGTTATAGTCGAAAATCTTAGAATGGAAAAAAGCTTTATGCTCCCTTTTGCATCCTCAAGACCAAAGCTTGGACACAATCGAGTTGCATTAATTGGAGATGCTGGCTCAATGATTAATCCAATGAGTGGAGAAGGTATATTTTATGGAATGGAGGCAGGTTTTTTACTTGCTAATGCGACACACCAATTAATTAATGAAGGTGGTTCAGTGTTAAATAAAGGTATTACAAAATATGAAAAAGTGTTTAATAAAAGATTTGGAAAACATTTTTTAAGCTGTTCCTTGGCAAGATTGGTTTTTCAGAGCCCTTTTATGACAAAGAGACTTCTTAATATAGCTTCATTAGATCAACACACTATTGATTTTGTAGTTGAACTGCTGTTTGATGAAGCAAACTTAACAATAAAAGAGATACTTCTTTTGGGATTTAAGTTCATAATGCCCTTAAATATCCTTAAATTATTGAGTAAAACAAGTAACTAATCTACTCCCAAAAGTATGAAAGAAGTACTAGAATAATAATATAGTTTGTGAAAAGTTTCACAAACACGGGAGGGAATTAATGATTAGTTGGCTACCTGTATTAATCATGTTTTTAATAGCTATTGGTTTTGCGTTAGCTTCATTAGGTGTTTCATACTTATTATCACCTAAAAACCCAACCACAGAAAAGCTAGCACCATATGAGTGTGGAATATTTCCTGAAGAAGAACCATCTCAAAGATTCCCAGTGAAGTTTTATATGGTCGCGATGCTATATATAGTTTTTGATATTGAAATAATTTTTCTTTTAGCTTGGGCAACAAGATTCAATCAGCTTGGCTGGTATGGAATATTGGTAATATCAATATTTACTTTTTTTGTACTAGAGACTTTATATTATGTTTGGAAAAAAGATGTTTTGGATTGGAATATTCCAAGAAGAAAAAGATATCACGAATCCAAAGCTGAGGAAAAGGTTGCATAATGTTTTCCCCAGATAATATATTTACCACAACTATTGATAAAGCTGTCAGATGGTCTAGAACACAATCGATGTGGCCTGTAACATTTGGCCTAGCTTGTTGCGCTATTGAAATGATGGCAGCAGGATCTGCAAAATATGATTTAGCAAGATACGGTATGGAAGTATTTAGGGCATCTCCGCGTCAGGCTGACTTAATGATTGTTGCCGGAAGAGTATCTCAAAAAATGGCACCGGTATTAAGGCAGGTATATGATCAAATGGCCGAACCAAAATGGGTTATTGCAATGGGAGCATGTTCCTCAACAGGGGGAATGTTCAATAATTATGCATTAGTACAGGGTGTAGACCATATTGTCCCAGTTGATATTTATGTACCTGGTTGTCCTCCTGGACCGCAGTCTTTGATGCATGGAATTTTAACTTTACACGACAAAATAATGGAAGGTGAAATCAACAGATGAGTCTTGATGAAATAAATGTTGAAATTGATCAGTACTTTAAAACTGTCGAAGATTACAAAAAAGATGGTTATGAAATGATGATAGACCTAACAGCAGTTGATTGGTATAGAAAAAAAGAACCTCGATTTGAAGTTATAGTTAACTTACTATCTGTATCAAAAAATTCTCGTTTAATTATGAATGTTCCTGTTCCCGATGAAGATTTAACAATTCCTTCAATCTGTGAAATTTATCCGGGAGCTAATTTTTATGAAAGAGAAGTTTTTGATATGTTTGGAATAAAATTTGAAAACCACCCAGAGTTAACAAGGATATTAATGCCAGATGATTGGACTGGGAATCCTCTTAGAAAAGATTATGGATCAGGCAGAATTCCAGTTCAATTTAAGAATGCACCAAAGGTTGATTAAATATGAATGAAGATAACAACATAAAGGATGATTTAGACTTTTGGGCTACCAACTCAGAAGAAGGAGGTTGGAACATATCTTCTACAGATGAAGGTTCTCAAAAAATGCTTGAAGAAGAGGACGAAAAACAGATAAAGATACAAACAGGATCTGATGTAGTAGATGACTATGTTTACAGCGAAGAGACAACAGATGATGAAAGAATGATTGTAAATATGGGACCCCAACATCCATCTACACATGGTGTATTAAGGCTTCAAGTTGAGCTAGAAGGAGAAGTTGTTAGAAGAGTAAAGCCTGTTATTGGTTATTTACACACAGGTATGGAAAAAACTGGTGAAGAACTTGCTTACTTTCAGGGCCCAACTAACACAACAAGAATGGACTATCTTTCACCATTGTTTAATGAACTAGTTTTTTCTTTAACAACAGAGAAACTTTTAGATATAGAAGTTCCTGAAAGAGCAAAAGCAATAAGAATTTTAATGACAGAATTAAACCGTATTTCTTCTCACTTAGTAGCACTAGCTACAGGGGGCATGGACATTGGAGCATTGTCAATGATGATATTTGGATTTAGGGAGCGAGAACTAATTTTAAACTTTTTTGAGAAAACCTCTGGATTAAGAATGAATCACAATTACATTCGTCCGGGAGGTGTTGCCGCTGATCTTCCTGATAATTGGCAGAAAGACATTAAAGAAATATTAAAAATAATTCCAGAAAAATTAAAAGACTATGATGAAATGCTTTTAGATAATCCTATATGGCAAGGAAGATTAAAAAATGTTGGAATCTTAACAACAGAAGAATGTTTCGCGTATGGCATTACAGGACCTAGCCTTAGGGCATCAGGATTTTCTTGGGATTTAAGAAAGACTCAACCTTATTCAGGAATTGAAAATTATGAATTTGAAGTTCCTTTATTGACTGACAGTGATGTTTTTTCAAGATGGAGAATAAAAGTTCTTGAGATATTTGAAAGTTTAAAAATTGTTGAGCAAGTTATGGATACAATTCCTAAAGGAGCATACAGAATTCAAGACAAGAAAGTAACTCCGCCTCCTAGACAAAGATTGGATGAGTCTATGGAAGCTTTAATTCATCACTTCAAAATCTATACAGAAGGTTTCAAGGTTCCTCCCGGAAAGGCTTATGTAGCAGTTGAATCTCCAAGAGGAGAGCTCGGCTGCTACATAGTTTCAGACGGATCTTCGAAACCATACAGAATGCATGTCAGAGGACCATCTTTTTGTAATCTTCAAGCTTTACCTGTCATTATGGCTGATAGCCCAATAGCAGATGCTGTTGCTGCTATAGCTTCTTTAGATCCTGTAATAGGAGATGTAGATAGATGAGTTGGGATAGTAAATTGATAGATAGAGCTAAAGAAATAATTGAATTATATCCACAAAAAAGGTCTGCTCTGGGGCCACTTCTTTATTTAGCACAAGAAAAAGAGGGTTATATTGACGATGATTCAGTTGTTGAAATTAGTAAGTTAATTGGCATTACAGAAGTTCAGGTTCGATCTGTTGCCTCATTTTATACAATGTATAAGCAAGAACCTTCAGGAAAGTATTTATTAAGTGTATGTAAATCTATATCCTGTGAAATAAATAATTCAAAAGAAGTGATAGACAATATTAAAGAATTCACAGGATTAGCAAATAATGAAACTGATATAGAAAGTACTTTTACTTTTGAAGAAGTTGAATGTATCGGTGCATGTGGCGGAGCCCCTGCTGTACAAATTAATTATGAGACAGTTGAAGGCGTAACACCTACTAAAGCTTTAGAACTATGCAAATATCTTAAAGAAGAAGTACCAGAAGTTATAGTTGCTGATGAACTCCAAGATAAATTTGGGGGCACTAAATCATTTGATTGGGCAATAGAAGACAATTCGGGAACATCTAGTACGGCTCCCGGATTTCAAATCATTGGAACATCAGAGGAAAAGTAGTTATGAAAGAAACACTATTGCTAACAAAACATATGAGAGAAAATCCCGAAAACAGTCATTTGATAGACGTTTATGAGAAGAACAACGGATACAGTGCAGCTAGAAAAGTATTTAAAGAAAATAATCCTGGAGACGTAATTGAAGAAATTAAAACCTCGAACATTAGAGGAAGGGGTGGGGCAGGATTTCCTACTGGTGTGAAGTGGGGATTTTTAGCAGAAGACGAAGAAAGATATTTAGTTATTAACGCTGATGAATCAGAACCAGGAACTTTTAAAGATAGAATTTTACTTGAAAGAGATCCACATCAATTAATTGAAGGAATAATAGTTACATCTTTTGCTTCTAATATTTCAAAAGCCTTTATTTATATTAGAGGTGAGTATGCAAAGCCCGCACGAAGAGTACAAGACGCTGTTGAGCAGGCTTATGAAAAAGGTTATTTAGGAAAAAATATTTTTGATTCCGGGAAAGACTTAGATGTTGTGGTGCACCTTGGTGCTGGCGCGTATATTTGTGGAGAGGAAACAGCTTTATTAAATTCACTAGAAGGCAGGAGAGGAGAGCCAAGATTAAAGCCTCCTTACTTTCCAGCAGTAAAAGGGCTATACAATAAACCAACATTGGTAAATAATGTTGAAACAATATCTTCTGTTCCTTGGATTATAAATAATTCTGGAAAAGATTATGCAAAGCTGGGTGTTGAAGGCTCAACAGGAACAAGAATATTTAGCCTGTCTGGACATGTAAATACCCCAGGAAATTTTGAAATTGAAATGGGATGTTCATTTGGAGAATTTATTGATAATTTTGGAAATGGTATAAAAGAAAACAAATCTGTTAAAGCATATATTCCTGGCGGAGCTTCAGCCCCTTGGTTTACTGGAGAACAGTTAGATATAAAAATGACTATTGATGATGTTGCCAATGCTGGATCAATGTTAGGTTCTGGGGCAGTAGTGGTTATGGATGAGGATACAAACCTTGTTTTAGCTGCAAAAAGTATTGTTAGTTTCTTTGCTCATGAATCTTGTGGTCAATGTACTCCGTGTAGAGAAGGCACAACTTGGTTGGAAATGATATTAGAAAGAATTGCTAGTGGGAGAGGTAGAACATCAGACATAGATTTACTTCTTGATGTATGCGACAACATATCTCCCGGATTGGCCTGGCCTCCTCAAATGACTACAATTTGCCCACTAGGACCATCAGCTGTATCTCCAATTACCTCATTAATGGGAAGTTTTCGAGAAGAGGTTGAAAGCTTGCTTCCAAAGAAAGTACTAATTAATAATGAGTGAAAATATAAAATTTACAGTAAATGGTAATGAGCTTGAAGCTAAATCAGGAGAGTTACTGATTGAAGCTTGTGAAAACTCTGGAATTCATATACCAAGATTTTGTTGGCATAAAAGATTAGAACCAGTTGGTATGTGTAGGATGTGTCTTGTTGAAGTTGAAACACCAAGAGGCAAAGCCTTAGTACCTTCATGTACAACAGAAATAACAGAAGATCTTGTAGTTGAAACAGAATCAGAGGTAGTTACTAAAGCTCAAGAAGGTATTTTAGAATTTTTATTAATTAACCACCCTCTTGATTGTCCTGTTTGTGACAAAGCAGGCGAATGTCCTCTTCAGGACCAAACAATGGCCTATGGCCCAGGAGAGTCTCGATTTGTTGAAGAAAAGAGACACTTTGAGAAGCCAATCTCAATTTCAGAAATAATACTTCTTGATAGGGAAAGATGTATTCTCTGTGCAAGATGCACAAGGTTCTCAGATGAAATTTCAGGAGATCCTTTAATTGAATTTATACAACGCGGTAATAAAACAGAAGTTAATACATTTCCTGATGAGCCTTTTAGATCATATTTCTCCGGTAACACTGTCCAAATTTGTCCCGTAGGAGCATTAACATCAACATCTTATAGATTTAAAGCTAGACCATGGGATTTGAAAAAAGTTTCTTCAACATGTAATTGTTGTTCTGTAGGTTGTTCTATTGAGTTAAACACTTCACAAAATAAAATGTTAAGAATATTAGGTGAAGATAATGAATTTACCAACCAAGGATGGCTTTCAGATAAAGGTAGGTACAATTTTGATTATCTTCATTCTGAAAATAGGGTATTAAATATTCTGAATAAGAGCGAAGATTCCTTTAATGAAATATCTATTTCTGAAGCTATGGCAAAGATTAAAAACAAAATTGATGAGTTGGATAATCCGAACGTTAAATTCTTATTAGGTTCTAGTAGTACCAATGAAGAGTATTTTGTTATTAATGAAATAGGGAATTATTTAAATAAGGATAAATTTTTAAGCAGGGATAGTTCCAATATTTACTTTGGAGATGATCTTTTATTTGAGGGTTATTTTGGAGACCAGTATTCTCAAGCAAAGCTCGAAGACTTAGATAACTCAGAAACAATAGTTGTTTGGGCTGAAGATATTAAAGACAATCTACCGATTCTTTATTTAAGAATTAAAAAAGCAGTCAAGAATGGCTCTAAGTTAATTGTATTTGGACACACAAATACTTCAATAGCAGGTCTGGCTGATTTTTATTTTGGTGCAGACATAGTTTCTAATAAATTTGAATTAATTCGGAATCCAAATGAAATTGAAGATTTGAAAAATAATATTGAAGGGAAAAAAGTAACTGTTATTGCAGGTAAATCTACAGTTTTTCAAAAAAAAGAATCATTAGATAAGTTAATTAACTTTTTAAACGAAAAATCTGAGTTGCAAGTATTTAATGCGTTTAGCAAGGGCAATACTTTTGGTGCTTTACAAAATATAGATGAAGTGAAAGGTTTAAATGAATTTTGCAACGAATTTGATACTAATGCTAAAAATATTGTTTTTACAATTGGAGTTAATCCAGTAAATTCATCATTTTTTGGTCAAAAAATTAAGGAAAAATTAATTGCTTCAGATTTTGTAATTTCACTCGATTTATTTGTGAATGAAACAACAGAGTTAGCTGACTTGATACTACCTACAACTTCTTTAGGAGAGAAAGAAGGAACTGTAACAAATATGGAAATGAGAGTAATGAAACAGAATAAAATACTCCCTGCCCCTGGTTCAACATTATCTGAATGGGAATACCTAACAAGCATATTAAATGTACTTGGTGAAGATGTTAATTATAAAAATGAAAATGAAATTAACAATTATTTAAGTGAAAAATATATAAATCAAGAAAAACTACCAACTTTTGACAATTTAAACAAGCCAAGCAATTTATTTGGGGTTATAAACAAGAAAGATATAAATATTAATATTAAAGATCTTGAAGAAGATAATTTCTCTCTATTAATGGTCAGAAGACTTTATGGAGATTCAAGTACACAAATAAATTCTCCTTCTATTTCAATGTTGGGGGCACATAAATTTATTGAATTAAATTCAATAACCGCAAAAAAATACGGAATTAATTCAAAAGTTGGCAACTTAATTCAAGGTCCTAATTCAATATTGATAAATATAGATATAAATGAGTATTTACCAGACGATTTAGTAATAGCACCAATTAATAGAAGAGGTTTTGAAAATATAGATCCATGTTTAGATTTTGATATAACTGAAGCAAAAAATAGAGAGGAACTAAATGTCAACTGATATAATAATTTCTCTTGTTAAAGCTTTTTTAATCCTAGGTTTATTACTAACCAATACACTTCTATTAATTTGGCTAGAAAGAAAAGTTGTTGCAGGGATGCAAGCACGAGTTGGTCCAGATAGAGCGGGGCCCTTTGGAATTTTACAAACACTTGCTGATGCCATAAAGCTTTTACTAAAAGAACAAATAATGCCGCTTAAAGCTGACAGAGCTATGTATATTTTGGCTCCAATACTTGCATTAGTACCTTCATTTTTAATATTTATGATTATTCCTTTAGGTCCAGATATTGATATAGAAATAAATGGACAAAATATTAGAGTCCCTCTTGTTGGTGCCGATTTGAATGTTGGCGTTTTATTTTTCCTAGCACTTTCATCTTTAGCAGTTTATAGTGTAGTCCTTGCTGGCTGGTCTTCAGGTTCAAAATATCCTCTTTTAGGTGGCGTTAGAGCATCTGCTCAAATGATTTCTTATGAAGCAGCAATGGGTCTTTCACTGGTTCCAGTAATTTTATATTCTGGGTCTATGTCAATGACGGAAATAGTTAAAAGCCAAGAAGGCCATCTTTCAAGCCCAATACCATTTTTAGATGCGATAGTAAGTTTTATACCAAAGTGGAATATATTTCCTCAATTTGTAGCTTTTGCAATATTTTTTGTAGCTTCAATTGCGGAAGTAAACAGAG
>Ga0209036_1000008_pt1 | contig 85398 bp, 83 predicted proteins | sample MarorgKNORR_S2LV_3_FD_188222 | JGI IMG/M metagenome (GOLD analysis project Ga0209036, IMG submission 188222) | Marine microbial communities from the Southern Atlantic Ocean, analyzing organic carbon cycling - DCM_A/KNORR_S2/LV (SPAdes) (version 2) | ecosystem: Environmental > Aquatic > Marine >... | reverse complement strand
CTCGAACCCGGAAGTCAAGCCCTTCTGCGTCATTTCCTGTACTGTGGTGCGAAAGCCCACGGGAACGTTTGTCGCTGTGCCACACTCTCTTTCCTCCCCGCACAATTATAACATTCATGGGCGTAGCCATTAAAAGAAGGAGGTACCAAAATGACAATTTCAACTGGTGATATACTAGGAAATTCGCAAGTCGGTGTTTACTTGAGTGTTATTGGGAAAAATTTGTTTTATCCTACCTCTCTTGAAAAATCAGCTATTGAAGAAATTGAACAAGCATTTGAATTAGAGATGAACCCGATACTTATTGGAGGTTCTTCTTTACTTGGTAGTTTAATCGTTGGTAACAGTAAAGGAATAGCAGTAGCAGATATTGCTACTGAAGAAGATCTAGATATTCTATCTAGCTTTGGAGAGGTAGTTATTTTAGAAAGTGGAGTTAATGCTGCTGGTAATTTAGTTGAATGTAACGATTTTGGAGCAGTCGTCAGTAAATCTATCCCTACTCCTGGAGTTGAATTAATAGGTGAAGTACTAGGTGTTAATACCGCAAGGACTAGAGTTGCTGGACAAGATACTGTTGGTTCTTTGTTAGTATCAAACAATAAAGGAGTTCTTTCACATCCTGATATCACTTCTTCAGAAGTCAAAGTTATTGAATCTGTAATGAATGTTCCAATAATGGTAGGGACTGTTTGTTTCGGTTCTCCGTATGTCGGTGCAGGCTGCGTTACTTCTGAGAAAAATGCGCTTGTAGGTTCTGGTTCTACCGGTCCCGAATTAAATCGTATAGAAGATGCATTGGGTTTAATCTGATTATATTGCAGTAGGTGCAACATGATCATCATCTTTATCTTCTTTTTTTCTGACTCTATTCCATACATTTTTCATTAATAATTCATGACATGATTCACAATAATGAAATCTTTTGTAAGCCTCTCTAAACGAGTATGCCTTATTTCCTGTTGCAACTAGAAAACCTTCTGGAGATAATCTACTAATATTAACTCCATTTTTTGAACAATCTCCATAATCACAACTTTTCATAATCTACCCACTCATTATTCATAATTGAAATTACCTAGTCTTTGCTATCTTTAGGTTGTATAACAATTAAAGGCATATTTGCTTCAATACTATCTCCTGATTCACAGTTAATTTCAACTACTTTTCCTGAAATTGGTGCCTGTATTTCATTTTGCATTTTCATTGCTTCTAAAATCATTATTACTTGCCCTTGCTCAACTATTTGGTCCAAAGAAACATTTAGCGAAACTATCTTTCCAGGTATTGATGAAGAGATTTTCCCTGAGAGCTTTCTTTTACTACCTCCTCTTTTTCGAGATTGTTTAGAGTTTGATAAACTTCCTTCTGTTCTAACATTAAAACTGACTCCTTCAATTTCAACAATCCAAGTATCTCCATTCCTTTCTATAAAAACCTCAAAATCCTCATTATCTACATTAATCTTCATTCTTTCTTTCAAAAAAATCACCTCGAAGTACTTCTCTTAGATTTATACGAGGTTAAATTTCTTTTCCCTAATAACATTCTTCTATGATCAACAACCCATTCTTTACCTGTTTGTCTATATTCTGAAACATTAATTGAATCTCCTTTTGATGTTTTTAAAATAACAGCTGCAATTGCAACCTTTTTTAATAGATTAATCCTTTCTTTTTCCATATTAAAACCTCTAAAGTGGAATATTTCCATGTTTCCTTTCAGGCCTTGTTTCCTCTTTCTCAAGTAGGGCTCCCAGCGCCTTAACTAGTACTTTTCTGGAATCTTTTGGCTGTATTACGTCATCCAAGTAACCTAATGCAGCTGCTTGATATGGATTTGCGAAAGTTTCATTATAATCATCAACGAGTCTCTCTCTTTCTTGTTCTGGGTTACCTGCACTGTTAATTCTTCTCCTGTGTATAATCTGAACTGCTCCATCAGCTCCCATTACTGCTAGTTGAGCACTGGGCCAAGCAATATTGTAATCCCCTCTGATATGTTTTGATGACATTACATCATATGCTCCTCCATATGCTTTTCTTGTGATAACTGTAATTTTAGGTACAGTGGCTTCTGCGTATGCGTATAGTAACTTTGCCCCATGTCTAATAATCCCGCCCCATTCTTGATTTGCTCCTGGTAGGAAACCCGGAACATCCACTAGAGTCAATATTGGTATGTTAAATGCGTCACAGAACCTAACGAATCTTGCCGCTTTTACTGAAGCATCTATATCTAGACAGCCTGCCAAAATTTTTGGTTGATTTGCCACAATACCAATTGTATGACCTCCTAATCTAGAGAATCCTACGATTATATTCCTTGCATAGTCGCCTTGAACTTCTAGAAAAGCACCATCATCAACTATTTCTTCTATTACTGTAACCATGTCATAAGGTTGGGAAGGATTTTCTGGAACTAAATCATCTAATCTCTCACAACTTCTTGAAAGAGAATCATTTGTAGATTTAGTAGGTGCCTTTTCTAGATTATTTGATGGTAATAATTGGATTAGTTCTCTCACTATTTCAAGTGCATCATCATCATTCTCTGCTGTAAAGTGAGTGACACCCGATTTACTAGCATGGGTCCCAGCTCCTCCTAACTCCTCAAAAGAAACTTCTTCATTAGTTACAGTTTTTATTACTTCAGGCCCTGTAATAAACATATGTGATGTCTTATCTACCATGATTACGAAATCGGTAATTGCTGGAGAATAGACCGCACCTCCTGCGCAAGGGCCCATTATTACAGAAATTTGTGGTATTACTCCACTGGCTCTTACATTTCTGAAAAATATTTCTGCATATGATCCTAAACTAGCGACTCCTTCCTGAATTCTTGCCCCACCGCTGTCATTCAATCCAATTACTGGCGCACCGGTTTTCAGAGCCATATCTAAAATTTTACAAATCTTCAATCCATGCATTTCTCCTAATGAGCCTCCGTATACTGTGAAATCCTGAGCAAAACAGTATACTACCTTTCCATTAATGGTGCCATGTCCACAAATGACACCATCTCCTGGTATTACATTTTTATCCATGTCAAAATCTCTGCATCTATGTTCAACAAGAGAATCAACTTCCATAAATGAATCTTCATCTAATAGTTGTTCGATTCTTTCTCTTGCTGTTAACTTTCCTTTCGAATGCTGAGCCGCAATTCTCTTTTGCCCTCCCCCTGCTTCAGATTGGGCTTTTCTCCGACGCAGTTCATCGATACGTTCCTTCACGCCAGACATATATGGTGATGAATGACAAGACTCAGCCAATTAGCATTACTCTTCGTCAAACTCTTTTAAATCGATTGTTTGAAATCGTTTGCCCCGCCCCATGTCTTTGTTATGAGCATGCGAATTGTAATCGCTAAGCCGGGATTAGACGGTCATGATAGAGGTGCAAAGGTCATTGCGAGAGCTCTAAGAGATGCAGGTCATGAAGTAATTTACACTGGTTTGAGGAGAAAACCCTCTGAAATTGTTCGTGTTGTAATGGATGAAGATGCAGTCGCAGTAGGTCTTTCCACATTATCGGGTGCACATAATGTACTAATTCCCAAAGTATGTGAAGAATTGATATCTAATAATATGGGAGATGTAATTGTTTTTGCAGGAGGTATTATCCCCGAATCTGATAGAGAATATTTGTATTCATTGGGTGTTAGGGCGATATTTGGTCCAGGTACAAAAACTAGTTCAATTATTGATTTTTTAGAAACTATTTCCGAACGTAGAGATAGTAAATTGGATGTTGGTGTAGGGGAAAAAACAGGATGGAGATGGTCTTGAATTTAGAACAAAACATTTCTCTAGCCAAGCATGGAAATAGGAGAGAACTTGCTAGATTATTGTCAATAATTGAATCTGGAAAGAAATTACCTGTAGAAGAATCTAACCAATCATGGGTTTTGGGTGTCACGGGGCCTCCAGGTGTGGGTAAATCTACCTTAATCGGAGTAATGATAGAAGAATGGGTCCGAAGAGGAGAGAAAGTTGCCGTTCTTGCAATTGACCCTTCCTCTCCCAAAAGTGGTGGAGCATTACTAGGAGATAGAATGAGGATGACATCCGCAGATAATGGCGAATCAGTTTTCATTCGAAGTCTAGCTACAAGAAATCATCCTGGAGGATTAATGCCTTTTTTGAACCCCATGATAAATTTATTATCTTACTGTGGATGGACGAGAATAATAATCGAAACAGTTGGAAGCGGACAATCCGAAATAAGAATAGTTGCTTTCGCAAATAGGATAATGTTGGTCGATGGGCCTGATCGTGGCGATATAATTCAGGCAGAAAAAGCAGGCATTATTGAATTAGCGGACATAATAGTAATTAACAAATCAGATTTACCAAATGCAGATAATGCTGCTAATTCAATTAAGAAATCATTAGAATATTCTGATAAGAATAATGATATTATTGTTATGCAAACCTCATCAATTAATAATAATGGTATTTCCGAATTAATTGAAAAATTAGATAATCTTAATGTAAATAATGAAAGAAATCTTTTGAGAGTAAAGGAAAGATTAATTTCAGCTTGGGATCATAAGTTACTTTCAAATCCATCTTTGGATGAAATATTATTAGACTTGCAGTCAGGGGAGATAAATCTGGATGAGGCATTGCAGAATCTTTGAAATTATTTAGAGGTGTAGAATTGACTGACAGTGTAATCCCAATAGATATAGATCATGCTAAACATTCTATTGGGGGGATGAAAGGTCATATTTTTAGACGATTTACTCATGTTATCATGTGCTTAATTCCTTTTTTATATTATACCAAAGGGTCTCAACTTTCAGGTTTATTCTCCATGGAACCGACCGATTTTGTCACTTTTTGTCTACTTTTACTGATTTTTTTGGAAGTATTAAGGTTATACTTTGGAATAGTTATTGTAGGGCAAAGAGAGTATGAAGCAAAGCAAGTTTCAGCACTTGCTTGGGGTGCATTCGCTGTTTGTTTGGCATTGATAATATCTCCCGAGTCAAAAAATTTTGAAGGAATGGAATCAGGAATGTATGCTGCTCCACTAATTTGGGGTTTGACTTTTGTTGACCCCATAATGGGCGAAATTAAGCGTTCAAAAAGGGGGATGAAAGTTGCAATATTTGGTGGTTTAATAACATCATATATCATATGGTTTTCTAGTTCTTATTATCTCGGAACTCCAATAATTGCCTCAATTATTTTAGCCCCATTGACCGTACTCGGTGAATTGCCCACTGTAAAATGGATTGATGATAATGCAACAATGATTCTTGTCCCATTAACAGTGTTGTTATTCATAGAACCATTTCTTTGAATATTCATCTGCGTCATGTTTACATTCTTACTACCTTTCGAAGGCATGATAATCATGGATGATAATGAAATAAATGATATTACGGAATCCTCAATTTCTCAAAATACATACGTTATGATTTGGGTGATTGCATCTTTAGCATCACTTGCAATATTTGTGAAATATTTCTGATTTCATGGTAAACGCTGAATTAAATACCTGTAATTATTGGATATAATATGTGTGGTATAACCGGCATTCTAGGTAACGGAGATTATACCGTCCTTAGTTCAATGTCAAAAAATCTATCTCACAGAGGACCTGATGGTTCAGGTAGATTCGAATCAGATATAGTTGTAGGAAGTATCTGCTTAGCCCAATCAAGACTTGCTATAGTTGATGTAAATGGTTCAAAGCAACCTATCGAATCTAATCATAATTGCGTCTTAGTACAGAATGGTGAGATCTATAATTTTCAAAAAATAAAATTTGATATTCCAAATTATCCTTGGCTTACTTCAGGAGATAGTGAAACTATTTTAGCGCTTCACCGTAAGTATGCTTATGATGATAAAAAAACATATGAAGTCCCTATTGGTAAAAAAGTAGGCTCTTTGTTCAAGACTAGCGGTGCAGATAAATTAGGAAATAATGCAGAAAAACATAGGTCTTGGGTTTCTAAGCTAGATGGTGTCTGGGGTTTTGCTCTATGGAATCCTCAAATTAGAGAATTAATTCTTTGTAGAGATCCTTTGGGTGTGAAACCCCTATTTAGAACATTATTGCCTGACGGTACACTTTTGTTTGGCTCTGAGATTAAGTCATTCTATGCGCATCCTGATTTCGAAGCAAAGCCAGATATTAACGCATTGGCAGTTAGGTTGGCTTTTGAATATCCTCTAGATTACACTACACTTTTCTCAAATGTAACTTCGGTAGCACAAGGTACAATTGAAACTTGGTCTATAGACAAAGATGGAAAAGCAGTTCTTACGGGCGTTACAAGATATAATAATGAGAAAATATCTCCAAATAAAGATTGGAATCCGACTTTAGATGCAAAAAATCTCTTGGATTCTTTGTACAATGGAATCGAATCAAGAATGATGTCAGATGTACCATTGGGAGTTGTGTTATCTGGAGGTTTAGACTCTAGCCTTGTTGCAGGTTTATCTAAGAAAGTATCAGATTCTAAGGGGCTTAAATCTCCTGATGTTTGGACAGTCGCTGGCGATGAGAATAATCCCGATATGGTAGCTGCTGTTAGAGTGGCTGAGCACTATGGGCTAAATCATCATAAAAAAATCATAGATCCTGAAAAATTTTGGCACACTCTTCCTAATTTTATTTGGAGTGGTGAAGATTTAGATATATCTGTACTTTTCTGGCAGCCATTATTTGAGGAGATGTCAAAAAGTGTTAAAGTCGGCATTTGTGGACAGGGTGCTGATGAATTACATGCAGGGTATTCAAGGTATAAAGATTTGAATAAACATTCTAAATTAATTGATGGTAGATTGAGTGATTTCGGTGAATTATCTATTGAAAAAGAGTTTATTGGTCCTGGACAACCTTGGATTAATAGTAATTTTTCAGCTCAGAGTAATTTCACAAGTGTCAATAATACATTACAATTTGAACTAGATAGAGGACAATTGACAAATTTCCAACTTAGATTGGGAGATAGACATAGTATGGCATTTGGTGTGGAGGCTAGAATCCCTTTCCTATCTCGTGAACATAGGACCCTTTCTCATAGGATTCCTGTTCACTGGAAAATTAATGATGTAGATGAAAAGTTAGCTTTGCGATGTGCTGCCAATCTAACCGATCTTCCCAAAGATATCGTAAAGAGGCCAAAGATGCCTGCAGGGACTGCTACAACTCCTGATATTATGAGTGATTTGCTATCTGAATTAACGCCGATCGCTAAAGATTGGTCCGACGATTATGGAAAATTATCTCCGATGCTAAAAAGACAACCAGATATGGCTATTGGGATGAGATTATTCCATGCAATGCACCTAACTGATAATCAAGATGGAATCCGAAAAGGTTCAGTAATGGACTTAATTTATGATGTCAGCGATTGGAATAGTCTGTAAATACTAATTATCTACATCAGACCATCAGTCATCTGATTTTTGTTCTAATTCTGAATTTCCTTTTTCTCCAGATTCTATTTCTATGCCTTCCATCCCAACAATTTCATAATTTGATGGAAACATTGCTACGATTACACCTGCTACCATGAATCCAAGAGCCATCTCGAATTCTCCATGTACCATCATTAATTCCAATGCTATAACTACCAATAATAAACCTCCTAAATTAGACACCCAAACCAATGTTTTGAACGTAGATAATGAGACTCCAGTACTTGACCCTGTTCTTTTAGGTCCAAATTCTGCTCCAAATCTTACCGGGTCATCTTTCGCCATTTTTTTCACCTATCAATCATTACTATCGCATCCGTAGGACAAGATAGAACACATAGTTTACAACCAGTGCACGGATCTCTCAAAACTCTAGCTTTTTTATTTACTTCGATGTTCATTATTGGACTGGCCAAAGGTTTGTCATAGAGTTCTATAGCATCATCATCACAAACTATTGTACATTGGTCACAACCTATGCATAATTCTTCTTTAATCCATGCTACGGTATCTTCTCCGCCCTTCATTGATGCTAATTCTCCTGCCTTTAATGAATTTAGCATTATTCTAATCTTTGTTTGCTGTTTCTTACGACGTTCCGCTACATCTGTTGCGTCCGTCATGAACCACGCGAGAACATCATTCTACTCAATACTATGTTTTCTTTAGTCAGATTAATTTCTGAGGTTCTTCTGCGTGGTACCATGAATGATTCGTCCAATGCACAAAATACTGAGATAGATTCTATGATTCTGCTAGGCATTATTCTGCCTTCATCAATTTGGATAACTATGTATCTTTTTTTATCTATTGAAATCGCCTGGATTTCATTTCCGTGCGGATTATTAGTAGGATTTTTCCTTTGGTTAATTGCTTTAGGTTATGAGAATTCCATGATGGCTAAAGCCACTGTTGTTGGAGTTCTGTTAAATTTAATTCTTTCTTTCATTTCTGCATATTATGCATTTTTATGATTACTGATTCTTAGCATTAACCTGCCTTGCTAGGAATGATACAACATCCAAAATCTCGAAATCATGCCTAGGATCACCTTCAAACTTTAAACATTCAAAATGACTTACACATTTAGGGCATGAAGTCAACATTACATCCGCTCCCGTAGCCTTTACTTCATCAAATCGCTGAATTCTCAATGCTCTACTATTCTCATTACAAGACATCATACTTGAAACTCCACAGCATAATCCATCTTCTTTCGTATGCTCCATTTCAACCAAATCTACACCTTCTACTGCTCTAACTAATTCTCTCGGTTCTTCATAGATATTCATCTGTCTACCTAACCTACACGGGTCGTGATATGTTACAGTTAGATCTTCTTCTGTTTGTAGGTTCATGTCGAAACCATTTTCAATTAGATATTCAGTAGTATGCATCACTTTCATATCCTCTAATTCATAGTCCATTGCGAATGTCTTGAAACATTCTGCGCAAGAAGTAACCAGAGTATCAATTCCTGATTCTCCTAACTTTTTCTGGTTGTAAGATTTTAATTTTTCAAAGACTTCGGTCATGCCTTGCCATTTTTGATCATGTCCACAACATTTCAGGAAGTCTCTGCCTAAGTAGGTAACTTCTGAGCCCATATCTTCGAAAAGAGTGAATGCAGCAGTAGTAGTATCTCCTAGATTCATTGTGCCTTCATTGACATGACTGAAAATCATTTCTTGATCAATATAGTCAACGCAACCTGGATAGTATCCTACATTGGAATCAATGGGGTATTCTTCAACGCTGATGAAGCTTTCATCAGCACCTTCTTCTGCTTCTGCGGCTAGAACAGCTTGTAGTAATGTGTGTGGTATTTCTGTAGCTGGAGGGCCTCCTACGATCAGACTTCTTCTTATGTCTACATATGAGTCATAATCAACAAGCTGGGGGCATGCATTAGTGCAGGCAGTACACGTTAGACATGAGTAAAGTGGGACGCCATCATCTTCATTATTCCAGGAATTATAAATTATGTTCAACTTATCTCCCGCGTTGAATAATCTTACAGGACAGGCATCATCGCAAAGATCACATCCATAACATTTGTTCATTTCCCATTCATATCCTCTTGCCATACTTCTCATTAATATGAACACCATTGCTCCAACACCCAGACAAGGTATGAATAATGAATAAATTAGCTTTGCATCAAGACTCTTAGGATTTTTATGATATGTAGGATTATCAACCATTAGCGCTGTTAATTCCGTAGGTTCTAATGTTATCTGAGATCTCAAAACAGCTGTACCGTCATCACCAATCAAGAGTGGTTGGTAAACAGTTACAGAATAATCCATTATCATGTTGACCGACGAATTAACATCCTCACTTGTGGAAGTAAATAGTAGTGTATATGACTCTCCTGAATCTAGGTAAATACTATCTGATGAACAGGTATCTCCTTCATTACTCCACAATATATTACTGTCCGAATCACTAAGGGTAAGAGTTTGTGCATGCACTCCTGCTCCTCTAACTGTGGTTCTAAAGTTACAACTTATATCAGCAGGTACACTTTCTATTCCAAAGTCCTCAACATTGAAAACTTGAGAATCAGAGAAAATTACTTTTTCGTTTCCTAATTCAGTACCTGTGTAGGTTTCTTCTCCAAATACTGCGTTCCTCCCAGTCTCTGGTGCTGAATGTTCGTTAACTCCCGCAAAATCAAAAATAACCTGTTTTGTCGGTTGATATATTCCCCAGTCTACCCAATGAACTGCGGGAAGAACACAATAGTCTGCTAGATCTTCCCCATGAGTCAATGATTGCCATACAACAATATCTTGTGATTCTTCGTATGGTAAGCATTCTTCTGACCATTCTGCCCAAACATTTCCTTTCTCAACATGGATTAACGTGTCCAAAGGTTGTGTTGTCAATTTGTCAAGTTCACTGACATCGTCCATTGCCCCAAGTCCTCCGTAATCCCAAAAACCATCTTCATAAATAGGCCATGTAACTACACATATAAGGAAAGCAGCCACTGCCGAACCTACGGCAATTTGTCTTCCTATAACAGGAGTTAATCTAGCTCCTAATGCATTCAATCCAAATCTTCGAACTGTGAAATATATTACTGCAAAAATGAAAATTCCCGTCAGAATCCAAGGTATTGCATTGAATATCTCAGCAGTCCAAGGTTCCTGTCTTCCGCAGAAAAGATAACTATGTGAATCTGCCCAACAATAATTTGTTAAATCCTTAGCATATAATTCTAAGAAAATATTAATCGAGAATACAGAAATAAACCAAACATGAGCTAAGTATATTGCACCTGCAGTTGCAAACCATGGATCCTCTACACCTCTCTTTTCTCTTCCAGGTAAGAACGGTGGTAATGCAAGAAGACCCACTGGTATTCCAGTAATTGCAGCGCCCCACCAAGCTGCATTCCAGAATATATATTCGGCACCAAAGAATGCACCTATAGGGCCAGCAGGTATAGTGTAAGATGGTAGATATTCTCCCCATCTCAGATATCCATATGAAAATAACACATACCAGTCAGGAAAAACGAATCCAGCTTGTGCAAATGGATCTGCTGCGCTGTGAAGTGGTGGCGGTATTAACCAACAATAATACGCTAAGGTTGCAATCATCGAAGCGAAAATTATAGTGTCTCTGAGAACTTCTGATGGCCAAAATGGGTGACCCATATGAGGGCGCCTTCTTTCTTGATCGCCCTCGATTAGACTATCTCTTTCGCTGACATAGACGTCTGCAATCCGACCAAATCTTTCCATTATTCCCATTCAAAACATCTCCTAATGTGGCTCCGCAATACCTTGAACCCAAACAATAAATAAATGGGCAATAATTAGAGTAGTAACGATTACTGGTAGTATGAATACATGTAAGAAATACATTCTAGTTACAGTTTGTCCTGATAGGGATGTACCTGCGAATAGTGCTTTAGCCATCCATCCGCCTATCAGAGGTGTAGATGTAGCCATATTTATTCCAATAGTAGCAGCACCGAACGCTAAACTGTCCCATGGTAGCAGATAACCAGAATAACCGAAGAATATAGTAAAGAACATCAGTGCTACACCTATTAACCAATTCAATTCTCTAGGATTTCTGTATGCTCCCGTAAAGTAAACCCTACACATGTGCAAGAATACCGCTGCAACCATAAAATGAGTTGTCCAATGATGGATTGATCGAATAATATAACCAAATGGCAACTGAGTCATGATAAATTCCATAGAAGAATATGCAGGAGTAGGATCTCCTTCACCTCCTGGGACGTAATAGAGACCTAGTACAGTTCCAGTAATCACCAATATAACAAATGCAAGGAATGATATCCCTCCTAGGCAGTAAAGAGGATACCAATACCAAATTATCCTTAGTTTATATTTTTCAGCATGGGTCAATGGCATCTGTCTATGCATACTGTGGTAAGCATTCTTACTCATTCCCCAGTAATCTTGAATCCTGAATCTTGTATCTAACCAAGAAAAAGCCCACAAAAATGCTTTCTCCGCTAAACCCATACCTGAGGCATTAGTCTCAACCGCCCTAAGAATATCTTTCCTAGGCATATCATCTCTCTCCTTACGAAGAGTAAACGCCACTAGCACTACTACTATTGCAATGAAGAACCATAAAAACCAGAATTGTATCATCTTTTCACCTCATGCGCAATATGCATACCAATCAACAAAGTCTGGTAATGCTTCAATCATATCTCCATTAAGAACGAATGGTATCAATGGCATTCCATTAGGGGACGGTCCGCCTACTTTTTTGATTCCAATGTAATCGAAAGGAGTCCCCCTACCCATACTATTTTTCTCTATAGCAGTGGGGTCAAACCTACTGGAATGACATATACAGAATAATTTATTCCCTCCGGACTCGGTTCCGCCTGCCTCCCAACTATCATTAGTGTAGTCATTTGTTACGAGTTGCCAACCAGGAATACAACATAGGTGAGGGCATCTCGAGAAAACAATAATCAGATTATCGTGTATAGATAATGATGAATATTCCGCTTTTTCATCGACTTCATACCCCGAGCCGATGTACTTGCCTCCTGAACTATATCCGTCTAAATATTGAAATCTTGGCTTATTTGAAGCAGCTGCGGAATTTTTATTCTCTTCATGAGGGACATAAACTACGTTTACTGGCATTCCAGACCATACTCCTTGAGCACCGGCCATTCCAGTATTGCTGCTTGCTGCGGCTTGTACGAATGCATCATAACTCATTGGCTCTAGATGACTGTCACCATACCAAACAGTATCTTCTGCACCTGTTGGTACCCAAAATCTGACAGCAGTATCTCCTCCGCCGGTGTCTGCTTGTCCCATTAATAATGATGCAAAACCTATGCTGCCCAAACTCGCTAGAGTGATTCCTCCTGCAGCAGTATTGAACGAATATCTTAGGAAATCTCTCCGATCTATCAATTTGGATTCTTCATCGTTAGAGATGTCTTCTCCGGATACTGGGCGTAATCTAAAATTTCTACTCATAATTAAACCTCATATTTTTTCCATCCTTCAGAATCATTTGGAGTAATATATTTATTTCTCCTATGTTTGATAATTACTAAATCGGGCATTACAAATCTCAGATATACTATTCCCATTATAATCAATGTAGTCAGAGTCATTGCCAAGAATAATGATAATAGTTGTTGATCCCAATGGTTGTATAGTCCGTAACTCAAAGAACCTGCCCAAAACAGCGTCCAAACTATGCCCCATAATCCGAGAAGAATGATAATAATTGAATCTCCAGCAGGAGATAGACTAGATCTTACTACCGTTCCAGGAGTCGGCTCATTGAAAACTCCATGATCCACTGCAGATAGATAAGTCTCTTCAGAAAGTTCGACTCCATCAAGTGCTGATCGTGCATCATCTATGGAAACTTTTCCAGACTTGACTTGCTTAAGCAATTCCAGTACTACATCTTCTCTCATATTTGGTCACCTCTTCTTTCGTGTTTGATTCGTAATCTTAGGAGGTTAGATCTACCTTTGTAATTTTGTGAGAATCCATATCTCAAAAAGAAGCCACAGAAGATGATTACAATTATTACAGCAAAGAATCCTAGTAGGCCTAACCAATGAGCTCTAAGAGCGGCTCCCATATGGTGTAAATCTACATGAGATTCTTTTGGAGCGGGGGGCTCTATTTCTCCATTTCCTGAGAATACAGTGCGAGTTTTCCCATTATCTGCTCCTTCATCTACAGTTACTGTTAATCTATTCCATCTATCCAAAGCGGAAGGAATCGCATCACCATTCACAGTATTTCCAGCGATCCAAAAATTCACCGGGCCACTTCCTGTTTCTGGTGCTGTCCAAATCAAATACCATGTTCTATCTTCGGTTTTAGAACCCGAATCTGTATGAGTCAATGTATTTTCTTCATCTTCCCAATTTTGAACAAGTGATTCTGAATCAACACCAGCTGCAAGAATTCCCTGAGTGACTCTCATAGCAAAACCTCCTGTTTGTGCTCCACCAATTTCCGCACCTCCAATCAATTGAAGAGTCATAGGATAAGACTTTCCTGCTTCATAATGGAATGGGACATGATCTAGCACTACAGTAACAGAATTATCCGGTTCTTCTGCATGACATGTACAACCCGCAAGTGAGACATCTCCTTCGCCGTCAGAATCTCCACCAATTCCTGTGTGGTATGCTTGGGTTGTGGTTGCTAAAAACAGCGCTAACACAACTAAAACCAAGGTCCGACGGCTGACGCGATTGAAGTTGTTCATATCTCACACCTATGGACATACCTCGCCACCTGAATGAGGGATATTAACCTTCCAGTTTCCCGCCTTCGAGGTTGAGTGATTTAATATCTATTTTGAGCCATCAAACATCAACAACACTCAAACCAAAATAACACTCCGAGATACATATGACAAAGCACACTTGGAAGAATATTTACGATCTTTCAGATGAACAGTTGCATAATCTTGACAAAGCAGAAGATTTGATAGAAATGATGGATTTAACCAAAGCGGAGGCACTTCTTTTGGATATGAAAAAAGAAGATCCTAAGTGTGTTCCAGTATTGAATGTTCTAGCTCACATGTATGGTCGACATTTATCTGACTTTGAAGAAGCAATTAAATTCTATAATCTTGTTTTAGAAATTGAGCCGGATAATGCATGGGCGAGAGATGAAAGACGTAAATATAGTCGATATCTGTCCTATGATTGAAGTATGTCTAAACACTAGTTATACTCCTAGACTACTATGGATCAGGGCGCTCTACTAATTGTTGGTGTAGGAGGCCTAGGCTCTCTTTGGGCAGAAAGATCGCATTCAAGATGCTCAAATTTCTCGGATCTTTTACTAATTGATGCCGATGAAAATACATTCAATGGAAGTCCAGAAGCACATTGTTTGCATCTCGATGCATCCGGAGAGGCAAGAGGTGCAGCGGCTTTACCAATGTTAGCTAAACATAGATTAAACGAAGGTGTAAAGGAAATTCAGCCTTTATTAGATAAAGCCGAACTAGTTGTGATATTAACATGCTTAGGTGGTGGAGTAGGTTCCGGTGCAGCATCTGATTTTGCTAGACTAGCTAGAGAATCCGATTGCATGGTAGTTTCAATAGTTGGTTTCCCATTTGCTGAGCAACCAATTAGATATCAATTAGCCGAAGAATCTTTTCCTGATTTATATGAAAATTCTAACGTTTGTATTAAAGTTAGTCTTGAGCGATTATCTTGGCAATCCAAAGAAAGAAAACTTGATTGGAAAAAAGGTGCAGGTTGGATTGAAGAATTGGTAGAGGGTTTACTTTCGACGCTCGCCAAGGTAGGGAAAATCAACCTTGATTTAATGGACTTCAAGACTATTGTTGAACATCCTGGAGAAGCAACTATTCTTGTTGGTTCAGGAGATACTAATTCATTATCTGAAATAGTGAAAACTGCTTTGCAATCTCCCTTATCTAATTTAGAAGTTTCAGGTGCTAAAGGCTGTTGGATTCAAGTTGAGGGAGGCCCAGATATGACTATTTATCACCTTAATTCTGTAACTGAAGAGTTTGTTTCATTGCTAGACTCTGACTGTCAAGTACTTCTTGGGGCTCGTTCCAGTGATGAGATGATTGGACGTATTAGAGTTGTAGCTGTTGTCAGTGGTCTTAGGACATCTTCGAACCGTTTGATTGGTTAACTATGACTTATCCCATGTGTTGTGCCTAAAGTCAAGAAGTCAGCCAGGGGAAAACATCGATGGATAGGTTTTCAGTTAGATGTTGAAGAATATTCTAGGCGAAGTTGTGAAGATTTTTTTTCTATTATTTTCGAAGAAATTCCATGGAAACTTTTTGATTTTAAAAATATTAATGGTGCTTACTATGGCATTCTTAAAGTACCTCTTGAATATTATCTTAATGCTAAGGATCTAGTTAACCAACAAGAATTTTCTTCCACAATTACTTCATCAGGAAAGATAAAACTAGTCCGTCAAAGAATGGGTTTAAAATAGCCAATTTAGGTTGTTGAGATCTTCTATGATTACTTCATTGCCTCTACAGATTGTGATTAATTGACCGTAATCATTTATTCCTACAACTCTGGTTTTTTCATTACTTATTTTCAATGAATAACCTCTAGATAATAATTTTGAAATCCCTCTCCAGGACTCTATTTCGATTTTATCAGATAATAAATTACTGGGTAATAATTTGTGTTCTTCAAATAGTGTAGATAAAGCAGCATCAACTTTCTTCAGAAGATTCATTTTTGTAGTCCCAGGCATTTTTTCACTCCATCCTTGAGTTTCAACACCTGGTATATTTTTTCTTGCATGATTTATGCCAACGCCAATTCTCAAACATTCGTCTTGATTATCCATTTCAATCAAAATCCCAGCTATTTTTTTACCATTTTTATCACAAATGTCATTAGGCCATTTACAATATTCTTCTAATAAACCCGCAATCCTCGTTCCAACTATAATTTGTATAATTCCCGGCTTTATTGATTTTAGAATTGATTTTCTAATGTTCCATGTAGCTGTTAGATCTTTTTTATCTGAAATCCAGATTGAATCTCTCCTCCCTCTACCTTCAATCTGATTGTTGGCGGCTACTCTCTGCCAACCTATGTTAGGTAATTTTTTCACTTCTTCCATAGTTGATTGACACTCCTCCAAAAATAGTATTGATGTTCCTTGCCCAGGTTTCCAATATGCGACAATTTCAATTTTTTCATCATATATCCAGATTGATTTGATTATCCTATGTGACCATCCAAGTTCAATCCAATAATTGGTAGTACTCGGGCTTATCGGATATTTTCTTTGTAGAAGTATTATCAATAAATCTGGTTCCAGATTTTCTTGATTTATTTCTAAAAAATCAGCTAATTGATGCCCCCATCCTTTGTCTCCTAAATCAGACATAGATGCTTCTTCTATCCACTCCAACCTAGGTTCATCAGATGAAGGTGGATTTAGATAAGGCAAATTCCAGAATATTAGTTTTGTATTCTGCGGTATTGCGAATCCTTCATCTCCTAATCCTCCTTCTCTAAAATTAATCCTTTCATGAACAGAAGCCGATTCAGAATTCTTCTTTGCAGCAGCAATTGCATAAGGATTGATATCACATGATTCCAGAAACCATCCGTTCTTGGCCAGTATGATACTTAGTATTCCTGAGCCGCAACCAATTTCCATGGCCTTACCGCCTGATTCTAAATTTTCTAATATTTCTTTCAGTAAAAATGAGTCCTCTCTGGGGGGATAAACTGTTCTAGGAATTTTGAGAGATATTCTCTCACCATTTCGCAATTCAATTTCTTTAATTTGAAGTTTTGTGATGGGATTTATCCTTTCACCTAAGTCCATAAAATCCTAACTCCTTTTCGGTATATTTTTTCAAAACATTTATGTCTAACAGCCCTGCTTTAGGTATGCCGATTGGGAACTCCTAACCTGCACCCCCTGTCCAGTGGTAGCCATGCCTCTACCATCAGATTCATAAATACCCCCTCAGTCCGACGACAGCCCAGCATATGCTATGGGCCTGCGGCATAGTCAAGGAAGACCTCAAAATAACATAATTGTTTCAAGTCTAAAAGTCCTTTTCTGGCTCGCAAGCCTGTGTTTTTGTTGGATAGTGGTGTTTGATTTGGCAGTTAAAAGTTCGACGAAAAAGAGATTAATGGAACTGGGTGTCTCCGAAGAACATGCCCACCGACTTGCAGACGATGCAAACATGGATGCAATCAAGAGAATGACTGTTGATCAAGTTGCTAAGAAAGTAGGTTTGGAAACTGGTGACGATGAACTAGAGAACATAATGGGTATTATTCGCGAACAAATGGCTTCAAGGAAGAGAAGTCGTAGCGGAAGAATTACAATTTCTAGAAAATCAATTCTCGATGACGATATCCCTCAAGGAGAAGATAGATTTAATGTTTTGAATCATTTCTTGGTTCCTCATCACGAATTAGTCCCTGTTGATCAGGAGGAAGCGCAACTTGCTCCATGGGACATGCTTCAAACTGACTTCGATGGCAGCTCGAGATTAGCAAAAGAATTGTTGCCAAAGGTCCTTATCACAGATCCTGCAATCCAGGCAATTAAAGAAGTTGAAGAATCTAATAATTCAGAACTTCCAGCTGGCTGGTTGACTAACAGAGTTGTAAAAATAGTCAGATACAGTAGGTCTGCTGGTTCCTCTACCGCATTCCGATTAATTGTGGAGAGTACTTAGGAGTTGATATCATGAAGGAAATTGTAGAAAGTTATTTTCAAAGAAGAAGTCTAGTAAATCATCAATTAATGTCATACAATGATACAATTTTAGGCGGTGAAGGCCGCAAAAGTCGTATGGAAAAAATAGTCAGAAATATTCGTGTAGGTACTGATGAACCTGTTGAGATGATTCCTGGTGGAAAAGATGGCGGTGGAGCGATTAAACTCGACGTTCTTGAGAAGGAAATTTACGTTCGTTTGAAAGGTCTAAGATTAGGAAATCCTACTATTAGAGAGGCTAATGGGGCTGAACATCCTGCAACTCCTTTGGAGTGTAGAATTCGTAAATTAACATATTTCTCTCCAATCTACATGGATTTCGTAATCTACCGAGATGATATTCCTCCAGAGCCAGGACAAACTCATGGTTCTATTGAAGAGTCAAGTGTACATATTGGAAATCTTCCAATAATGGTTCGTTCGGCACGATGTAATCTTCATCCTGATCACATTGCTGGTTCTCAAGATTCTCCTAGGAAATTATCCCCTCATACTTCGGCAGATGACGCTGAATACCATGAGACGCTATTAAGAAAGTTTGGAGAAGACCCTATGGATCCTGGTGGTTATTTCATAATCAATGGTACAGAGCGTGTTCTAATCTCAATGGAAGACTTAGCTCCAAATAGAGTTACAGTTGAAAAGAACAAAAAATACGCCCATGAGACAGAAGTTGCTAAGATTTTCTCTCAGAAAGACGGTGTTAGAAAACCTTTGAATGTTGAAAAGAGAAGAGATGGTATGTTAATGGTTAAAATTCCAAGTGCAGGTACAGCAGCAATACCAGTTGTTCTTTTGATGAGAGCTTTGGGTATGGAAAATGATAGAGAAATATTTGCTGCTATTGCAGGTCCCGTTGAAGCAATGAAATATACAGTTGCAAATCTTAACGATGTTAAAGATAATGAAGAGTATGGTGTTGAAAATACTGAAGAAGCAATTGCTTGGCTTGAGAAAAAGTTTGCCCATGGTCAACAAAAAGAATATCGAGAATCTAGAATTCAAAATATGCTGGATAAAGAGTTACTGCCACACTTAGGTGCCACCATTGATGCTCGTGAAAAGAAAGCTATCTTCCTTGGAAGAATTGTTCGTCAAGTGTTAGAAATGGCGATTACTAATAGAGACCCAAATGACAAAGATCATTATGCCAATAAGAGAGTCCGTTTAGCCGGAGACTTAATCGAGGATTTATTCCGTGTTAGCTTACAACAATTAGCTCGTGACTTAAAATATCAGTTAGAACGCCATCATAATAGAAAAAGAGATTTAAAAATTAATGCATGTCTAAGGCCTGATGTTCTTACATCAAAAATTATGCATGCATTAGCTACAGGTAATTGGGTCGGCGGTCGTTCAGGAGTAAGTCAATTACTCGATAGAACTACCTATCTTGCGGCCCTTTCTCACATGAGACGTGTTACTAGCCCATTAGTTAGAAGTCAGCCTCATTTCGAAGCAAGAGATTTGCATCCAACACATTGGGGTAGATTGTGTCCTAATGAAACTCCTGAGGGTCAGAATTGTGGGTTGGTGAAAAATGCTGCACAAATGATCGATGTTTCGGAAGAAGTTGCTGAATCTGAAGTTAAAGAATTATTGAAAGAAGCAGGAGTAGATGACTCTCCTGCAGGGTGGGCAGATGGCTCTAGAATACATGTCAATGGAGATATTTTCGGCTTACACAAGAGGCCTAATAAGTTAGTTTCTCAATTCAAACGCCGCCGCCGATCTGGTAGAATCCGTCCCGAAGTTAGTATTCGTCATGATTCTGAGAACAAAGATGTATTCATTAATACCGATAGAGGAAGAATTTTGAGGCCTTTGTTAGTTTTAGAAGAGGGTAACTTAGTTCTTACTAAAAGAACACTTGATGGTTTGAGAGCAGGTCAACTCACATTCAACGATTTAGTAAATACTGGAGTTGTAGAATGGATCGATGCGGAAGAGGAAGAAGATTTACTTGTCGCCCCTAGACCGTTTGATTTACCAGAATTCTCTCCAAAATATTCTCGCCCTATTAATCCCGCTAAAGTAGAATGGTTGAATCTTGGTGATATGGAGAACAAGAAAGATGCTAAATTAAGCGTTGAAGTTCAATTACCAAATGGTGAGGTCGTTACAGAGGAATTTTCAGTACCTTTGAATTACTATCAAGAAGATATTGAGAAATTACAAACTCAACAAACAAAGCAGAATAAAGTTCTGGTTTATACTCATGTGGAAATAGATCCTCAATTAATACTTGGAGTCTGCGCATCATTGGTACCATATCCTGAGCATAATTCGACTCCTAGAGTTACCGGAGGAACCGCAATGGTAAAGCAAAGCCTAGGTCTTCCCAGTTCTAATTACAGACTTCGTCCGGATACAAGAGCTCACATAATGCATTATCCTCAACAATCAATTGTTGGTACTAGGGCCATGAAATCAACCGGATTTAGACAAAGACCCGGTGGGCAAAACTTTGTTGTTGCCATTATGAGTCACCATGGGTACAATATGCAAGACGCAGTAATAATGAATCGTGCATCTGTAGAACGCTCATTAGGACGCTCATCATTCATCCGTACATATAATGCTGAGAATAAAAGGTTCCCTGGTGGGCAAGAAGAAAGAATTGAAGTCCCTGGCACAGGATTGGATGAGATAAAAGGATTGAAATCATTCAATAGTTATTCTCACCTAGAGAGAGACGGTTTACCAGTTCCTGAAGAATTTTTGACCAGTGGCTCTCCAGATTCTAAAGTTCTTGTTGGAAAAACCAGTCCTCCTAGATTCCTGGAAGAATCAGCAGGCGCTTTCCTACAAGCGCAAGAACGTCGTGAGTCCTCTATGATGGTTAGAAATGGTGAATATGGATGGGTTGACAATGTATTCGTCACTGAGTCTTTGGATTCGGGCAGGTTAGTACGTATCACGCTAAGGACAAATAAGATTCCAGAGTTAGGAGATAAATTTGCTTCAAGACATGGACAAAAAGGAATAATTGGAAGATTAGTAGATGAGGAAGATATGCCATTTACTGTAAATGGAGTAGTTCCTGATGTTCTGATTAACCCTCATGCTATCCCTTCTAGAATGACAGTAGCACACGTTCTAGAAATGATTGGTGGTAAAGTAGGTTCTATGGAAGGACGTCAGATTGATGGCACTGCATTTACTGGTGAAAAAGAAGAATCATTACGTGCAGGATTGTTAAGAAATGGATACAACCACACTGGTAGAGAGACTATGATTAGTGGTGAAACCGGTGAAGAATATCCTGCTGATGTTTTCGTTGGTGTAATCTATTATCAGAGGTTGCATCACTTAGTTAGTAGTAAATTACATGCTCGAAGCCGTGGTAGAGTCCAGATTTTAACTAGACAACCTACCGAAGGTCGTGCTCGTCAAGGTGGATTAAGATTCGGAGAGATGGAACGTGATTGTTTGATTTCTCATGGTGCATCCATGGTAATCAAAGACCGCCTACTAGACGAGTCGGATGGTTGGAATTTGATGGTTTGTAACACTAAAGGATGTGGTCATATAGCCTATTTCGATTGGAAACGCAGAACAACATCTTGTCCTGTCTGTGGCGATAGATCTGATGTCCATACTGTTCAAACGTCATATGCATTCAAGCTTCTTTTGGATGAAATGAAAAGTCTTGGGGTGGCCATGAGACTCGAACTGGAGGATAGAAAATGAGTGCTAGAGATGCAGCTAAAATCCCTAAGAGGATTCAGTCAATTAAATTTGGATTGTTGGAACCCAATGAAATCCGTAAAATGTCTGCAGTCGAGGTAAAGACAGCAGATACATATCGTGATGATGGACATGCCTTTAAGCAAGGTTTGATGGATCCAAAGATGGGTGTTATTGACCCAGGTGTGAGGTGTGAAACTTGTGGTAATAAACATGAAGAATGTCCAAGTCACTTTGGGCATATTGCACTAGAATTGCCTATTATGCATATAGGTTTCACTGATTTAATCAAAATGGCTTTGAAATCTACATGTAACTCTTGTAGTAAGATTCTGCTACATGACCAACCAAATACTCACCCACTAGATCCTGAAAAGTCTGAACAAGATTATTATCGTGACAGAGTTAAAGATGTTATGATTAAACATGGAGTAGGCTCTAGAGAGTTTAAGAAAATCATTAAAGATATCGAAAAAGAATGTTCAAGTAAAAAGAGAACTATTTGCATGCACTGTGGTGCCGAGCAAGGGAAAATAATTCTAGATAAACCATCTACTTTCAAGGAAAAGAAAGAGAATAAAGGAGAACATAAATTGAACGCTAGAGATATCAGAGAATGGTTGGAAAGAATTCCAGATGAACATTTATTGTTTATCGGAATGGATAAAGATTCCAGTCGTCCTGAATGGACAATTATGAAAGTACTCCCAGTTCCTCCAATTACTGTTAGGCCATCTATTACTTTAGATAGCGGGGACCGCTCTGAGGATGACTTAACTCACAAATTAGTTGACGTACTAAGAATAAATCAGAGACTAAGAGAAAATCGTGATGCAGGGGCTCCTCAACTAATAGTTGAAGATTTATGGGAATTATTGCAGTACCACTGCACTACATATTTCGATAATCAAACCAGTGGAATACCTCCTGCTAGACATCGTTCAGGAAGGCCTCTGAAGACCTTGACTCAACGTCTAAAAGGTAAAGAAGGTAGATTCCGTTCTAATTTATCTGGTAAAAGAGTTAATTTTTGTGCAAGAACAGTAATTTCTCCAGACCCTAACTTAGGCATTAATGAAGTCGGAATCCCTGTTAAAACTGCTAAAGAATTAACAGTTCCTGTGAGAGTTACGAACAGGAATAGAGAACAACTTAGACAAATGATTCTCCGAGGTCCTGATGTACATCCTGGAGTTAACTACATTATCCGAGGAGACACTCTTAGGGTAAGAATCACTGATCGTACGAAATATATTTGGGCAGGATTCAGATGTATGAATCCTGATTGCCATTCTGGAAGCGATGATGAACCGTACTCTGGATACAGACCAGACTTAAATCACGTACTGCCTGCACCTAATTTCCTACCTGGATTAGAATTAAAGAGACAAATGAGAAGAAATTCTATTGGTGAACTTGAAGAAGAGTGGGGAGTTGATTTAGACAAGACTCTATCAAATCTAAGAGGTGAAGAAAGTGAAGGTCCGATGAAAGGACAAAGTCTTCCATCTGATGATCCACGAGCTTTGATTCATAGTAGATGGGCTTGGGAACATTCTAACCCTGAAGATGAATATCCAGAACACTTGGAAGTCAATTGTCCACATTGTGGAAGTCCTTCAATTGAAGATGAATATGGGGAATCCTATAGGACGGACGTTGAAGATAGGCTAAGCACTCTTGATAGAGACGGAAATCCAAAACCTGGTGTAGTCATTGAAAGACATCTGATTGATGGAGACGTTACAATATTCAATAGACAACCATCTTTACATAGAATGTCAATGATGGTTCATGAAATCAGAGTTATGGAGGGTAAGACCTTTAGATTTAATTTAGCAGATTGTACACCTTATAATGCAGATTTCGATGGAGATGAAATGAATCTTCATGTTATCCAATCTGAAGAGGCTAGAGCCGAGGCGAAAGTTTTGATGCGTGTTCAAGAGCATATTATTACACCGAGATATGGTGGTTCTGTGATTGGTGGAATTCACGATCATATTTCTGGATCTTATCTCTTGACTCATGGTACAAAACTACTCCCAGAAAAATTAGTGATTGAGATTCTCGGTGCAGTTGGATGGGATGGAAATCTTCCGGAACTCAAAGAGATTGACGGCGTAAGTGGCTATCTTGGATCCGATGTTCTCAGTCTAATTGTACCTGAAGGATTCAATTTAGAATATACAAGTAGATCTGGAGATCATGTCCAGGTGAGTGATGGTAATGTCAGTGGGACCATAGATAAGAGAGGAATTGGTGCTGAAGACGGTAGATTATTGGATGCAGTTGTTCAAACTCATGGTCCCGATGTAGGAGCAGAGTTCATCAATAGAATGACTAAGATGACAATTGCGATTTGTACAGCTATGGGATTCACTACAGGCATTGATGATGAAGATTTACCTCCTGAAGCGAAAGAAGCTATTGCAGAAATAAATAAAACTGCCAGCGATAATGTGAATATTGAATTAGAAAAGTTTGGTAAAGATGGTCGTAGGTATGAAACTAGACCTGGTAGGACCGCAGAAGAAACTCTAGAAGAGAATATTTTGAATATATTAGATTCTGGTAAAGCAGAATCTGGTAAAGTAGCAAAAGAGTTCCTTGGTGACGATAACTCCGCGGTTTTGATGGCAACATCAGGAGCCAGAGGTTCAATGGATAACCTAGCAATGATGGCTGGGTCAATCGGTCAACCTAAGGTTAGAGGAAAAAGACTGGAAAGAGGTTACCAAGAAAGAGTTCTACCTCACTTCAAGAGAGGTGTAAAAGGGGCGCAAGAGAAAGGTTTCGTTTCATCCTCTTTCAAGAGAGGCTTAGAGCCTACAGAATTCTTTATGCTTTCAGTTTCCGGAAGGGAATCTTTAGTCGATACCGCTGTGCGTACATCTAAGTCAGGATATATGCAACGTAGATTAATTAATGCAATGGATGATTTGAAGGTAGCAGATGATGATATGAGGTCTGTTAGAAATACTGCTGATAGAATAATTCAATTCGAATATGGTGAAGATAAGGTAGATCCCGCGAGAAGTAGAAAGGGAGAACCATTTGATGTTAATCAAGTACTTGATGATGCATTAGGGGGCGGTAACTGATGGTTGTTAAGAGTGCAACAAAAAAGAAGTTGATGGATTTAGGCATAGAAGAAGAATATGCTCACAAATTGGCAGATGATAAGAAATGGGACGATGTAAAGGTATTAACATCCTCTCAAATCGCTCAGATTTGCGGAACTGACTCAGGTACTGCAACAAAAATCTTCGAAGTAATGGCAGGTTCATCGAAGGCAGCACAAAGAGCAGCTGCTAGAATTGATAAAACGTTGCTGAGAAGAAAAGCAGCAAGAAGAAGTAGAAGTTCGAAAAGAGCTACTTTACCTATACAGTCGTATGATTCTGAATCTAAAATGTTTCAAATTCTCAGAGATGTCGATGTTGAATCCGAACTATATTCACAGTTAACAGATGCAGCAGTTAAATTAAATGTTCAAATGTCTCCAAGAATCACTAATGACTTGGTAAATGCTTTAATCGCAAGAGGTGAGACAAAATTAACACCTGCCAAAGCAAAGAAAGTAATTACTTCTGCTAATATTCATCTTAAAGGATCTAGAGTTGATCCACACGAGGCTGTCGGAATTACTACTGCTCAATCAATCGGAGAACCAGGAACTCAGATGACTATGAGAACCTTCCACTACGCTGGTGTGGCTACAGTAAACGTAACTCAAGGTCTTCCGCGTATCATTGAGATAGTAGATGCTAGGAAGGTACCAAAAACTCCTACAATGAGAATTTATTTAGATGAAAATAATGCTAAGGGAAAACCACTTAGAACTAATCAAAAATTAGTTCAGGAAATTGCAGCAGGATTAGAAACTACCACCACACGTGACATAGCAAATATTGATGTTGATATTACACAAAGACACATCATTCTCTCGCTAAATAATGCTAATTTACGTGTTAAGAAAATGAATGGTGCAGAGGTCCGTGATAAATTATCACGAGCTCTAAGATTGTTCGTTCAAGCAGATAACGATGATAAACCAAAAACCTTGAAGATAATACCTGGTGTAGCAAAGGAGGAAGAATTAGCTACTCTTGCTAGTGATCCTCCAACTTACACCGCTTTACTTCAATTAGAAGAGAAAATTAAGAAATTAAGATTGAAAGGTCTTCCGGATATTATGAGAGCTAATGTGCAAGGACCAAATGCTGAAACTGGAGAATATTATATTTCGACAATAGGTTCTAACCTATCTAAAGTGAGCGAATACGCTGGAGTGGATAGATCAAGAACTTACACAAATAACATTACTGAAATCCATGATTATCTTGGTATTGAGGCAGCTCGTCAAGCTATAATTAATGAAATGCTTTTGACATTGGAGGGAGCAGGTCTTGATGTAGACGTTAGACATTTACTAATGGTTGCAGATGTAATGACTAGTGAAGGGGAAGTACGTGCTATTGGTAGACATGGAGTTAGCGGTACTAAGCATAGTATTCTTGCAAGGTCTGCATTCGAAGTAACTGTGACACATCTTCTTAGGGCTGGAATAATTGGCGAAAGAGATGAATTGAGAGGAGTTACAGAGAATATTATTGTTGGTCAACCTGTTGCTTTAGGTACAGGAAGTGTGGACTTATTTTACATACCAGAGGACGCATAGGGGGATTTTTTATGGATTTAGCAAGACAATTAAAACAAGGAATTAGTACAGGAAACTTACTTTTCGGTCAGAGACAAACAAAAAGTGCTTGCACAAAAGGTGATGCTAGAATGGTCCTAGTAGCCGCTAACTGTCCGAAAGAGTACATTAGTGACTTGAAACAAAATCATCCGGATGTTACTCTTCATCAAGTTACCATGGTAAATAGACAACTCGGTGCTGCTTGCGCTAAACCATTCCCTGTAAGCGCGGTTTGCGTTTTGGATCCTGGACAGAGCGAGTTACTTTCTCTTTCAATGAACGTTTGAATATTTTTTAGTATTAATTAGGCTATTTTAGCTTCATTCGATAGTTGTTTTGAAGTGACATAACTATACCCGGTAACATGGAAGAAATTGTTCGAGCCATCCTTAATTCTCGAACGGTTAGTTTAGAACCTGTAGAAAAAAATTTCAATATCTATGGATTCAAATGTCTCGGCATTGCGGAAAAATTACTCGATTTAGATGATTTAAGTGGTTCATCTGTATATATCTGGCATGTCAAATCAGATATTTTACCTGTTTCAAAAAATGAAATTGAGAGGTGGTCAATTGATGCACCCGGTAATAAACATTGGATACTCAGTGAGAGAAAAATCAATAATGAAATCCTTGAAAGTTTACCTGATGATTTCAGAGTAATTACTTGGGGTCCAGATAAACTATCCAGATGGATAGGTGAATCGGTATTAAATGGTAATTTAATAGTTAATTCATATGTTAGTGAAGATGCCATTCTTGAAAAAACTAATTCTAGTAATTTAATAGTTGAAAGAAATAATGAATTAATCTCTCTTAAACCATTAATTGAATTAGATGATTGGCTGAAAAATGAACCTTCGGGGTCTATGAATACTTTACCTGTTTTTTTGATAGTAAAATTATGGAAAATTTCTGGTTTAATGATCGGCCCTGATTCTACGAAAGATGAGAAAAAATGGGCTTTTATAGAAGACCCATGGATGAAAAAGATTTTTCCATTTAGCGATGAACAAATTTTTTCCAATTCGCCTAATCTTCGAAAAATCGAGCCTTTTGAGAAAAATTGGCTTTCATTACAAAAATTAAAATCTGATTTAAAACCAATGCTAGATTATAGGAAGAAAGAAAAGTCAAATCTTGCAACTGAGTTAGTTAAGTCAACTATGCTTGAATGGTGGAGGGTCGATTTATCTTCATTAAATTTTGAGTTTCAGTATGCACAAATCCCTGGATGGAAACTAATTTTTGAAGATGGTGAGGAAAAAATTCTCCATAGTCATAATGGAAAGACTTACGATTTGTAATTTAGTTTCTTTGTAAGGCCATTAGTTCTTCGGTAGACAATGTATCTCCTGACATCAATCTTGACATCAAATCCGTAACCTCTAGCTTACTACCATCATCTTCCTCTATGTCCTTCTCTTGAGCATTCATTGCCTTAAATAAGTCTTGGATTGAATGAATACTTCTTAGTGAAACTACATACTTGTTGTGCAATAAGTCTGCTTCTCTTTTCGAACGGATTACTCCTTCTTGAGAAGAATTTGCTTTGGCTCTTAACCTGTCAACTTCCTCAGATAATTCAATCATTAAATCATGAGATTCTTGGGCGGTATTGACTGCATCTTCTACAAGTCTGTGAGCTTCTTCTTGAGATTTTGCAGCCTTCCTAATCTGTGATTCTAGCTCAGAAAATATATTTTCTTTCTTCTGTTGTTTAACTTCTTTTAATTCTTGATGTAATTTTTTCATTTGTCTTACAAAGTTTTTTTCCTTACCTTGAAAATGTCCATGATTATATTTCATATCCATTTTTTCAATATCACTTCGGATAGATCTTTCATTACGTTTCTTATCTTTCTTTTGCACTTTCTTTTGTTCTTCAGTAGGGCGTTTTTCTTGTAATTCTGCTCGGAGCTGTTTTAGCACAGTTGATCTTTCTGCTCTAATAATTTTTAATTCTTTAACTTTAGAATTTGCTTCATCTCTAATTACTTTTTGATTTTGAACTTCTGTAATTAATTCTTTAACTTGCCTGTTTATTTCATTTCTCTCAGTCAAGTATTTTTTTACTTTAGCATTCCAGTTATCTCTATCTTCTCGAAATTCGGAGAGTTTCTCATCTAATGATGTACTTTTGGGTGTAAGAAGGCCTCTAACCTCGTCAAAATCCATCATTAGCAATCACCTATCATAATCTCCGAGATAATATCATCATATAAGGGCATAGGGAAGACGTGAAATGGCCAACTGCTCAATCATCTCTTTTAGAAACTCGTGAACCTAATCGTGCCCCGCCTCTAGCAACTCCAAGTCTTCGATGTTGTTTTTTAGATTTATTTTTTCTCGATTGCTTTTTCTTTGGTTGTTTTGAATTATTTTTTGTCAATTCGGCGAGTCCACCTGTTCTAAGTAATACTCCTAACTCTTGAGTATTCAAAGAATCTCCACTAGTTGCTCTATCTTTTACTTCAGAGATTTTTATTGGTTTTCCTCTACTACTTGTAACTCTAAGATATGTCCTAATACGGTTTGCTTCTTTCCTTAGTATCTTTCTTTCTTGTGAAACTTTTTCCAACTGAGAATCAATTTTCTTTATTCTCTTGCTAATTTTCCTAACATCTGAGCGATTTACATTACTAGTATCAATCTCTTTATCCGAGGATGGAGAATCTTCAATCTTTTTATCAGGAGATTCTTTTCTAGTAGAATCTAATTCTTTAGTAATCTCTCGAATATCTTTGATGTGCTTAACATACTCTTCATGAAATTTTTCTGAATCTTGTTTTCTTGTAAATGCAGCTTGTAGTTCGAAAAATCTTCTAAACATATCAATTTCTCTATGCAGTGTCGGTACGGCAGTCAAATCATTATCTATTGTGACTAATCTTTGGTGTGTTTCAGACATCCATTCTGCCAAAATTGTAGAAGGAGGAGGTATTGAAATGTTAACTAAATCTCTTTTCTTCCTTGACTCTTCTGCAAGTTTCCTTGATTTGTGGAATCTTCTTAGTAAGTTTCTTCTTTCTTCACTTACGGCTTCATTTTCACCGACTGCTAAACGTAGTGATTTTACAATTTCTATTTGATTTCTTCGTTCATTTCTTAGAGATTTATGTTCTTCTTCGATAGTTCTGATTTCTCTTTCTATCTTATTCGATAATAATTTTACATCCTTATGAGACAGGTTCTCTAAATCTGAGAAAATACCTTCTTGAGATTCAGAATCATTCATTCTTCTTCCTCCTTCTTGTTAGTACTAATTTTCCCCTTTCTCTTTTTAGCAAAAGATGAATCTCCACCTTCGGCAACCTTTCTTTGTGCAGATAATAGATCTTTGAACCCTTCTCCTAATTCTCCAAATCCTTTATTTAATCTTCTTTCCCAATATTCTACTGCCCTATCTGATTGAGATAATAATTCTCTGGCTCTATCTAACTGCCTTCTAATTTCACGTAAATCATCTCTAATCTTTTGTTGTTTTTCATGCTGTGGCTGGGCTTTTTCAACACCATCAAGCATTTTCCTATGAGATTTATCTGCTATTCTGTATAGTTCGTTCATTTCTCTCCTTGCATCAATATATGTAACCATTTCAGGATTTAAATCTCTTCTTTGTTTAAGCCATTTATCATTTTCATCGATTAATTTCTTCCTTTTGTCTAATAGTTTCCTCTCAGCTTTATGATCTAAGGCAGAAGTTTCAATTTTTTTCTCTATTTCTTCAATTTCTTCGAACATTTTTTCTTTCTTCCAAGAGGGGTCAAGATTAATCATTCCATCACTCTGAACTAGTTTTTCTCTACTTTTTTTAACAATTTTTAGTAGTTCATTCGCTTTTCTTTGTGCTTGGTTCCTTTCCTCTTTTAATTCACTAACTTTAGAATTTATGTTTTTATTCATTTCTAAAGCTTTTTTTGCTTTTGGCGCTAGATTTTGTTCTTCAGCTTCTAATGTTCTAATTACAGTGGGTAATTGTTGTTTTAGTAATTGCCTACGTGCCAGTAGAGATCTTGCCATCTCTTCAGGCGTGACTCCAAGAAGCTCATCAGTGTTCATGGTATACGGGGCTAACGAAAGGTATCAATAAAGGTCACTATGTGACCATGAAGAGGGGTTTCATTCATACGGTTGTTCCTGTCGAGTATTATCCAATGACCCTAAGAACTACAGTTTCTTCTCTGAAGGTTTTATTATTTTTTTCGATATTAATGATTTTTTTATCGTCTAATGTTTCTGCCTCAGAGAATGATTTTGTCATTTCTGATGATAATACTTGGTCTGTTGAATATTTAGATGGTAATACAATGGGAAATTCTGGGAATCATTCTGCATCTGATGGAGATTTTATCAAATTAAAAATTCAAGTTTCAAATTCTAATCTTTCTTCTGAAAATGCGTCTTGGAGTTTCAGTTTTGGTTATGGTGGTCAATGGTATGGTGGACACTCTGGAATCTTAGATGGAGGCGCCTCATTATCTGATGTTGAGATTTCTTTTGGACCAGTTAGTGAAGGCTATATTCTTTGCAAGTTGCAAGTTGATAATACTCAGATGATAGAAATTCTTGAAATTAGAGTAGGTCCTAATCCAGTTAATTTTTCTTCAGCCGGTTCTGAAGAAATTGTAATCATAGGTCAACCAGTTCATGTCGGGGACGAACTGACAGCTTCAATATTAGTCCATAATAAAGGATCTAATAGCGATTCTGTAAGACTGGAGTTATCTAGAGAAGATGGTACAACTTTGGTAAATGGAAATTTCATAGTAATTTCTCCCGGCTCAAGTAGAGAGGTTTCGGCTAATTTCATTCCTCTTTTATCTGGCTCTCTGGTAATTGATTGGAGAGTCTCTTCAATTAATGGCGGAGTAGATATTTCTTTGAATGGAAGCTCGAATATTGAGGTTAGAGAATCTCAAGATATTAATGTTGCATTAGAAGAATTAACTTGGAGTTTCCAAGAAGGCCTTGATTTGGACTTTTCTATTTTATTAAGTTCCGGCCTGAATCGTAGTTTAGATGTTGAAGTTTTGATGAAATTTGGTAATGATTATGTTGAGTACCAAACTTTTTCATTGGAAATGAATCCAGGAATTAGAAATATTAATCTTAAACTTGGTCATCCAGATGCAAGTCGATTAAAGTTGATTGTTACAACAAATAATTGGCTCTCTCTGAATGGAGATGCAGAGTTAGTCGTTGAATTAATTCCACCATTAGTGATTCCATCTATTATCATTTCAGAGGTTTCTCCATCGCCTATTTCTCCTGGTGATTCCTTTTCTATAGGATACATTCTAGAGAATTCTGGTACTTCAGAATCTCCTAATGGAATATTGAGGGTGGTAGATGTAGCCCAACCTCCACTTGTTTTTCATGAAGTATCAATCCCTTCTATTGACGCAGGAAGTAAATATTCTAATTCTGTAATTTTCCCTTCATGGGGATATTCTCAAACTACTAATATTGAGTTTATTTGGAGTATGGATGGAATTACTGTATCTAATCAAACTCCGGTTTTAGTTGATCCTGGGAGCAGTACAAGTCTTTCACTTCCGTTTAGTATTGATGCAGCAATTTATGGTGGATTATCGGGTCTAGCTATCGTAATGACTTGTTTGGTAATCTATAGAGTTATATCTCAAAGAACACCTTCAACGGATTCTACATTATTTAGAGGTAATTTTCTGAATAATAGAACTTCAAAAGATAGTAAATCTAAATCGATGAAAGAAGTTTCTTGTCCTTCTTGTAGTCAAAGACTTAACATTCCAATTGACCACTTTGGAGCAGTTAAATGCCCCGCTTGCTCGATGCAATTTTCACAAAAAGCATTAATTCCTGATGAAGAAATAGATAATATAGAAACTGAATCAGAGAACGAAGTTTTGTTTTCCGAACCTGAGGCATCATCAATGACGGATTTATTATCCTGTCCACAATGTGAACAAACTCTTAGAGTCGCACTTGATAAGAGGCCTGTAAGGTCGCGTTGCCCGGCTTGTAGAGTAGAATTTGTAGCGAAAATCGGTTAGGTGTTAGGATGTCTGAATTAACTGAATTTGAAGAAATGTATCTGAAGAGAATTTTTGAGTCTCACGCGGAGGATCCAAGTGAAATTGTCCGAACTACAAAATTAGCAGATCTAATGGAAGTTAGTGCTGCATCTACAACTGAAATGATACAAAAATTAGCCCTGAGAGATTACGTAACATATATTCCTTACAAAGGATGTAGATTAACATCTGAAGGATTCAAACATGCATCTAGAATAAAAAGAAGGGAAGAACTTTTGAAAATTCTATTATCTGATGTCATTAGATACGAGGGAGATGTGGATTCAGTAGCATGTAAGATTGAACACAGTATCGATATGGATTTAGAAGCATCAATTGATAGAATGCTTGGCTATCCCGAGAGGAACAAAGAAGGGAAAATGATTCCATCAGTCGATAGAAGTATGATATTATCTTCATCTAATACTCTTTTACCTTTATCTGCACTTCCTGAAGATACACCTTCAATTATTGAAATAATCTATTCCAGTGGTGTTGCTATAAAAACATTAGAAAAAACTGGAATTAAAATAGGTTCCAATATAATCAAAAAATTTGATAAGTTTTATTGTGATGGTAATGAAATCGTTTTTTCTAGAGAATTTAGCTTCAAAGTTATAGTCAGAGTGGAATAGGAGATATTATGTCAATTAGTGATGATGATTTGGATATTCTTTCTATCGAAGATCATTACGAAATTCCATCTGCGCCTGAGTTTAACAATGTAAATCAGAGTTTTGATGATACAAATAGTTATGATCAAAAGGCTATAGATAGATTGCAAGAATATGAAAGAAATCTGGTTAAGTTAGATAGATTATTCATTAGTAGAGGTGCTCGATTCATTTTAGTAATGCCAATATTGGTAATAATATTATATGGATTTGCTGAATCTTTTACGGGTTCTGAACCAGATTGGTGGGTAAATCATGTGTTACCAGTAATTCCTTTTGACATTACCATTGAAATCGGACTATATTACCTAGCATTCTTTTTCATAGTAGCTGACTTAGGTCTTCTATCTTTACTTTTATTATTATTGTCGGTTACAAGAAGAATTTTTAATATTCAGTCAAATTATCTTACAAAGACAGGTTTAACTTTCAAAAGTGCTCATGGATATGCTGAGATGAAAGAAACAATCGAAGGATCTTTTAGACAAGTTTTAGCAACCACATTTCTAATGTTTCTTTCAGGAATCTTCTTGATATCAAGCCTCCAATTTTCTGATTTTGATAGTGGTAATTCTGTCCTCCTATCCTTTTCTACTGGGTTTTTATTATGCGGTCATGGAGTTCACATGGTTTCTGATCGCTCCAGATTCAATACTTGTGAAACCTGGGGTATGTTAGATTCTTTTTCTCCACCCATACATCCAGCTTTACTCAAAAGGCCGTTTAGTGACGTAATTAGTGCACATGTAGACCCTTTACTCTCAGTACGTATTTCTGAATATTTACGTTCAATACAGGGTTCTGTAAATGAGGGTAATAATGTTTCTGAACTCCAAGAAAAACTTCTTCACCTTTTACATTTAAGAAGAGCTGGATATTTGGATGAGGAAGATTTTCGCTCTGAACTTGGAATTATGATGCCTCTAGAAATTATTGATGAATTATTTCGACATCCTGAACTAGGTGAAGAGACTTGGGATCGTCTTATCATTAGGGCTAAAGATAGATGCGCATCCTTTTTCAGACTACATGATCGATTGAGGATGAAAATTGATACAGGAATCAACCAAGAAATTTGGTTTGATGTAGATATGGAAAACCTCGTGGTGGGGCAGGCTAACTTGTTTGCATATGTTCTGAATAATGGTTCGGAACCAGTTAATCTTATTTTAAAAATCCAAACACCTGATTTCCGTCCTTCTGAATGTGTATACAAACTTAGAGTTAATTCAAGTAAAAATTTATTTGATGAGATAGAAAATGAATCATTTGTTCAGAAATTACCTCTAATCATAAAATCAACAGAAATCATTTGGCAGAGTTTGTTGCCTGAAGAAACTGGAGAGGCCACCGTAACAGTCAGATTGGAAGATGAAGATGGTAACTTACTCAGCGGTAGAGTATTAACAGTTCAAAATAGGGCAGATTTATTCACAAGATTAAGAGTTTCAATTGGAGCAATATTCTTAGTAGGTGCAGGAATAGCTATTATTTCGCCAATTCTTCCTCTCTTTACATCACTTTTAGGTCTATGAATCGAGTCGTTTGATTGAAGAGGGGTCCCTCTCTCCGGGGCTTTGTGAAGGATGAGCAGCAGAAGCCTGAGGATGACCTTAGAACAAGATTGCATGCCATGGAAACAAAGATTCGAAGAATGAAAGAACAAAGAAATTCATTTAATGAGGATGCTCGTAGAGCTGCTGATTCAAGAAATGCTTTACAAGACCAAAGTAAGGATATTAGAGAATCTATTAAACAGAAATTGGATGAACAAAAGAAAGTAAGGGATCAAGCACAAATATGTAGAGCTAGAAGGGATGAAATTCAAAAACAGATCAGAGAACTAATTAATCAAAATCGAGGTCGTAAAGACGAGGCTAAAGGTACAAAGTCAGTAGTCATTGAATTATCTGAGACAATTAATGAAATAGAGAAAATCGAGAATACAATGATGACTGATGGCCGATTAATTTTGGAAACAGAGAATAAGTTACTAAAAAAATTGAAAGTACTAATATCCAAGAGAGATAAACTAATGCCGGCTGTTAAAGACTTTGAAGCCATTAGTATCGACATAGGAGATATGGATGGTTCTATAAAATTACTAAAATCTGAGGCCGATAAAGCCCATCAAGAAATGATTGATTTTCATAAACAAGCGGATTTGATTTGGGAAGATGTGAAACCTATGCTTGCTGAAAGAGATTTCTTACGAGCTGAAGCAGATAGGTTCCATTTGGCATATTTGGCAAACAGAGAATCTGCTAATGAAGTACATGAGAATATGAAAGAATTAATCAGTCAAGTAAATGAGATTAGAGATGAAATGAAAGCTGCAGAAGAAGAACGTGTTAAAGTAATTAAAGATCATAATCAATCCGTTAAGGATGCTCTAAAGTTACCTAGCGAAGATGAGGGAATGGCTGACTCTTTGGCATCTCAATTAATCAGCAGTGGTTCATTGACTCTTGGTGGTGTATTAACATCTGATTCTAAATCTCCAGTTGTTAAGAGTATTAAGGGTAAAAAGCAATCTAGAAGACTGGGGACAACTCGAGGTAGGAAATAACTACCATCCTCTTTGTTCCATTCTAACATCTAGAGTTTCTATTTCTAAACCCGGCATAGGTTCTCCGATCATTCTGCTTGCTTCTGCAACTGAGTCAGGGTCTTGATATCTATGAGTGGCCAGAACAATCGCTTCTGCAGTAGTTTTTGGATCTGAACTTTTGAATATTCCAGACCCAACAAATACTCCATCCATGCCATGATTCATCATTAAAGCTGCATCTGCGGGTGTTGCAATCCCTCCTGCTGAGAATGTTACTACAGGTAATCTTTCCATTTCTACCACTTCAGTTAGTATAGTTCTGACTTCATCTCTTAATTCTGTAATATCTCCAAAGGGTGTTTTTTTCACATTTATATCAAATTCAGTTGCATTCGGTATTCTATTAAATCCTTTCATAATGACATTTATCATGTCTTCAATTCCTTCTGAATTAGTGTTCTTAGCGTGAAAAATCTCTTCTTTGACTAACCTAGCATGCTGAACTGCGCTAACTACATTACCAGTCCCAGCTTCTCCTTTGGTTCTAATCATTGCAGCACCTTCTGCAACTCTCCTAATTGCTTCCCCTAAGTTTGTACAACCACAAACAAATGGTATTGTAAAATCATTTTTTGCTATATGATAAAATGGATCTGCGGGTGTTAGAACCTCTGATTCATCAATCATATCAACTCCTAGAGATTGCAATACTTTTGCCTCATCATCATGGCCAATTCTTGCTTTAGCCATTACTGGAATACTGGTGGTTTCAATAATTTCTTTTATCATGTCTGGATGACTCATTCTAGCCACTCCACCCTGAGCCCTGATATCAGCAGGTACTCTCTCCAGAGCCATAACTGATACTGCTCCTGCATCTTCAGCGATATGTGCTTCTTCTGGCGTCACTACATCCATGATGACTCCACCTTCTTGCATTTTAGCAAATCCTCTCTTCAACAAAGAGGTCCCATGTCTCATATCGGTAAAGTTGAACTTATCATTCATGACCTTTCGTCGTGGTTATCATTCATGAACCTATGTTCATAAAATATTAATTTTTAAAAAAAATATTTAAGCCAAAACTGGAGAATCGCCTTCTGCAATCGGGAGGTCAGGAGCTTCATTTTCATTCTTTTCTAACCAGTGTTCCATCTCATCAGGTAAATCGGTGTCTGCAAAAATCGCTTCAACAGGGCACTCAGGAATACAGGCGGCGCAGTCAATACACTCATCTGGATCAATCACCAGATAAGTTTCATGCTCTCTAAATGCTTCAACAGGGCATACTGCTACACAATCTTGGTATTTGTGTCCAACACAAGCTTCAGTAACTACATGAGTCATATGTCTCCGTGTGAAGTAACACATAAGAATACTTGTATTAACTACAATGTTATAACATTTATTTCGATGATTTTATTATGTCTTCAATTAGATTTGAAATCACATTAATTGTTGAATCTCCGGGGTATGATTCAATCTTAAATTTCCCCTCAACTGTGGAAGAAATTGTATTACCATCTGCTAAACTAATCTCTCCTTTAACAAGATCACTTAGTTTTAATCTGATGTAAAAATTCTTATCTTCATCGAGTCTTTGTTGAATATTATTTTCTAACAATTCAATCAAAATTTCATAACCCAATCTTTCTAATGATCTTCTAGAATCTTTTTTATTCATATTTTTTGCTACTATGGTATGTTGCTCAGCACCATGAAATGATTTATCTTTTGTAATATTAATAGATGATTTTTCTCCTGCAATCCATTTCAATGAATCATGAATTAAATCTGCTCTATCTAAAGCACTTACATTAACTCTCCATGACACGCTATGCAAACCCATACCTATTCGTGTAGCATTACAGTATTGAATCCGACGCTTTACATTTTTTCTAAGACCGGTTATAGCGTCTCGTTCATATACTGCATGAAAGTCGGACGGCTCGCAAACGGGGCAGCCCCCGGTATATACGGAGTCGTTGAAATGGCAAAAGGAGCATCAGCAAGAGCAGCGGCACGTAAACAGAGAGACAAGTGGAAAGCTAAGCGCTGGTACACAATTAGGGCGCCAAGAACGCCTTGGTCATTTAGAGTAATAGGGGAGACCTTAGCTGAAGACCCTTCACAACTAATTGGAAGGAACTATGAAATTATTCAAAATGAGTTAGATGGTGACTTCTCTAAAATGCATGTCAAAGTTGTTTTCAAAGTCACAGATGTTCTTGGTAATGACGCAATTACAGAGTTTGTTGGTCACGAACTTCTGAAAGATCATGTTCGTCGTCAAGTAAGAAGAGATCGCGGTAAAATTGATGACACAATCGATGTAGTTACTGAAGATGGTTTTTACGTACGCTTCAAACCATTGATGATTTCGAGAGCGAGGATTAAATCGAGTCAGAAACAGCAAATGCGCACTATTGCTAGAGATATAATTCTGACAACTGGAGCTACATCAACATGGTTCAAATTACAAGCAGAAACTCTTGACGGGACTCTTGAAAATAAAATTAAGGAAGCGGTTTCCAAAATACAACCAGTTAGAACTGTGGTCATTCGCCGTACTCAGTTAATTCAATCAGGTGTATTAGTAGAAGAAGGACCAACACTAGATGAAATTCATGCACAAGAAAAAGAAGAATTAGATGCTAAATCATTAGAAGTTATTGAGGAAGTATTTGATGAAGATGAAATCACTGAACAGGCAGCATCTGAAGAAATTGTTGAATCAGAATCATCAGATGATGATAATGTTGATTATTCATCTTTAACAGTTAGTGAATTAAAGGAACTTCTAAAGGCCGCTGGAAAACCTGTTTCAGGTAAAAAGGCAGAACTAATTGACAGACTGAATGAGTGATTGTTTATAACAGAAACATTATCACCCACTGAGAGGGAAGATATGACTCGAGTTGCTGTAATTTGTGGCACAGGTATGAGTGAATTAATTAATGATTTTAGAATTAAACAAGATTCTAATGTATCTGAACTTAGAATTCAATCTAAATGGGGTGAAGTGCCCATATTTGTTGTTGAGAAAAATGAACATAGATTTTTCATTTTAGATAGGCATCACCCTAAGTCTGGTGCTCGTACCCCTCCTCATATGATTGAACATCGAGCTAATATTTTTGCAATTTCAAGTTGTAATCCTGATATTATCTTAAGTGTTAACTCAGTAGGATCAATGAGAGAAGATTTTCCTCCCGGAGATATCGGAATTCCAAAAGATATTATTGATCTTACACAAATTCCATGGACATTTTATGATGATGAAGCACACCATTCTGATAGGACTAGTGTTTTCGATAGTAAGGCTGTAGATTCTTGTTATACCGCATTAAAAGATGTACAAAACTATGTTATTAGAGATTTAATAATAGCTCAATGCACCGGTCCTCAATTTGAAACACCATCTGAAATTGATGTTTTGGTCAAATTAGGGGCAGATGTTGTTGGAATGACCCTTGGTCCCGAACAACGTTTAGTTTCTGAAACCAATATCCCACACGTCGCTTTAGCTTGTTCATCTAATTGGGCCGCGGGAAGGACTCCTGGAAATCCTAAGGCAGAAATAAACCACAATGAAGTTGATTCTATGGCATCTTCAATGAGAGAGAAAGTTATGAACTGTGTCGTTGGTTTAATAGAGAAATTTTAGAGACCAATTCTGGAATATATTGATGTCTAACCTCCTTTGAGTTGATTTATGAAACCACTTACCGTAGAGGACTGGATGAATGTTGATAACTTTAGTATTGAAGATAGATCATGGAATATGATGATGCAAAAAGTTGCATCATTTCATTCTAAATTCGATTTTGATAATCCCGAAAATAGAGGACATGATATGGGGTATCGAATTGCCCTTACGGTGGAAGAACTAGGAGAATTTGCTGCTGCAATTACAAAAGAGAAACCTCTTGAAGAGGCCTCAGAAGAATTGGCAGATATTCTAATTCTGGTTTTAGGACACTCACTCGCTCTTAAAGTAGATTTATTTGAACAGTTTTGTATTAAATTAGAGAAAATAATGAATCGACCTTCAATACAGACTAAGTTAGGTATTCGTGTCACAGAATACAAAAATGAATAAACATATTATTATTTACTGTGACACTGAAAGAAGTATGTGCCTAGGTCTGGTATCGTCTTATTGATGTCGATGTTATTTTTATCGAGTTCCGTTGTTGGTTGTGTAAGTACGTCAGATGTTGATTTAGATGAAATAGAAGATAGTAAAGATAATTGTCCTGATATTTTCAATCCTGAGCAATTAGATTTTGATAGCGATAAAATAGGTGATTTGTGTGATCTGGATGATGATAATGATGGCATTCTAGATGAAAATGACTCACATCCTCTAGACTTCGATGAAAGTTCTGATTTAGATGGTGACGGTATTGGCGATAATTCTGATGTCGATATTGATGGTGATGGAGTGGAAAATTCCTTAGATTATTATCCATATGATCCTTACGAAAAATGGGATACAGATTCTGATGGGATACCTAATGGGATTGATACTGATGATGACGGAGACGGTTGGAATGATTCAGTAGATCCGTTCGACTTAACTCCTGTTACTTCTTTACTAGAAGACGGACCTTTCAAATCAGGAACAATGGAAATAATTTTTACTTCTCCTAGAGGTCATGAAGTAACTTTACAAATATGGTATCCCACCAAAGATGAATCTAGTGATGTAGTAATCTACGATAATGTTCTTCCGGGTTTAGCACTAAAAGATACTAAGCCGGACTGCTCTGAGCCTAGGCCTGTAACGATATACAGCCATGGATTCCCCAGTATTAGATGGGGGTCAGCCTACATGATGGAAAGTTTAGCAACCCATGGTTTTATTTCTATAGCTCCAAATCATAAATACGGTACTGTATTTGACTTCGATATCGATAAATTTCCCAATCATATTCTTTCTCGTCCGCAGGACATAATAGAAAGTTTTGACTGGTTAGTGAATCAAAACAATATCAGTGGTGATTTTTTTAACTGTATTTTGCCCGAAGAAGGTTACTCAATGATCGGTCAATCCACTGGTGGATATACATCCATGATGATATCAGGTGCGAAAATTTATTCATCTGATATAGAATCAACTTGCAATGATAATAGTTCAGAGTTTAGCGAAGTGAACTGTCATATTTTATCTGAATTTTCTAATCTTCAAATATCAGATTTTTCAAATCCTGATCCAAGAATTAGATTTGCACTATTACTCTCACCTTGGAATGGAAGTGTACTTAATTCTGGAATATCAAGTGTCTCTGTACCCATGGTAGTTCTTGTCGGTAGTGCTGATGAAACAACAACTGTATCGGAAGTGAATAATACTGTTTCGAAATTGGGAGAAAATTTACTTAATTATGCTGTTTTTAATAATTCAGGACATTATGCATTTGCTCCAATAGGTTGTCTTGCTTATGGTTGTGATGGCTTATTAGATATTAATATCTCAGAAAATTTATCTAGTAGGATAGCAATTATTTCTCTCGCTAAACAACTTAACTGGCCAGAATCTGATAGTTATGATCTTCCACAATCAGAACATATTACATGGAAATATGACTAGTTATCGTAATCATTTAGTGATGGGATCATACATATATCTGGCTTTGAAAAAATTCTATGTCTATTTTTTGAAATAATTATGTATACCAAATCTCTTAACGGAAGAGGAATAATCCAACAAAATGGATATAGGATTTTATATCTCCATTTCATGAATAATAGACATCTAACTGCTGCCGCAGATCTAATGTAGATTTTTTCATTTTCTAATAAATATACGGAATCCACATTTTGTCTTTTAGCTGATAATTTCTTTATAATTTCTTTACCTTCGTTACTTTCATTTGTCAGGAATATAATTTTCTTCCCTTTATCCAGTCGCGGCCTCAAAAAAATTGCTGACCTGTTACATAGGCCACAATCACCATCAAGAATCAACGTCGCAAAATCCATTTATTCATCTCCTGTTGATTCAATATCCCAGGTTAATACTTCTACTCCTTCACTCACATGAACAAGGTCTGGCTTCAAAATTCTCTTTATCCCTAAATCATATGATTCAGTAAGAGTGTTTTCGATAATTTCTACTTCACCTACTCTGAATTTCCAAGGCTCATGATATGTATATGCTCTACAAGTTTTACCTTCATGATAGACATATAGGCAATATCTTTCGAATAAAAACTCCTCGAGGCTACCCTTTTCTGCTTGTAAAATAGGTCCATTTGAATACGATTGTCCTTTCAATGAGACTCCATCTTCTTTTCTTTTTGATTGCCAAATAAAACCACCTTTCTCATTCGTCTCAAACTTACATTTCGCATATCTATATGGTAGGCTGTAAGCTAATGGGGCGTAATAACAAGTAATGTGACTTTGAGCATCAAGAGTTAGGAAAAATACCCCACTTTTCCCATTTTTCTTTACATAAGTTCTAATATTGAATTCAGGAAAATTAGAAATAAATGATATGGATGGTAGAAATCTTGGTCTGACTTTCTCCATCCTAAATGGTATGGTGCCGACGTATGCCTTGCCTTCAAAGAGGTCAATTTCTAAATCATCAGGTAAATGTTTTCGAAGAAAATCTGGAGAAACTTCCCAATGCATGAACGTAAGACTTTTCCAATTCTGATTTAGAGAATGTTTCCTTTCAGGCATTGGAAACGGTAAATGGTCAGTTCTCATGATAAATGGTTAGTGATAGTATACTTCAAATTTATGCAAAGATTTGCTAAAATATTCATTCTTTTTTCTTCCAAATTGAATATGTACTTTCAAACTCATCTTCCTCACTTGTTGAGTTCCTTTCTATGATTTCTTCATTCCATACCGGCCAGTTAATATTTGGGAATTTAATATTTCCACTTCGATTGGTATGAACCCTAGTAACATGTATTTCATCAACACTTTGTAAAAATAATTCATAAATTTGTGAACCACCGATAATCCAGCATTCATCACATCCGTTTGCATAGGCGATTTCTATTGCCCTACCAGGGTATAGTGCTACTTCTGCCCCCTCATCGGTCCATTTTGTATCTCTTGACATCACAATATTCAATCTTTCAGGAAGCGGCTTAAATTTGTTTGGTAACGATTCCCAAGTTTTTCTTCCCATTATAACTGCATTGAAACCATCTGCGATAGTTAATTTTTTGAATCTCTTAAGGTCTGCAGATAGTCTCCAAGGAAGATTTTGATCATTTCCAATTATTTCATCCTCATCCATAGCAACAATCATCATAATTTTCATTTTCTTTCACCTACACTGAAATTGGTGCAGAAATGTGAGGATGATGTTCGTAACCTACAATCTGAATATCTTCTGCTTTAAAATCATCAATATTCTTGATTTCTGGATTTAATATTAAGTTAGGTAATTTCATAGGAGATCTAGAAATTTGTAATTTTGCCTGTTCAAGATGATTATTGTATAAATGACAATCTCCTCCTGTCCAGATAAATTCACCCGGTTCTAATTCACAAACTTGTGCCATCATACAGGTTAACAGACTGTACGAAGAAATATTGAATGGGACTCCTAAAAATGCATCAGCACTTCTTTGATATAATTGACATGATAATCTTCCATCGCGAACATAGAACTGGAAAAAAGCATGACAAGGCATTAATGCCATTTTTTCTAACTCTCCTACATTCCAAGCAGAAACAATAATTCTTCTTGAGTCTGGGCTTTTTTTAATCAGATCAATAGCATTTCTGATTTGATCAATAATTTCACCATCATTTGATACCCATTTCCTCCATTGCTTTCCATAAACTGGGCCTAAATCGCCATTTTCATCGGCCCATTCATTCCAAATTCTCACTTTATTTTCTTGTAGATAACTAACATTGGTATCTCCAGAAATCATCCATAGCAATTCATGAATAACACTCGGCCAATGAATTTTTTTGGTTGTTACTGCAGGAAAACCATTTGATAAATCGAATCGCATTTGATGACCAAAAACAGACTTAGTTCCTGTACCTGTTCTATCATCTTTACTCCCCCCCTCCTCGAGGATTCGTCTAAGAAAATCTAGGTACTGCTCCATCTTGATAATAGCGGTTAGAGTGACAGTCTTTGAATGATACTCTCTATTATTCACTTAAGGGGCACCATTTATTCTAAGAATTTCAATAATCTGATCAGTAAATTTTCGATATATTTCTTTCATTTCAGCCCTTTTTTCATTTTCATCTTTAGATAATAATTTTATAATTCCTTCTTCACTGTAATTGCCTCCCAAATTATCGGATAACCAATCTGAAAAAGTTATTGGATTTCCAATATAAACATCGATTCTCTTCCAAGGTTTGATGATCAAACTCCCTGGCTTCATGAAATTTCTAGCACCATTTATTGAAATAGGAACTATTGGGGTCCTTGGAAACTTTGCGGCTAATCTCGCAGCACCAGTTTTTCCTGTCTGTAAGAATGGAGGATGTGTTTTTCTTGACCTTGTTCCTTCCGGAAATATTCCCATTGAACAACCGGAATTAAGTACATCAACGGCTTTTTCCAATGCATCTTTAGAACCATTTTCTCTAGCAGTACTAATTTGTCCGGTACTCTCCATTAAGATTTTAGTGGCTTGAGATTCGAAGTGTTCTTTCTTAGCAAGATAATGTACGGGCCTCTTAGCTGCAACAATTTTCAGAAAAGGATCTACATGGGATGTATGATTCGCGACAAATATTACTGCACCATTCTTTGGAATTTTCTCTAAACCATGGTAATGAATATTCGTTATTGCTCTGAACGGTACTGGGAGGACAAATAAAAGAAATTTATACATCCATGGTGTTTTAAATTCTGTTTTTTCTCCATCTAAACCAACTTCATTAGAAATTAATTCTAAGCTTTTTTCAGATAGCATCTATTTCAAACGGAGTGGTGGATTAGACTTATTGCTTTCTATACGCATTACAAGGGTTAATCCCATATTTCTGACTCGGCATATTATGGAAGTACGGTCAGTAGGTGTATTTCTACTAGTCATTTTTGTAACACCATTATTGTCTCCAACGGTTATCGCTGACTGGGATGATGATAATTGGCTCTGGAATTTGATAGGTCCTGAAAGACTCGAACATGGCGATGAATTTGCTTGTCATGGATATGAAGGAAAAGATATCAATAACGATAACAATGTCATTAAGTCTTGTAAGAATTATTTAACAGAACATACAAATTCTTCTAGATGGGGCGTTGAACCTATATCATTTGGAGTTCCAGAGATTATTACTAATGATACTGTATATTCTTTAAAAGAATCAGGATTTTTAATTATTGGAGATAATCTGAAGACTGAAACTGATGATTTTTTTGTTATTCAAAGGAATGGAGGTAGTCTTGAAAAAAATGCAGCAAATATTAGTCTTCTTGAGTCCGCCGAAAAAGATTCTCTAATCTCGATATATTGGGAAGCAAGAATATTTGATCTCAAAGTCAGAGAAGATAAAACCGCTATTGAATTATTAGAAAATCAGAACGTATGGTATACTACTTGGGGAGAATGGTATAGTCATAATTTATCTAGTTCGAGAATATTAGTAAACTCATCAAATAATACAATTAACTTACAATTGCCTGTAGATTTTGATTCGAGTTGGATTGTACCGGGTAGCTTAATTATCAATACAGAGACACCTATATCATCTATTCAATATTTGAATGGAGAAAATTTCCCATTACTTTCAGAAGATTCGAAATCTTTGAAAGAAGGTTGGAGATTGGTAGATGAAGGAATTATATTGTCAATTTATCCTGGCAATGAGGTAGTGCTTAATTTTGAACATAACCTTTCATATACCTATAATCCTTTGAAAACTTTCAATGACTTACATCATAGCGTTACTATAGTAGGTCACCATGTAAAAAATCTTCATGAATGGGCATCAGATTTCTATGATTCTCCACTAATTTTTACATGGTTAATTGAAAGACCTCTTGCGCTAGAAATGAACTGGCGTCTTCCAATAATTGCAGTTGCTATATTAATTGCAACTCCTCTAACCATAAAATGGCTTGTTGCTAGAGATAAAAATTTGAGAGAATTATAGTATTATTCCGGGACCATTAATCTCAACACCCTGGTCCTTAAGAGATTGTGATACATTGGCAATAAAATCATTTGGCAGACTTTCAGGAGGGTGAACTCCGACTTCGATTAATTCAGAGTTAGAAATCCATTGTTTAATACATGATAATGTTACTAATCCAGTAGTTCTTGCCATAGATGAATCTTCATCTCTTCCTTGATCATATACTGTCCAAATCATTTTTTCACCATTCATACAGTCTACTTTAACTTCCATCCAAGTAAATTCTTCGCGAGAATTATCAAATTTCCAATCTTTTATTAATTGATCCTGATCTATAATATTTGCATCTCTTTCGTCAATGTATCTTTGAATATGACCTGGCCACCTAACAGTATATTCTGTCATCTCTTCCGCAGGTATTGTAGTGAGTAAACTTCTGAGACCATCCGTCAAGAAAGATTCCATTATTCCTGCTTGTTCAACATTTATTTTGTGAATATCTGATAGTGCTGGAACAGTAGTCTCACTTCCTGATCTGATTATTCTTGCAGGTCGAGTGTATTCTGCAATAACGTCTTTGGGAGAGAATGGTGCCATATAACTCCATTTTTCATCCTTTTCAACGGGGTTACCTCCAACTCTAATTTCTGCATTAGAGACACCACCTCCTAATCTTGAAGCATATGCAATTAGCATATTCGAAAATCCTGGTGCAATCCCAACATCCCAAAGAACCCTTGCTCCAGAATCAATAGCTTTCTGATTGAGAGAATCAGGTGTAATTTCACTAAAACTTAAATCAACAACTTTCTTACCTCTTGAAATAAGTATTTCTGTAGCATTGAATCCAAGACTACCGGGCAGCATATTAACGAAAATTTCATCTTGATTTAATGTACTTTTACAATATTCAATAGCATCTGTGATATGAATTGTTAGTAAATTATTATCGCTAATATTTTCTTTTTTTTCTATATCGACAAGATTAACCTCTAAATTTTCTTCTAGTAATTTCTTAATTACAAAAGAACCTACAAGCCCTGAACCTAAACAGTGTATTATCGTCATTTTATAACATCCCTGGGGGCACTCATTAGAGGCCTAGATGGGCTTATTTCTAATGTTTTATGCGCAGCCTTGATTGAGGAGTTCACACACGACGACACATGGTAGGAGACTCTCGCATTGACCCATGGTCATCTCAACAGTCTACTGACTACGAAAGAATTACCAATAATTTCGGCCTTAGTAAAATTGATATTTCAAAGATTCCTAATCCTAATCTTTTACATAGAAGAGGCATTATTTTTGCTCATAGAGACTTAGATACAATACTTGGAAGAATAAATCATGGAGAAGATTTCGGAGTTTTAACTGGATTAATGCCAAGTGGGAAAATGCACCTTGGCCACAGTATGGTGATTAACCAAGTTAAATGGTTTCAAGATCAAGGTGGAGACGTAACTGTAACGGTTGCTGACTTAGAGGCTCTTGCAACTAGAAATGTTTCATTAGAAGAAGGCCGTAAAATTGCTCTTTCAGAATACATAAATAATTACGCAGCAATGGGCCTAGACCCTGAAAAAACCAACATATATTTTCAAAGTATGAGGCCAGCAGTACAACGACTGGGTTTCACCCTGGGTCAAAAAACGAATATTTCTGAATTTGAGGCAATTTATGGATTCTCAGGTGAAACTAACTTGGCTCATGTTCAAGCCCCATTAGTTCAGGCAGGAGATATTGTTCATCCACAATTGGATGAATATGGAGGATTAAGGCCCATTGTAGTCCCTGTTGGAGTTGATCAGGACCCACATATTCGCCTTACAAGAGGGTTAGTTAGTAAGACTAATTGGTTTAACTTAAAGAATCGTAAGAGTGGCGGTCTAACCATCGGTTTATCAATTCAAGAAGAAAATAAAACTTTGATGGGAGTTTCAAAGAATGGTGGAGTCAATCGTGATGTAAGAAATCAGTTATTCGACAAACTAAAATCCTCTTTAAATAAACTTGGATTCGCAGATATTATTCCTAATTCTAAACATGGAACTATAGAAATTCCAGGTGCCACATATTTAGATAAACCTAAGATACAATTGTCCCTTCTTTCTCTCGAAAGAGAAATGGGAGGAATGGGATTAATGCCCCCTTGTTCCACTTATCATCGCTTCGTGGTAGGTATGACTGGAGATAAAATGTCATCTTCTAAACCAGAAACTACTATATTTATGCATGACTCAATAGATGAAATGTCAAAGAAGGTCAGGAGGGCCTTTAGTGGTGGACAAGCTACTATTGAAGAACATAGAAGACTTGGTGGAGATTTATCTAAAGATGTTGCATATCAATATCTTCAATACTTTTTCGAAGAAAGTGATAAGGAATTAGAATCAATTGGCCGTGATTATGAATCAGGTAGAATTCTGGCAGGTGAAATTAAACAAATATGCATAGATCGGGCATCGGAATGGTTATCTGACTTATCAGAAAAAAGAAATCAGTGGTCCGACAGGATTTTAGATTTTTTATCTCATGATTCAAAGTAAAATTAGACATCACTTGGGCTGAAAATTGGTATACTTGGACCCACTTCTAAATTTTCCAATTCCTCATCGGTTAAATCTCTACATTTTGCATCAGGATGTAGAATTTGACTGTGACCCATTGGGTCTAGAAGTGTTATTTCTACAACTAAATCTCCTGACTTGACTGAATTGATTTTTTGAAGTAATGATTCACATTTTTCAATAATATCTTCTTCACCAGAGGATATTGATTGCCTGTACATTAGTTGAATTGCTCCTTCAAATCTATTCAGTACACCTTCAACATTTGAAACATATCCAGTTGTAGCACCTCCCGGATCAACTTCTAAGCCTAATTTGTCAATTCTTATTGTGCATGATGATGACCTAATTATTCTTACAGAAAGCATTTGTGAATTTTCTATTTCTAAACTCCATGCGCCTGGTTTTTTCCCTTCTGCTGGTATAAAATCTGTATGTTTCCAACCGCATGAAGGACATAAAATAGTCAATTGAGTATGTTCTCCAAAGTATGGAATCTCAGATGTGTGGGCAATCATTGTTAAACCATCATCAGAAAAACAAATTGGGCAAGGTTGTTCAACAGTACTTTCCATAGTTTCACCTTTTAGAATCTAATCTATATTTTTAGAGCCATAATCTGATGGGAGAAGTAATAAACGATTATGTCCAAGTCCAAAAACTGTACCCTTTATTTCATTTTCAATAAATTTTTGTAGTTTTGAAACAGCAGTCTGTAATTCTATTTCTCGATTAATGATTGAACTCATCTCCACAATTACAATATCTCCATCTGCAACCCAATCCATTATCATAGGAATTCCTGTAATATCTTCAAGACTTGCTCTATGAATTAATGTATCTTGTGAACGTATTGGCACTGGTGCTTGAGGGTATCTTTCTCCGAGATCATGGTAATCTTGTTCAACATCGATTGAATTAATGCTATTATTTGGCAAACTTGGCATTTCAATCCATTTAGGTTCATCACTATCCTGTTTTGCCACATTAATCCGTGACAGATATAATACTTGACTTATACCATGAAAATATTATCGAGGATTGTAATTTCCTTCCTTTTGAATATTTTTCATGATTCTATTCCGTCGCATTGATAAGGGGGTTCATATTAGTCTATAGCGCTGAGGGGACTTCCCCTTGCGGCGGTGAATGAGATGCACGCGACAACTGATGCAGTTAAAACTGGTACAAGCACTATTGGAATAACCTTTGATGGTGGAGTTGTCGTCGGAGCGGATCATAGAGCTACAATGGGCCATTTCATTGCCAACAAGAGTGTTCAAAAACTATTTCAAATTTCTAATAGTATAGCCCTGACTACAGCTGGTTTAGTAGGGCATGCACAATCTCTTTCTAGAACTTTAGCTGCTGAATTAAAGTTATATGAATTAAAAGAAGGCAACGCAATGACAGTTAAAGGCGCAGCCACACTGACTGCTAATATTTTGGTTGGTAGACCTCATTATGTTCAACTACTAATTGTAGGAGTTGATTCATCAGGTTCTAGCGTTTACAGTATTGATTCAGCAGGTGGCTCAATACCTGACGTTTATTGTGCCACAGGATCAGGTTCTCCTTACATGTATGGTGTTTTAGAAGATCAATTCAAAGAGGGAATGGATGAAAAATCTGCATTGAAGGTTGCAGCTAAGGCTCTACTTGCTTCTGCACAAAGAGATGCAGCAAGTGGTAATGGAATGGATTTAGCTGTAATTACAGCCGAAAACGGCTTCCAACAACTATCCATTGAAGAAGTAGATAATCTTCTTTCTTCAATTTAATATTCACGTCGCATAGCGCGCTTCTCCGTTTATTCGGAGTAATGTCACTGACGTGGTTAACCTAGAGGTGTTTTTTTTTGAGACTATCTTATGCTGAATTAAAGAAAAAAATAGCAGGTATTATTCCTAATGATATAGATTACGAAATTGATCTTGAAGCAGGTTCTATTTCAGTTATTACGAAACAACCGGAAAGATTTGTCAGTTCTACAGATAATCTGACCGTTAAAATTGCCAAACAAGTCAAGAGACGTATTGTAATCCGACCTCATCCAGATATTCTTTCTAGTGAAAAAGAGGTTCATGATGCTGTAAATGATATCATTCCATCAGAAGCAGAGATAAGAAAGATTTGGCTTGATCCTGCTCTTAGTGAAGTGATTTTAGAATGTGATAACCCATCAGATGCAGTAGGGCCTAAGGGAGCTAATATTCAATCTCTAAGGGACAAAATTGGTTGGTTAGTCAAAGTAGTTAGGGCTCCTTCTATCGAGAGTAGAACACAACATGATATTCGACGCTACCGTAAAGAAATGTCTGATGAAAGAAAATCTCTCCTAAGAAAGTTCGGTACTAGAATCTACAGGACAAAACGTCCAGGAGAACCTTGGGTTAGAATTACAGCACTCGGCTCATATAGAGAGGTGGGTAGAGCAATGCATCTAATCACAACTAATGAATCTAAAGTATTGGTTGATTGTGGAGCAAAACCCACATCAAATAAGAATGAGGTACAGCCGTTCTTTTCTGCTCCTGAACTTATGCCTCTAGATAATCTCGATGCTATTGTAATTACCCATGCTCACGTCGATCATATTGCAATGCTTCCAGTATTGTTCAGATATGGATATAGGGGTCCTGTTTATTGTACTCCACCTACTAGAGATTTGATGACGCTTTTACAAATTGATTATGTTAAAGTAAGTCAAGCAGAAGGGAATGAACCCCCCTATTCTAAAGCGGATATTCAAGAATGTATTAAGCATGTGGTTGATGTAAATTGGGGTGAAAAAACAGATATCGCACCTGATATAAAGATGACAATGGAAAATGCAGGGCACATATTGGGTTCTTCCAGTGTGTACATGAATATTGGAGAAGGAAATGATGAACATAAAATTCTATTCTCTGGAGATATTAAATACGAGAAATCATGGTTATTTGATGCTGCAACTGTTAGATTTCCAAAAGTTGATACACTTGTGGTTGAATCAACTTATGGCGGTCCTCAAGATATACAACCTACTAGAGATGCAGCAAGTCATGAGCTCCAAGAAATGATAATTGATGTCATTGGACGAGGTGGAAAGATATTTTGTCCAGTATTCGCAGTGGGTCGTTCTCAGGAAGTAATGATTGCTATTGATGAATTGTTCAAATCTGGTAAAGTATCTCCAGTTACAGTTTGGTTAGATGGAATGATATCTGAAGCCACTGCAATTCATGCAAGTCATCCTAATTTCTTAAACAGGGATTTAAGGAAGAAACTTCTCAAGGGAGGAGAACATAATCCATTTCATTCTAAATGGTTTAAGACAGTAGAATCCTATCAACAAAGAGAATCTATTCTTCTAGACCCAACTCCATGTATTGTTTTAGCAACAAGTGGGATGATGACTGGCGGTCCAATAGTTGAATACTTCAAACACTGGGCACCGGAACCAAATAACACACTATGCTTTGTTGGATACCAAGCGTCAGGAACTTTAGGCAGCCGTCTTAGAGACGGTCATTCCTCTGTTCCTTTGGTAGATAAAGGTCAAACTTTGATGGTTGAAGTCAGATGTTCTATGAGGAAAATTGATGGCTTCAGTGGCCATTCTGATAGAAATCAATTAATGGATTATGTATCTGCATTGAATCCCACTCCTAGAAAAATTATTTGTCACCATGGAGATGCACAAACTTGTAATGCCTTCCGTCAAGGTCTACGTGAAAAATTTAGAGTACAAACCTATGCCCCAGCTAATTTAGAGACATTAAGATTATTATAATTATAGAATTGGTATATCAAATCCTATTTCTAGTGGATCTTCTGCTTTCTTCTCAATCTCATTGAATTCATCATTTTCAACCATTATTTTTTCACCGAAATCAGTTTCAATATTTTGATCTTTAGTTTGAAACGATATTATCAAGAATAATGGAATTGGAATCATTAATAGGATAGCCCAAGAATATACTGATTCACCGTCAGAATCAATAAATAATTTTGCAGAAAGAAGAATCAGAATAGAGAATATTAACCAAGAAACGGTTACACTCGCCCGACTCATGAATTGCGACAAGCATCTTCATTCATGAATTATTGTGAAAGTAGTCATCAGAAAACTCTTGAACCTTCACATTATGAGATAATCATGAGCATGCGTTACAATCTAATCAAATGTTCGTGTGGCTTTTCATTTGGCTCAACTAAATCTAAAGAAAACTACTGCACTAAATGCGGCTCAACCAGAAATCTAGTAATAGTCGAAAAATTTGAAAATCCTGAAGAATTAGCAAGAGCTATTTCTTTCGCGAATTTACCAGATGAAATTAGTGAGGAATTAATTTTAAAAATCAAAGAAAAGGAATCTAAAATTAAAACAAATAAAATCAACAACAATAATGATCTTGGAGGTTTGTCTGTTTTGAAGAAAGCGACTGATAAGCAAGGCAATTTAACAAAATCTTCCTTAGATAAATTTCTTTCTGAGGAAGGCTCAATCGAATCATCAAGCGAGTATTTAATTGGTCAGGCAGAGGTTCAAGGTTTCCTAATTAGGGTCAATGAAAATACATGGAATTGGCTGAGTTAAGTTCTTGACAGATAGTTCTCTCGGCGTGTTACTCACAGGGCCTGTGGGTTAGTCTGGTCTATGCTTGTTCGTTTGGGACGAACAGACTCTGGTTCAAATCCAGGCAGGCCCACCACTTAATCTATGAATGGCATGGCCTTATTCTCTGAGGGACATAATCGCTTCTTTATCAAAAAGACTAACTGAATTTCTGAGTGCATTTTCTTTTGTGAACCATTTTGCCTCTTCGATTTCTCCTTTTTTAGGTACAATGTTCTCAATAGTTATATTTGATTCTGTTTTGTATGTAAATGATAGCCAATTTATTCCTTCTAATGTGAAAATATTCTGTTGAACAAATGATCCATCATTTCCTTCTTTTAGATTACCTGATTCTCCCAAATTATCTGCTATTTCTATATCAATTCCTAATTCTTCTTTGGCTTCTCTAATTGCGGCAAGTCTAGGATGTTCTCCATAATCTACAAATCCTCCAGGTAAAGTCCAGCATCCATTGAAGAAACCTCTACTCGCTTTAGCCATCAATATCATACCTTGATTGTTTTCTATTATGACTTTTGATACAACACGATGTATTGTTCGATAAACAGACTCTCTGACTAAGGGAGAAACTGCGTTATCGCTAATTACTGAATCTTTCCATGCCCAATTCTCCGGCCAATCTATTTTCGGAGTTCCAATAATTACTCGTGCTTCATATTTTTCGAAATAAATAATATTCTCTCTCTTTTTTTCCCATTTAATTCCCATATTATGTACTTCTTCTACTGTCGGAAGTCGAATCAAGCTATCTGCTTGATTGATTCTGCCTAATACTGGCTTTTGGGGGCCATTACCATCATTATCTACTAAGAGCAACTTCCCATCATGTTCGAGGTAAAGATATTCATTCATTTTTGAGCCTTCTTTATTCTAATATCCAAGAATCTCGCTTAGTTGTGATTTATAGAAATTAGCAGAACCCTGTAGACTCTCCAATTCTTCATTTTCCAGATCTAATTCTACAATTTTCTCAACACCATTTTTCCCTAATAATACTGGAACTCCGATATAGACGTCTTCCAAACCGTACTCTCCATTCAAAAGTGCACTGCATGGTAACATCCTTTTACGATCATTCAGAACAGATTCCGCCATAATAGCTGCAGCACTTCCGGGCGCGTAGAAGGCACTACCTCTTTCCAATAATTTGACTATCTCTCCTCCTCCACCAGCGGTTCTTTTAGATATAGAATCTATAATATCACTTTCTAGTAATTGAGTAATGGGTATACCTCCAACTGTTGTATATCTTGGTAGTGGGACCATTGTGTCTCCATGACCGCCCAGAACCATAGCTTGAACGTCCTCGTTTGAACATCCGACTGCTTCTGATACAAAATGAGTCATCCTGGCGGAATCAAGAATACCTGCTTGTCCAATAACCCTTTTCGGATCGAAACCTGTTACTTTTTGCATATGATATGTCATCAAGTCTAATGGATTTGTAACCATTATAATTATTGAATCAGGAGCGAAATCCCTAATTCCAGCGCCAACTTGAGAAATAATTTCTGCATTTTTACCAATTAGATCTTCTCTACTCATTCCAGGTTGTCTAGGGAATCCTGATGTGACTACAACAACATCTGCTCCGGCAATATCTTCATACTTTGAGGTACCAGTAATTTTCCCATCATAATTCAATACTTGTCCACCTTGACTCATATCTAGAGCCTTGCCTTTAGCAAATCCTTCGTAAATATCCAATAGTACAATTTCTCCTAATTTTCTCTCGGCCATTACAAAGGCACATGTTGCACCTACATTCCCGGCACCGATTACTGCAATCTTTCTCGATTCTCTCACCATGAAGTCTTCCTCAATTGCCGTCCGTAGGTGCTTCATCCTTAGCCTTTAGTGAACATAAAACTCAATTGCAGGGAGAATATTCAATACTAAAATTAGTTTTCATTCAATAATGGAGTTGAAAGACAAACCCTTAATCGCAATCTTATTGATTGGATTTGTCCCATCTATTTCAGTAATATTTGGTATTAAAATTATTGAAGATGAATTTTATTCACAAATATTCTTTGGTTTGTGTAAAGCATGGATTTTCTTAGTACCAACTATTTGGTACCTAAGGCTTGAGAAAAACCCTATTTCAAAAAATACTCCTACAAAAGAGGGATTGAAAATGGGTCTAATATCTGGATTATTAATGTCTTTGCTAATTATCATTACTTGGTTTTTATTTTATGAAACATTAGACATTTCAGGGATGGTAGAAGTTTTACAATCTAATGGCTTGGATAATTTCAATCTATATTTTCTTGGTATGATTTATTGGATATTCATTAACAGCTTGCTTGAAGAATATGTTTTCAGATGGTTCATTACAGTAAAGTCTGTAGAATTATTTGGCAGTAATAATACTGGAATAATTTTTTCTGCTGCAATGTTCACTCTACACCATGCAATTGCATTACACTTGTTTGGATTTTTCTGGTGGCAAATAATTATCGCATCTTTTGGTCTTTTATCGGCTGCAGTAATTTGGTCATGGCTGTACATTAGATACCGTTCCATTTGGGTGTGCTGGCTTTCACATGCAATTTGTGATGTAGCCGTATTTGGCATTGGATACACAATTTTGTTCTAGAAAATATATACATTGAATCATTTTTTGAAGACATCCACCCGTTTCATTCAATAATCTGATTACGTTCGCTATGTTCAGCAACAATGAGCCTAGGCTCGATTTTGAAGATGTGGTAATATGAGGTTAGGAGTTTTGACAGAGCCAGACGGTGAAAATAGAGTTGCTATTGTCCCTAATTCGATTAAAAAATTGAATAAAAAAGGTTTGAAAGTTTTCGTTGAGAAAGGTGCAGGTATAAAATCAAATTATTCTGATTCTGACTATGTCAGTGCAGGGGCAAAAATTTGCTCAAGAGATGAAGTTCTTTCAAGTGAAATTATAATGTCAATCAGAATGCTAGAATCTTCAGAATTGAGGGAAGGAATGAACCTTGTTTGCGTAGCAGATCCATTCCGTCACCCAGATAAAATCAAGTCATGTATTGAATCGAATGTTACTCTTTTTTCTATGGATATGATTCCTAGAAGACTTTCTCGAGCCCAATCAATGGATGTAAATTCAAGTCAGGATAACTTGGCCGGTTACAAGGCTGTTTTGTTAGGTGCATCCTATGTTCCTCGTGGAATTCCAATGATGACAACCTCTGCTGGAACAGTAAAACCTGCTAAGGTTGTGATAATGGGTAGCGGTGTAGCTGGACTCCAAGCAATCGCTACTGCTAAGAGATTAGGTGCAATAGTTTATGCTTCTGATGTCAGGAAATCCGCAGCCGAGCAGATAGAATCTGTTGGTGGACGATTTATTGAGGTTGATGGTATGGATGACTTTGAGGATGAATCAGGTTACGCTAAACCTTTGACTCCGGATTTCATCAAGAAAGTAAATGACACAGTATGTGAGGTGGCCTCAGAATCTGATATTATTGTTACTACTGCAAGAATTTTCGGGCGTCCTGCTCCCATCACAATTCCTGCTTCAGCAGTTTCCAAATTCAAGTCAGGAACTGTTATTGTAGACATGAATGCTGATGTTGGTGGAAATTGTGAATTAACTAGGCAGGGCGAAATATTTACTACTGAGAATGGTGTAATTATTGTAGGGACTTCGAATTTACCTGGAACACTAGCAAATACTGCGAGTATGTTGTTTTCAAACAATCTTACAACTTTTATCAGTTCTATAGTTGAAGATGGTGAACTAATAATTTCCGATGATGATGACATACTGTTCGGTTCACCTGAGGAATCAGATTTCCATGTGCCAGGCATGGGTGGAGTTTTGATTTGTAAGGGTGGGGAATTAGATGCGAAACAAACTCGATTAGGAGGTGTACTTTGATGACTCCTGAACTATTAATTGGATCTATTACACTATTCGTTTTATCGATATTTCTTGGTTTTGAGTTGATCACTAAGGTTCCAGCAATGCTTCATACACCCTTGATGAGCGGTGCGAATGCAATTTCTGGAATTAGTGTAGTCGGTGCTCTAATTGGTGCTAATGTTGCTTATGATGGTGGAGAAACTCTTGTTTCTGGACTTTTGGCATTCCTAGCAATAGTATTAGCAATGATAAATGTAATTGGTGGTTTCGCTGTAACCAATAGAATGCTAAATATGATAGCAGGAAAAAATAAGAGAAAGGAGGACTAATTATGATTTTTAGTGAATGGGTCTCAATCGGTTATCTAATCTCTGCATCATTATTCATTCTCGGTCTGAAAAAATTAGGTCATCCGAGAACTGCACCAGCAGGTAACCAATTAGGTGCAATGGGTATGTTGGTTGCAGTTTTAACTACTGTAGCAGATATGCACATAGAAGGAGGGGCGAAATGGACTCTAATTATTTCGGGAATTTTAGTTGGTTCTGTAATTGGTTATATCATGGCAGTAAAAGTTGAAATGACAGGTATGCCTGAATTAGTGGCATTATTCAATGGTTTTGGAGGAGCAGCATCAGCATTGGTAGCACTATCTGAGTCATGGAAATATATTGAAAATGAAGATTTATTGTTACCCTCTGGATTAGAGTTAGAAGTTTTGATGGTTGCTGCTGGACTTTCTGCTTTGGTAGGTTGGATGACTCTTACCGGCTCGATTCTAGCTATGTTTAAACTCAAGGGAGGTGTAGAAGTATTTGGCAAATGGTTCAAAACACCAACTTGGGGTCCATCATGGTTAAATTTTGTCAAAGTTTTATTGCTATTTTCAGTTCTAACATTAATTTATTTGAGTATCTCAGATCCACGAGACCAAGAGATTTTATTTGCAATTATAATTATCTCCAGTATTTTAGGTGTGATTATTGTTCTACCAATTGGTGGAGCGGATATGCCAGTAGTTGTTTCTTTACTAAATTCTTTTTCTGGAATAGCAGCAGCATTTACAGGTTTCATCATCGGCAATAGTGTGCTGATTGTCGCAGGTTCATTAGTAGGTGCTTCAGGATTAATATTGACATTTATCATGTGTAAGGCGATGAACAGAACATTGCCAGATGTACTTTTCAAATCATTTGGTGGGTCTGAAAAAGAAACACTAACTCGAACAAAAGTTGGTTCCGATGCAGAAGAAGTTGCAATGATGGTTGATGGAGCGCAAAAAGTGATAATTGTTCCTGGTTATGGAATGGCCGTCAGTCAATGTCAACACCAAGTTAAGGAATTTGCTGATATTCTACAAGAAAGATTCCAGACAGAAGTCAAGTATGCAATACATCCGGTTGCAGGTCGAATGCCAGGTCATATGAATGTCCTTCTTGCAGAGGCGAACGTTCCATATGATCAACTTATAGAAATGGAAGATATTAACCCAGAGTTTCCAGAGTGTGATATGGCAGTAGTCATTGGTGCAAATGATACTTGTAACCCTGCTGCTAGAAGTGGAGAGGGTCCTTTGGCAGGAATGCCAATTATAGATGCTGACAAAGCAAGGACTGTCGTTATCATTAAGAGAAGTTTGTCTGTTGGATATGCGGGAGTAGATAATGACCTTTTCTACGAAGATAAAACTATGATGCTATTCGGTGATGGGAAGAAGATGATGAATGAGTTAAACTCAGCAATTAAGGAGTTGTAAACGATTAATTCAAAGGTCGTGGTAAAGCAACGGTTATGTGGTAGTCAACACTCGAAATAACATAGGTGTACTGTATGGCGTCCATCAACTCGAAAGCCCTAATCGTTCTTTTGATTATTGGCATGGCTGCAATCCCTGCTTTAGGAAATAGCGGCGGACCACCGTATCTCAATCAAGACGGCGATCCGACAGTCAAATATGGCTGTTCTTGCCATAATAATGGCGCGGTTTCAGAAAGAGCCGTTGTTATGATTACTAGCGTTCCAATAATGTATGAGTTGGGCGAAAGTTACGATTTTACAATCAAAGTCGCGGATTCATTAACACTATCTGGTGGCGATGGTAATTCAAAAGCCGGCTTCTTGTTATCTTCCGACTCAGTAGGTGAATTTTCCTGGAATGATGACCAAGATATTCGCATTGCTGCTGATACAGAAGCAGACATTTCACATAGTGATACAGATTCTGATGGAATCTGGACAGTTACTTGGACCGCACCTTCTAATGATAGTGGAACAGTAAATTTCTGGTTAGTTGGAAACTCAGTTGACGGTGGAGGAATACCTGATACTGAAGATTATTGGAATCTTCTTGCATTTTCTATTAGTCCACCTGGAACTATAGCTGAAGGTGAAGATGATGCCACATTATCTACGAGGACAATTTCAGTTGGAGATTATGATTCTTTATTCCTTCTTGAAGAAACTGATGCTGAGAAAGAAGCCAAGAGACAGGAGGCGCTTTCAATGAAGATTTATGAACAAGGTAGTATGTTTTATTGGTTCAGTTTAACTGCACTAATTGTAGGGGCACTCGTACAAAGAGAAATACTAGAAAGAAAATATGATGAAGGCCCTGAGTATTTAGCAGCAGAATTGGCTTATCCACAGGCATTGAGGCAATTATTTTTCAGTTTAATATCATTTGCAATTGCAGTTAGATGGTTAGCAGAAGATGCAGTGCTAGAATTCCCTCCCAGAGCAATTCTGGATCCTGAAGCCCAAAATGTCACAGATCTTACTAGTTTCGTAATCGGATTTACGTTCTTAGTTAGCGGGTGGTTCGCCTACTGTTTTTACCGTACAATTTTAGCTGCAAGGGCTAAACCTAAAGTTAAGGATTTACTTTGAAATGCAATCTTATTTGGATAAAAGAATGACATTCTCAGAACATTTTTCTGAGTTATATAAAATAATCAGGTTAAGTGCCTTAGGAGTAGCAATTATTTCTTTTTTTCTTTCATTTTATATTGATGATTTAATGAGTAATTGGTTGAATAGTCTTTCACTAGATCAAGACAATTTTTTATTTTCTGTATATAGTCCATATGATTGGATTGATACTAAATGGGCCTTATTACTTATTTTTTCTGTTGGATTAATATTACCTTATACTACTTTTAAGATAAGAATTTTTGCTTTACCAGGATTACATGATGAAGAAAAAAAATGGTTTTCTTTCACTATATTATTTAGTGGAATTATTATTCCAGTATTATTATACGTGGTTTGGTTTATAGCAATTCCATTTCTCATTAATTATTTCGATCAAATTGGCATGGTTCATGGTGGAGAAGAAATAGTGTCTGCTAGGTATGATGCTGTTTCAATAATTAGCTTAGGAATTGGTTTTTCATGGATTTTAGTAATTGGTGTTCTAACTACATTAATTCTTTCATTATCCAGATTTTTTGGTATGGTTGTAGATAATGAGTCAAGAATTAGGATCCGTATTCTATTAATTTCTTTTTCTCTAATTTTATTGTCACTTCCAAAAACCTATGATGGTTTAAGAATAATTATATCTTTGTTGACAGTTTTCTTCGCCGATTCCATTTCTCGACTAACACCAATTTTTGAAAAATAATCGAACAACGTTACATCGTATTCAAATCATAGTTAGTTTAGGGACATATATGAATAAGACGCGAGCAATTCTAGCACTCGCGATTGTTTCACTAGGCTTGATAGCAAATATTTATTCTGAAATTATTGAAGATTGGTTAGATAATAATATTCAAACTAATAATAATCATAATGATGAAATCTTAATTGGAATACAAGAAAATGAAAATTGGCTTGTAATTCCAGTAACTTTTGAAGGAGACATTTTCGATTCAGATAGGGCTGAAATTATTCTTGATAAAGAGAGTCTAGCCAGTGATTACATCACTCAAATTAGTGCTGGACTAAGCACTCTTAATACTACGATTTTGGATGATATTTGGATTTCTAACTATAATATCGGTTTTTGGGGTGAAGATGGAGACGGTGGTAGGGACTCTGGTTCAGATGGTGCTGGAGTAGATGATTTAGTAGAATCTGCTGTTAAAGATTCACTTTCAGGTATGGATTTATCTCCATGGGATTTCGACAATAATGGAATAGTGGATAGATTATTGATTTTACATTCTGCTAACCCGCAGGAAATTGGCGGTGGATCTAGTTCGATTTGGAGCCATATGTCTGGCCTGGATGACCCTATTATTATCAATGAATGGTCGATCAATCATTACACAATCGCTTCAACTAAATCAGGCGTTGGTACTGTTGTTCATGAAATGTTACATCAAATGGGTGCATATGACTTGTATGATGTACACAGTACTCTTCCAACAAGTAATTGGAATGGAATTGGTGAATGGGGAATTATGGCTAGTGGAAATTGGAATGACAATGGCAATTCTCCAGCTTTACCTTCTTCCTCAACATTAGAGTTAATAGGAATAAATAGGGGTATAAATGTAGATCCCAATATCGGCGGTAATTTCACTCTGAGTCCCATTTCTAATGGAGGAAACTATCTTTCTATCGAGACTGGACCCGGTGAATCTATAAAAATTACAAATAGAGGTGATTTCGGTTTTGATTCTTTTTTGCCTGGACACGGAATATTAGTTGAGTATCAAGATACCAATAATGGTGATACTGATAGCAACTTAGTTAACACTGATTCAAAAAATGCGTGGCTAAAAATAATTGAAGCAGATGGTGATGATGCTCTAATAAGAAATAAAGATTCAGGAAGTCCTGGAGATGTTTTTACTGATGGTAACTTCGGTAATATTAATTCCTCAGATGGTATGTTAATTTATGACAACAGAGGTCGTTTAGTTAGTTGGTTTGCATCTGTAGAATTTATTGAAGGAGGAGATTATTTAATTTCTATTTCTCCAGTTATTGAAACTAATATATTCGATGTTTTAACTCCTAGGCAGCCAGTGGAGTTGCTTTATGGAGAATCTATTTTTGTTGAAGTCAATAACGCTATTGACTGTGATTTTATAATCAATATCAGTACAAATGGAAATAGTATTATTCAAACCGTGGAATTATCATCAGGGACCTCTATGGTACCAATAATGACAATCAGTGGAGAATCTATGTCTTCTGGTAATGTCATTGGCACATTGGGTTGTGGTCATAATTTAAGAGAAATAGATCTAAAATGGCATAATGTTGGAAATCGAATTATCTCAGATGATTTTTTGTTATTAGTTGATTCCGATGAAGAAAAAACATACTCTCTAAAACTTGATCTCGAAGGTGAAAATTCAAGATTCTATAATTTGGAAATACAGGGTGCTGCATCAAGAGTGGCCAGTTTAGAATCCAGCAGTTATATCAGCCCTGGAGATGATATAGAGATTCATGTCAATCCTGAGGGATTGCTTATTCCTGGAATGATAGCCAGAGGAGAGATAGTTTTTGTTGATAATTTTGGGATTGAGTCAAGGGTCCCTTTGATACTGGAGGCGGAATCGACCTTCAATAGTAACTCATTATTATCATGGTTTTCGGAACCGGGGAATGGATTATTTATGATTAGTATTTTACTGGCTTTATCAATATTCACAGGTGGTTCTAGTACTAGTAAAAATGTGTTTCAAGATGAATCTGAATAAAATTTTATTTTTTAACAGGATTTGTCCATCTTGAATTTGTTGGAGGCCGAATTATTCCAAGATAGCTCCATAATTTTTTATTTTTCAAAGGTAGTAGCCAAATTTTATTTACTCCTGATGCTAATCTTGATGCTAAACAAGCACTCTCCCAAGTCATGATATTTTTTGAAGGATCTACAACTAGCCATGGGGCATGATCTGTACCAATTTTCTTGTCATAACATCTCCATTCTGTACCATATTTGAACCCAGGCCTTGGGTGTAAACCTCTTTCTAATAAATCAGCGAATACCTCTGTAATCTCTGAATAATCTTCCTTATCCTTAAACAGATACTCTTCTGCCACCTCATCAATTATTCTGCCATTTTGATAATCAATGCCAAGTTGTTCTGATGGCCATTTATCAAATCCGAAATATAAGGTCCCTCGATCAATCTTTATATTTTCAAGTTTTGAGATAAATATTTTCTCCTCCTCATTCGGAGGTAATAATTCTCCCATTGGATTTTCAGATGTGATGTTATAAGTTACCACCGCTTGCTCATTATCAACAATTAATACTTCTGCAATCCTATTCCTAGAACCTACATCAATTGCCCATATCAATAATTCATTCATCTCAATATACTCTGATGAATGGAACCAAATTACTTCTGACTCTGGTTTATCATCTCTTGGATGATTATTAGAATTCCATCTAAGGCCCCATGTTTTTTCATTGAAAATAAAATCCTGATTCTTTTGAAGATTTTCAGTTAAAATAATTTTGTTCCCTGGAACTCTTAATGCTTCTAGAATTATAGCTTCATTGATCAAATCTGGATTCTTTTCAGATTCTTTTTCCAACCAATTCTCACTAGGCCAGTCCAAGTGTCTGTGATTGCAACAAAAGATTACTTCTGCCGGGCTCAATAAAAGGTCATTATTGTTGATTCTACGCCCTATAGCAGATTTATTCCATAATCTTTCTTTAGCGGAACCCGAATAAATCCAACAGTCTTCGTACGGTTCCATATATCTACGAGGGGCTTCTTGTTTTCATGTCGACGGTTGCAAAATATCATTCATGTGATTATCCTCCGAGATGTGATAACATGAGTAAGGGGCCGACTGAAAGGAAAAAAATATTGAAAGATTTGAGAAATCTACTGAATGAAATCGAATCTTCCAAAGTCACCCTAATAGGAGATATAATGCTAGATAGATACCATCATGGTTATTCTGATAGGCTAATTTCTACAGCTCCCGCACCAGTGCTTAAAATTCTACGTTCTGAGGAATCACCAGGTGCTGCTGCTCATATCGCTAGAGGTCTATGCTCCCTGGGGCTTGATGTATCTGTATTCTCTTCTGTTGGAGATGATAGAGAGGGTGAATTCATTAAAACTCAGTTTCTTTCTGATGGAATTCCTATAGATGGAATTGAAACAATCGAAAATCGTCAAACTTTAACAAAAATTAGATTTTTTGGAAGTCGTCAAAGTCTTCTTGAGAAATCTCAGATTTTACTTCAAGCAGATAGAGAACCTTTAGATGAATTGGACATAGAAGTTAGTAATAGATTAGTTGAAATGACACTTAAATCAATTCCAGACAGTTGTGCATTGGTTATTTCAGATTATGATAAAGGAGTACTAACAGACGTGGGCGCTCAAAAACTTATTCAATGCGCAAAAACTCATTCAATTCCATCTATTGTTGATCCTAAATTAACAGGTCTTGAAAGGAGTCGCGGTGCAACAGTAGTTCTTTTTGAGATAAGAGGTCTAGATTTACTTAGAAGACGATTAATGCTTGAAACTGCAGAAGAAACTGCTTCTAGTCTGATAAAGAAGTATAATTGGGAATCAATGATAGTACTGGGAGGAATTGATGGAGTTACTCTTTATGAAGCAGATGGGAGCATAGAATTTATTCCATGTTCTGCCCCCTCACCTTCTCAGCAAATAGGGTTACATGATGCAGCTGCAACCGCTCTCGCTGCTGCACTTGGTAATAAATTCCCAATGAGTTCTGCCGTAGTACTAGCAGCAGCAGCCTGTGAATGCGTACTTTCGGCTCAAGCGAGTCATGATTTTATCAATCGTAGAACTCTTGGTTTATGGTTAGATGAACTATTGTGGCAATTGCAGATATCTGATAGATGATTCGAACATTAAAGGATTGGATTCAATACTATAATGGTTCTCCGACCAAATATGAGAGCATTAATAATAGGGTTGTTTTCCTTATTTGTTGTTATTTTCTCTATTGATTCGGTAGTTGCTGAATCCGAAGATATCGATGTATCGATTGGATTTGATTTTTCATTCGGTGAAATCATTGAAGATGAAAAAATAATTTCTGGAACAGTTGTTAGTTCTGAGGAAGAAATTGAAATTTCATGGGAGATATACAATTCCACCGGATTCAAATATAATTGGGGAATATTCGATTCTGAATCCGAACAACTCACTCCTTTGACTGATGAATATTTTTCAATGGATTGGGAAATGATGATTGACTCAAATGATTATTACTCATGTTCATGTGAATTTAAGGTTAGTGTTAATTTTGAATCAACTATTATTTCTCAAGATACAATGCCCTTTTTCATTTCGAATGAAAATTACGCCTCTGATTCTAATTATACAATGCTTATAGAAAAACCATTGAAAAATGATTGGGTAAATGGAAACCTTTCGATTGAAGCTAAAATTAGCGATATTTCTGGAGAAAATCCTTCCAATGCTCAGATTTTTGTCAAGCGGTATGTCACTTTCACAGAAACTTGTGATCAAACTCCACAAGTTAATATTGAGAATGAAATCCCTCTATTTTTTGACGATGATAATTCCTTTTCTCATGAAATAGACACGGAAAACAAGCCTGATGGATGGTATGAATTAGTAATTCTTATACCTAAAATCGATGAACCGAATAATGTAGAGTTTTATCAGTGTTTATCATTTAAATTGAATAATTTAAGCCCGACTATTTCAATTTCAAGCCCACCTACTGATATTACAGAAGACTCTTCTATGTTGATAATTGATGCTTCATCTTCTGATGATCCAATTTGGTCTGAAGAAATATTATATTTTATTTGGACTTGTACTAGTTCAAAAGACAATAATATTATTGTTCATGAAGGATTTAATGCAGATTCTTTCGAGTTAGATAGCAGTATTTCAGCAGATTATAATCTCAAATTAGAGGTAGTTGACCAAGGAGGTTTATCTTCAATTATTGAATATAATTTTTCCATTTCTAATCTGGTACCATCTTCTAAATTAATCATTAATGGAGTTCCAGTAACTGATGGTGATGAAATTAATCTTGAAAACCTAAATCCTATTTTGTTGGACGGCTCAAGTTCTTTAGATACTGAAAATGATTTACAAGGATTGAGATGTATTTGGTCCATCAATGGAAATGTGCTGTTCGAAGGTTGTGAGAATAGAGAATTAGTTTGGCCGGAGAATCAAACCAATGAGAAAGAACTTGTATTGAGACTTGATGTAATGGATGATGATGGGGAATCATCATCTCAATCAGTCAAATTAATCAATCCTAATATTAATGATCAACTACCATATCCTTTGATTGTATTATTCATATCTTTTCTATTCCTAATTTCAGCATTTTTCTACAGATTTAGAAAAGATTCTGAGAATACCTCTATTCCAAAATGGTCCAAAGGAAAATAATGTATTACACAGATAAATAAGAGGAAGCCACCTCGAAAACATATGGGTGTCATAGGTGAGCTACCATTCTCAATAGGAGAATATAGGTCGCGTCAGGACAGATTCCTATCAAAAAATATGGAAGATACATTAGTTTTAATCCCCACTAATCCAAAAAAGATCAGATCTAATGATACCTCTTACCCATATCGTGCTAACTCATACATGATGTATTTGTGTGGATGGAATCAACCAGAAGCTGTATTCATGGCTTACAATGATTCAGGAGTTTGGAAAAGTTGTCTTTTTGTACGTCCTCGAGATACGGTAGCAGAGATTTGGGAAGGCCGAAGAGTAGGGACTGAAGGTGCAAAGAAATACTGGCCAATAGATGAATCTTACCCAATCGATGATTTGGAAAAAATAATCCAAGAAAAAATTAGTGTTTGTAATTCTATTTCTACTATTCAAGGTTTTGATAAAAAACTAGACACTCTAACTAAAAAATCCAATTTACAGATTTTAGATGCCACCAATTATCTTGATGAATTGAGAGTTATTAAATCTGATGAAGAAATTGAAATAATGCATAAAGCAGCAAAATTAGCTTCCGATGCTCACATAGAAGGAATAATCAGAACATATCCGGGAATAGGAGAATGGGAAATTCAATCAATCATTGAATCGTATTTTTCCAAAAATCAAAGTTGTCCAAGTTACAGCTCAATTGTTGGAGGTGGTGATAATGGAACAATATTACACTATAACTCTAATAATATGATAATTAATGATGGCGATTTAGTACTAGTTGATGCTGGTTGTGAAATTTCAGGTTATGCCTCTGATATTACTAGAACATGGCCGGTGAGTGGTAAGTTTTCTGAAGCACAGAGAGAAATATATGATTTAGTTCTAAAGGCAGAGAAGGCAGCAATTGAAGCATGCGTGGTTGGTTCTCCATGGAGTGCAATGCATCACGCTAGTTCGAAGGTTCTAGCACAAGGATTGATTAATTTGGGTATTCTTGAATGTAGCCTCGAAGAAGCATTAGGTAAAAATTACGATGGCCCTTACAGAAAATTCTTCATGCACGGGACCGGTCATATGTTAGGTTTAGATGTACATGATGTAGGCGGCGGAAGACAGGGGGATAAAGGGCCGGAGAGGTTACTGGCCCATGGTATGGTATTAACAGTAGAACCTGGCCTATATTTCGGTAGTTGGAGGTCTGATATTAGTGTCCCAGAGAGGTATTCTGGAATTGGTATTAGAATTGAAGATGATGTTCTAGTAACAGATGGGGGCCCGATTATTTTAACATCTTCTTGCCCAAAAGAAATTTCTGATATAGAAGATTTAGTTGGTCAAAAGAATGAGTGATTATTGTGCGTGGCTGGAAAAAAATTCTTTCTGAGCAATTATTAGATGATGCTGGTAGGCTTTCAGTTGAAGATGCTACTATTCTTTATGAAGAAGCAGATATAAATGATCTAATGTATGTATCTCTTGAAAGAAGAAAAAGACAAGTACCTGGAAATTTTGTCACATACTTGGTAGATAGAAATATCAATTATACGAATATTTGCACTATTAATTGCCAATTTTGTTCATTTTATAGGCCTCCTGGACATTCTGAGGTATACACTCAATCATTTGAGGAAATTAGTAAAAGAATCTCTGAACTAGAAGATATTGGTGGTTCAAGAATCTTAATGCAGGGAGGAGTTAACCCAGATTTAGATCTCGATTGGTATCTTCATCTATTATCACAAATCCGTAATAAGCATCCACAGATATCATTAGATTGCTTCTCTCCTATTGAAATTGAAGGTATTGCAGACGTCTGTAATCTATCAACATTTGAAGTTTTGACTAAATTAAAAGAATCTGGTATGCATGGTCTTCCTGGAGGTGGAGCTGAAATGCTAGTTGATGATGTTCGATTAGATATTTCTCCAAAGAAAGGTTCTGCAGATAATTGGCTTAGAGTGATGTCAGAAGCACAAGAACTAGGGTTAACAACATCTGCAACAAATGTTTTTGGTTTTGGTGAAACTGAACGCCATAGAATTCTTCACATGGAAAGAATTAGAGATCTTCAAGATGAAGCGATTTCTAAAGGAAGAGTTGGTTTTACATCATTTGTAGCATGGCCAGTGCAATTAGAGAATAATTCATTTGGAAAGAGAAATCGAGGTAGAAATAGAATTGAATTAGGGGCAGGTCCTGTTGAATATCTACGGCATATTTCTGTTTCTCGATTATTCTTTGACAATATTGACCATATCCAAGCATCATGGCCTACTATGGGGCTTGGGGTAGCTCAGATGGCGATATTGGCAGGAGCGGATGATGCAGGCTCGACTATGATGGAAGAAAATGTAGTATCTGCATCCGGAACAAAGAAAACATTGGCTAAAGAGGAAGAGTTACAGAATTCTATAATTAGATCTGGTTTTTATCCAGTAAAAAGAGATTCAGACTATAATCATCTTAACACTGAAATAATGGATGAAAATGAATTAATTGCTGAAATACCTCTACAATATTAATAATTTGAGAGCTCTAACCTTCCACTTCTAACTGGTAGATTTTTTATTTCTATTTTATGATGATAATCTTCCATTTTTAGTGGCCTTACCCATTTCATCCCAGTTCCATCATTATCTAAAAACTCTATAATTAATTCCCAATGAACTGCAATTAATCCAGAATATATTGAGCCTGGCCATAATTCATCGGGTCCTTCTAATAATATTTTTTCCTGATTTTCTTCATCGGAAAGATCTACCCAATTCCCTGGTTGTAAAACTCTCATTGGCTCTAACATCATCACTCTCCTATCTGCTACATTCATTGGAATTGATTCACCAACTCCTGTCCCTAATTCTTCACTTGAAGCGATTCTTCTTGCCGGTAGTGCGGTTGACATCCCGGGAATGGTTTGTTCTCCTTCTTTTTTACCCTGTGATTCAAGTATCATTTTTCTTTCAGGTACTGCAATTCCGACTTGTATTCTCCCTCTAATAATTTTCAGATTTTTAGGACTTTTAATAATAGTAATTTCAATTTTATTTTCACCTTTTTTGATTTCAATATCAGGTGATTCTATTGGCTCTGAAATAATTATATTCTGTCTTTTTATATCTCTCATATTAGCAATCATTCTAAAAATCATTGGAGAGACAAATATTGGGAATGCTACGAATAAAAATACTGGATAATCTAGTTCTCCAATTCTAACTGAATAGTTTAACAATTCTAAAATGGGATTAATAAATTCGATATTACTAAGTATAGGTGTCAAGGCTCTTAAAAATAATGTTGAAATCAGAATAATTACTGCAGGAGCGATCATTTTTCTTGCTTTGTAGTGCATTGGATCTGGATCAATATACCAACCATTCCGAGTTCTCATTAAAAATGGAAAAGTCTCCTTTGAAACTTCGCCTGATATCATTTTTAGATGATCGTCATCATCATTGAGTTTCCTCCATTCTACGAACCACTGATCTTCCCTTCCGATCTTAAATGATCCAGGAGGTTTATTTTCTGATTCAAGAATTACTTCTATTACAGGAATTTGACTGGGAATCATATCATAATGCTCGAAAGGAGGATAACGTATCCTTTGAACAGATTTTTCCATATCATTAACTCCATAAAACGGCTTTGATGGCCCTTCCTGCAAGTCTTCTAAATTCCGGAATTTCTTTTAACATTTTAGTTCCTAATGGAATTGGATTTTCTATTTCGCCAACATCATTAATCATTTTTATTACGTCTGGTTTAGCCCAGACTTTGAATATTTCTTCAAGTTCATTATCGCTGGAATGTGAGAGAAAAGCGTCTCTTAAAGCTCTAGCTCTAGATTGGGATTTTCTCATTTTATCAATTTTTTTATCAATCTTTGATAAGCTAATTTTGTCTAAATTATCTATTTTGATAAGATTAGCAAAATCTTCTGCTATAAGATCAATATGAGCAAAACCGGGGCCAATTCCTCCACCAGTTGTTGGTTTACAGATTCCTGCGGCATCTCCAAACAGAGCAACTCTTGTAGAAGTTGTTTTCTTTAAAATTCCACTTGGAACGGAACCGACGAATCTTCCAACTTCTCTACAGTCTTTGAATTTATATGACCATCTACTATTATTCATTAATTCATCTAGTAAATCTTCACAGGATTTTTCTCCAATATATTTAGTTTGACTCCAAACACCTACTCTAGCGGTTTCACCTGAAGGAATTACCCAAGCGAAAAAGCCCGGGGAAATATCAGATCCGGTATACATATCGAGTTTACCTTTTTTCCCATTATATCCTGAAACCTCAATTTGCATCCCTATCATAGTTTCTTTTGGTTTACCCATTCTCAAGGTTCTTCTAACCCATGAATGCGCTCCATCAGCACCACAAACCACCTTCGTGGTTAATTTTTTGATTCCGTAAGGTGTTGAAATTTCTACTTCCACCTTTTCTTCATCAATCTTTAAATCAATAGGTTTACTTGATAACCAAATATCTGCACCGGATTTTACAGATTGAATAACAACTGCTTCATCAAACAGTTTCCTACATACAGACCAAGTACGAACTTTTTCTTGTTGACCTATTTCAACTAAGGTTCCTTCTGGACTGTATATTCTCGCTCCCCAAATAGGAGTTAGTACGGTATCGAATAAACCAACAGATTCCATTGCCTTTGGATTAACTAGACCTGCACATTGAAATGGTCTGCCAATTTCTGCGTGTTCTTCTAGGATAAGAATTCTTAGGTTCTCTTTCGCTAATTTCCGGGCTAGATATCCTCCAATTGGTCCCGCTCCAACTATGATTGCATCATAGTCGAACTCATCCATAGTTAATTCAACAGGCATACCTTATTGATATCTTCTAAAATTAATCTCATTTCTTGCGAGATTTTTTATTTTTCTTCATTACGGTATCTATTATCTTACTAGCATCTTTCTTAGTTAACTCTTCAATAGAGACAATATCAGCTATTGAAAGAATATCACTCAAAGGTAATTCTTCTCTTGTTGCTATTTTATTGATTAGCTTAACTTGCGATTCAGTTGCTGGTAATAACTGGCTTTCATTAATTAATTGATCAATTACTTTGCTTGCTGTCCCATCCTTACCACCAGTGAGATCATTTATGTCGTCAATACTCACAATCTTACAAATATCCTCTAACTTGTAACCTAATTGATCAGATAACTTAATTATTAAATTCATTTGTTTTTCACTAGCTGGAAAATCTCCGCCCTCTTTGATAATTAGATCCAGTGTTTCTCTCATCTCATCTCCAGTTAATTCATTAGGTTTTTTACCTTTGAGATAATTTGCTAATTCATTTTCATTCATATTTTTCATTAAATTATTTAGTAATTCTATTTGTCTTTTAGATGGTGTACTTCTCTTCTTTGTTTTAGCATTTTCATTAATAATAACAAATTTTTCTACAAAGTCGTGCCAGATCTTGGGAGCTGATTGAGAACTATCTTCAATGGTATCTAGATTTGATTCCATTTTCGCTGTAAAATCGGTATTAAATAATCCCCTACTTTCTTGCTCATTAAAGAATGGTACAACTTCTAACCACATAGTTCTCCCTGAGTCCGTTGGAATTAGTGAACCACTATTATTTTCTACATATTTTCTTTTGTTCAATGTTTGAATTGTTGAAACGTATGTGGATGGCCTACCTATGCCAACTTTTTTCATTTGTTGAACAATCGAACTTTCAGAATATCTTCTTGGGGGTTTTGTTTCATCACTAACTAGTTGTGGGTTCTCATTATTGCAAATGATTCCCCATTTGGCGCCTTTTTCGAGATTGTTATTTGGCGGTGTTTCAATTATATCTTTCTGATAATCATTGAATACAACTTCCCAACCAGGATGGGTTCTCCATGAAGCAGTTCCGGTAATTTTTTTATTGAAGTTTTCAGTCTTTGCTTCAATCCTTCTCGTTTCTCTGATAGAATTTGACATTTGACTTGCAGCAAATCTTGCCCAGATTAATTTGTATAATGTTTTCAAGTCTTGATTCAAATCTTCGGTTAACTGTGCAACCTCAGGTCTAGTAGGTCTAATCGCCTCATGAGCATCTTGAACATTATTAGTTCCTTTTTTTGCATCAGGTCCAAGTACACCCTTTCCAAGAAATTTCTCTCCATATTTGTCTTTAATCAATTTCTTTACTATTTCCCTCGCATCCTCATTTGTTCTAGTAGAATCTGTTCTAATATACGTCACATGCCCTAAATTGTATAACTCTCCTGCAATTGAACTTGTTTTGGAAACAGACCATCCTAAAGTTGAACTCGCTGCTTGTAACATGGTATCTGTGGTAAATGGAGGTTTAGGACTTCTGCTACTTTTTCCTTCCTTAACTGAGACAATTTCAATATTCTTATTTTTATTGAGTATCTCTATTGATTGGTTAGCTAATTTTTCATCAAAGGTTCTATCCGGAAAATGCTTACCATCATCATCTAACCATGCTTCAGAATCATTCTTTTCATGAAATCTTATCTTGAAGTTAACATTATCGATCTTGAAATTCACACTATGATAATTAATGGGTACATGTTTCTCTCGCAATAATTCTCTTTCGACAATGAATCCTAAAGTTGGTGTCTGTACACGTCCCATGGATGCTAGTTTCCAAGTTCTAGAGAATCTAGAACACTCGAAACCAACTAGTCTATCCATAAATCTTCTAACTTTAGCTGAATTAACAAGTGCGGTATCGATATCTCTGGCCTCATTAATAGCCTCATTAACCGATTTCTCAGTTATTTCATTAAATGTAACTCTTTTCTGTGAGTCAAAATCTGAAAAGATAATACTGAGCCTCCATGCTATAAATTCTCCTTCCCTGTCAGGGTCGGTTGCAATATATATTTCATCAACATTAGCTTTTTTAGCTTTTTTAATCATATCCTTGATCTTTTTCTCAGCACCAGGAGTCCAACCCCAGGGTGGCTCTGGAAGCGTTCCTTTTTCTGATTCCCACATTGATTTTGAAGAACCTTTACTACCTTTAGATGGTAAATCTTGGACGTGACCACCACAGGCTTGGACTATCCATCCTTTGCCTAAATATTTCTTCACAGTCTTCGCCTTAGCTCCGGACTCAAGAATCATCAATTTCATTTTTCTCAACCATCACTTTGTCAATAACTTTGCATCGACCAATATTATTCGCCGCAGAATACAACCTGTATAAAGTTGAGTCAGAACAGTTTGATACAAGGCGCGCGCGCACGTAAGCGCGCGAGGCCAACTAGAAATTTTGTTTCCTAGAAAAGCCCTCATCCCATGGTTCAGAAGCGGCAGGACCTGCACAACCTACACAGCCAGGATAGCCGGCTCTACCCAATTCAACAATGTGTTTTTGCAGAATACCCCATTTTTCCGGTCCGCCTTTTATCCACACCGTTTCTAATGATTCAGGTGGGTTTTGTGAAATAATTCCATTTTTAGAATTCATATTAACAAAGAAGATATCTTCTGATTCAGAAATTTCTGTATCTATTCCAAATATAATTTTAGGTGCCTTATCCGATAATTCTCTAGAAAGAGACTCAATTTCATGTTCTAACTTTCCATTATGGATGATTTTAATACCACTAGATCTGAGTATTCTTCTTGCTAGCTCAGAGATTGCAGCATCCCCCACAGAACCTCTCATGACTCTCGGATAGTGCGTAACGCTTGAAGAGTGTCGGTTCACCGGCTTCACTGTGGGAATGCCATATCGAATATTTGGTAGGCCGTTATTGGGCCTAATAGATTCTGAAAGAGCACATGGTCTAGGGCTTTCTTCATTAGCAAAGTTGGAGAAGAGTTCATTGGGGAGAAATTTACTAAGTAGTTTTTACCAATCACCTGAATTACCGTTAGATGTTTTTGGCTTATCATTTAATCATCCTCTAGGTATAGCAGCAGGATTTGATAAAAAAGCTCAAGCTTTATCTGCATGGCCTTCGCTTGGATTCTCATGGATGGAATACGGAGGCGTTACTAGATTTCCTCAAGATGGAAATCCCAAGCCAAGGATGTTCAGGGCTAATAAAGAGAATGCATTGATTAACAGAATGGGTTTTAATAATCCTGGAGCTTTAGCAATTAAGGAAAATTTAATCGATAGAAAATCAAAGGGTTTATGGCCAAATAATCCCGTTGCTGCAAACATTGGTCGTTCAAAAAAAGTAACTAATGATGAAGCACCAGAGGATTACTCATCCACTCTTGATATTCTTTGGGATTATTCAGATTTATTCGTATTAAACGTGTCTTCGCCAAATACTCCTGGGTTGAGAGAATTACAGGAAGCAGATCATTTAACTAGCGTATTAAATTCATGTAATTCTATTAGGGATAAAAAAGGTAACCACAAACCATTACTACTGAAGTTTTCTCCAGATATGAGTGATGAAGATTTGATTAGTTCTGTAGATATTGCTGTTAAATCTAAAATTGATGGTTTTGTAGCCACTAATACAACAATTTCCAGATATGTTCCAAAGAATTCTCAATCTAGATCGGCTTTTGCTCAATCCGGGGGTCTTTCTGGAAGGCCACTAAGAAAACGTTCGTTGGAAGTTGTTAATTTATTGTATGAACATACAGAATCTAAAGTTCCAATAGTTGGAGTTGGTGGTATTGATTCTGTTGATTCTGCTTGGAATATGATTATATCCGGTTCTTCATTAATTCAATTATATTCCGCATTAGTTTTCAATGGTCCTTCAGTTGTTTCAAAAATAATCAAAGGCCTAAAAATAAAAGTCAAGGAAAATAATTTTTCTAATATTCAAGAGGCAGTTGGTTCTAAACACACTTGAGAACACAAACCTCATGAGTGAATTTAATTTGCGACGTATATGGCTACAACTAGGTTTCGCAGACTTGTTGTTGTAAGTTTGGGATTGGTTGCATTAATATCTCTAATGTTGATTAGTGTAGATCCTGAAGTCCAGTATACGGTTGACGAAGTAATGGAGTCTCCAGAAGATTTCACTTCAGATGAAATACATCTTAGAGGCACTGTTCTTGAAGGTTCGGTAGATGATGAATTAAAAATATTTATTTTATCAGGAAATGATGAAAGTGCTCAGTTATTTGTAGATATTTCATCAGTGGCTTTACCTGATGGTTTTGGTGAAGGATATATGATAGCAGTCAAAGGAGATTTAGTCAACGTAGATGGTAAATGGACAATTTCTGCTAACTCAATCCAAACCGGTTGCCCCTCAAAATATACTGCTGAATGACATCTTTTTCTTCTCCAATTAATTATACTATCTTGGGGTTTGTTTAAAATGGAGCGATAATCACGCATAGATGGGCTAGGGGGAGTGTTGACGTGCTCTATTATTCACAAATCGTCAATAATGGTGACCCGAAGTCTGAGGGCGGCGTAAACGAAGCATCGATGACCCATTGGGTGACAGCGACACTTCGCCTCCAAGAGATGCAGGTTGGCATGACGGACTTCCGGAGGGAATTTCGAAGTGTCTTATACCCGGGAACCAGGTCAGGCGCGGAAGCGAGCAGCCCGACCGGGGATGCTGGATGCCTTGGAATAGCGGAGTTGAGGAGCTCAATGAATTTTCATCGTTGGTGACGAACGTCCACCGAAGACATGCCCACAATTATTCAATTGATATTTTATCTATTCCACCCATTTCACAAATTATATTAAAATGTTCTTTTGTAACTGGTTGTACAGACAATCTGGAACCTTTCATTAGTAATTTCATTCCTTCTAGTGCAGGATTATCTCTCATTTCTTGTAAAGAGATTGTTTTCTTTAAAGCAATTACCGGCTCGATGTCAACCATCATCCATCTAGGATTTTCTGGAGTAGCTTTTTCATCAAAATATTTTGATTCTGGGTCTTGAGCTGTGAAATCAGGATAACCTTCTTTACAGATTTTGGCTACTCCAGCTATGTGAGGAGGTTTGTAATTCGAGTGATAAAAGAATACTAGATCTCCCAATTTCATATCATCTCTCATCATATTTCTTGCTTGATAATTTCTTACTCCATCCCAATGTGTTCTTTTATCTTCAATTAGTTTCTTCCATGGATAAACGTGAGGTTCACTCTTCATCAGCCAGTAGTTCATAATAGTCCCAGTCAGAAGAGGTGAATGAAACTGTCGTCACCAAGCATCATCCGATCTACCAATAATTAGAGTCGCATCTATAGCATCTGCCTCATCTCTTTCTATCGCTCTTTTTAGACCAGCAGTTTTTACCATCCTAGATACCCCTCCAGTTAAATTTACATTTGATTTAACCATTATTGAGTAAATTGCTGGTAATAATATTAGTGCCGATATTGCTGCAATTATCAGTAAAACAATTATTACTGTGATAAATGGTTTGATTGCTGGAATATTTATTCCAAAAGCGCATGTCATTCCAGCTGCTGTGACAGTAGTTGCTTCGAATAAACTCATTCCGGTACTTGCACATGCGGATTTGATAGCTTCTAAATTTCCACCTAACTCTCTAACTCGGTTAGCAATATGTATTGAAAAATCAACTCCAACACCAACGAGGATAGAACCTATCATTACTGTTACAAGAGATAATTGAACACCGCCTGCGTCCATTATCATCCATTGCATAGCAACAGTAAATCCCACGGGGATAGTTGTTAGTAATGAATATAGAATGTCTCTGAATACCAGCCCTAGAGTTATAATTGTGAATAATAAAGCAAAACCTAGAGAACTCCATTGTGAACCAACAATTAGATTGTTCACTTCGATAGTTACTGAAGCGACGCCAATCAACTCAGGAGTCCCAGTAGTCCCTCCCAATCCTGAGTTTGCAGCATGTTTGTTAACTAAATTTGTTGCAGTTTCTGTACCAACAACATCCATAAATGGCATATCAATATAGATTAAACTACTACTGTAATCACCCGAGATGAACAACTCTCTCATCTCATCGGTAAGGCTATTATAGAAAACATAAATCAAAAAGTTTTGAGCTTGTTGACCACCTAGTTCTTGTGCATCAAGCGTATCCAAAGTTCTCCAGAATGAAGCATTACCTGATTGTTCATTATCAAATATCAAACGACCAACATCTTTGATTGGATCTGGAGCGGGAGTGTCGTCGATTAAATCAGCAATAGGAGCACCTGAAAAATTGACTGAAACGGCTATTGCTTTCATTAAGAAAACTATTGACACAGCTGTAACTTGATCAACCTCTGCACACTGTCCTTCAAGTTTTTCTATGGCCTCTAATCCACTAAATGGATCTTTGGCTGTAAGGTCAGTTATTTCAGCAGTAGCTTGTATATCTTCTGAAATTTTCAAGAATCCTGGTTGTCCTGACTCAAATTCATCACTGTAAGTTTTCATTTTTTGTACAGCCTCAACATCTTGTGGAGCCATCTCTAATAAGTCTAGATTTGACTCAACATTTTCTCTTGATATACCTGCTGAGAAAACCATGGCAATAATGAATAGAACCAATGTTATCCTTGTCCATTTGACAGGAACTGAAACAATTTTCACGAATAATTCAGGAGGGGGGTGTGATGGTTTCTTTAAATCCAATAATATAGTTAAATTCGGTACCATTAACATAGTCATTACATATACAACTACAATTCCAAACGCTAGAGACCATCCGACAGTTTGTATGGGTGCCATAGGAGTAAATGTAAGGGAAATGAATCCTATTATCGTAGTCACTGCTGATAGGAAAACAGCCCTTCCTGTTGAATTCAATGCTTCCTCCATTTTTTCATTAGGAGTCCCTTTAGCTTCCGCATAACGATTTGTAATATGTAGTCCGTATGACACTCCAAGTGCTAGAACAATTGGCCCAACTATGATTACAGTCATGGTGACTTCATAATTGGACCAGCCAATAATCCCCATTGTCAAGAAAACAGAGCATAGTGTCGGTAATCCAGAAATTATGAGCACTTTAATTCCTTGAACTAATCTAAATCTACCAGTTTGTAACAAGTCGCAATGAAACAGGAATAGTGTAATTGCAACTAGTACAACACCTACCGGAAAAACATCCCAGAATAAACTAAATGATTCTTCAGTTACTGCGTTTGTAATCGGAGCAGGGCCTGTAAGTGTCATCTCAAGATTCCAAAAATCCCAGTCAGTTTCTCCGTCTCCATCACTATCAACTTCACTTAATTTATTGATTTCATTTTGTGTCTTTTCTATCATTTCCGCGACATTAGCATCACTAGAAATTCCCATGATAATTACCGCTCTGTTCCATCTAGAAATTCCTGTTTCATTATCTAGATTTTGATCGGCATCGGGTCTGCCAACATCTCTAACAAGTTTGTCTAGGGCATTTTTTGGCATTTCTCCTAATATCTGGTCAACTCTTTGTTGTTCGTCAGGAATAGCATAATTACCTAAAATATCTTGTTGAGCGTCAATTGTTTCATTTATCTGATCAGAAAATTGCTCCTGGCCGGTTGATGCTGCTACACCGGATGCGAATGCTTTAGCTACTCTAACTGCACTAGAATTAACTTCTTTAATTACAGCAGAAATAGATAATACGTATATAATCTGATCAAATTCTCCTCCATCATTTCTGTTAGAATTCATGGCACTTTCCATAGCATCTATTTGTTTAAGAATTGGAATATTTGTTACATTATAATCGTCAGATTCGACATAAATAATCATTACATTAGTTGTCCAATCTTCTTCTACTTCCTCAATCAGTAAGGATACTTGTGAACCATCTGGAAGGTAAACTTCTAAATCTCCATTTACGTTCATTGAAGAATCTTCATTACAAAAACTTGGATTGAAATCTTTTCTACAATCTAAAGCTCCAGAATGCATTGTGAAATATCCTGTAAATAACAAACAGAATACAATAATTACCACAGGGAATTTTACTAAAGCTTGAGTCGCAGTTAGTCCTGACAACGATCTTCTTAATTTGTTAGGTGATTGAATTAACGCTTCTCTAATGCTATTAGAATCAATATTCTTCATTCGCTCTTTATACGAATTTTTCTCCGAAGAATTAGCACTATTGTCACTTCCTTGAATGGTCATGTCACTACCTCTCTGTATGTCCGTGTATAAGGAAGGGACTTCAACCCAACGCTTCTGTATCCTTCAAAAGTTCATTTCAACTATGTCTTTAGATTGGCAATAGTCAAGAATAAGTTACTACGGGGTAGTAGCGTAAGGTCAGGGCGATTCTCATGGGTAAACCAAAAATCACGGATAAAAGATGGTCCATTGATCTTGAGAAAAAAATCCAAGAAGATCACTATGGTGATTCATATAATGAAAGATATTCTTTCAATCCAAATACAGATAAAGAAATTTTTGTTATTGATACTCCTCCTCCCTATCCTAGTGGGACTTGGCATATCGGAGCAGTTGCTCAGTATAGTATGATAGATGTCATTGCTCGCAGTCAAAGATTGTTGGGTAAGGAGGTATATTTCCCTTGGGGAGTTGACCGTAATGGGATCAATATCGAGTTTACAGTTGAGAAAAAAACTGGTAAAAAAATGAGGACCTTTGATAGAGGAAACTTCATTGATATTTGTAGAGAAACCATTGAAGAATATACTCAGGCCATGAGAGAAACTGCTTGCAGAGTCGGGTTATCATGTTCCTTTGAGAATGAATATCTAACAGATTCTCCTGAATATAGATCTGTTTCTCAATCGATTTTCGTAGACTTGTTCAAGCAAGGAAATATTGTGGAAGATCTTAGACCAAATATCTACGACCCTGTTGAGGGGACATCTATAGCAGATGCTGAAGTTCAAAGGATTTCTAGATCAACAAAACTTTGTGACATAATATGGGAAACAGATGATGGAGAGAGCGTGGTAATTACCACAACAAGGCCGGAATTAATTTGTGCCTGTGGAATTGTTTTAGTTCATCCTGAAGATACCCGTTATTCTCACTTAATTGGTAAACAGCTAAATTTACCTCTTAAAGTTGGAAAACGCAGTAAGAAAGTAATCATAGCATCTCATCACTCTGTGAAGATGGAATTCGGTTCAGGAGTGTTGATGGTATGTTCTTTTGGAGATCAAAATGATGTATCTGTATTCAGAGAATTTGGTTTAGATCCTTTTGTAGCAATCAATCTTAAAGGAGAAATGACAGATATTTCGGGTCCCTTAACTGGCTTGTCTGTAATTGAGGCTAGGAAAAAAGCAATTCAAATTCTAGAACAAGAGAATAAATTATCATCTATTAAAGACCACCAACAAGAGATTCCAGTTAGTGAGAGAGGAAATAATCCTGTTGAGATAATATTGCTGAAAGAATGGTATGTCAGACAAACTCATGTTTTAGATCGTATGAATGAGTTAGTTTCAGATATTAATTTCATTCCATCCAGAAATAAGCAATTCCTTGATGACTGGATGCAAAATATCTCAATAGATTGGCCAATTTCAAGAAGGCGTTGGTACCATACAGAAGTTCCTATTTGGTATAGCGAAGACGGTACAAAAGTTGTCGTCCCTCCTTCTGGGAATTATGTTCAGCCTTGGAGAGATTCTCCACCCGAAGGTTCCGAAGTATTAGATCGGGAAAGTAAATTGACTCTGGGATTATATGAAGAAATGAAAGATGAATTAGGTATATTGACAGGTGAAGAGAAAGTTTTCGATACATGGATGGATTCCTCGAATTCTAACTTATTTGTATCAGGATATGGCAAGGATCAAGAATTATTTGAGAAGGCTTTTCCAACGTCATTACGTCCTCAAGGTAAGGAAATTGTCAGGACATGGTTATACTACACCTTACTAAAAAGTGCCTTGCTATTAGATAAACCTGGATTCTCGAATGTTTGGATTGATGGTTTAGGAATGGATCCTTGGGGGCGTAAAATGTCAAAATCATTAGGCAATGGTATTGATGCAAATTCTGTTCTTGAGTGCGGTTCAGGTGGTAGAACAGGTTCTTGGAAAATTAAGGGTACTGACGGGAAGCAAATTCAACTTAAGGCAAATAAAATTGGTAGCGAATGTTTCAGACTTTGGAAAGCATGCGATGCTCAAGTTGGAGATGATTTCCATATTAATCCAGAAGAAATTGAGGCTAAATACTTTGGAGTTCTAACAAAAATATTCAATGTAGCTAGATTTGCTAGCCAATTTGAAGTTCCAAATAATCTTTCGTCTGAACCAGAAGATTTAGAGATTGAAGATAGATGGATTCTTTCTGAATTTAGTCAGATGATGACTAAAGTTGAAGAATCTTGGTCTAAAATAGATATCTATAATGCCGGCCAATCAATAAAGAATTTTAGCACAGGAGTTTTCCCTAGTCACTGGCTCGAGATGGTTAAATCACGCTTGTATGATGGTGATCAGGCTGCAGCCTGGACATTACATAGAATTGTAAGAGATGTATTAACTTGTTTAAGCCCAATTTGTCCCTTTTTCACTCATTATCTTTCAACTACTCTATATGGGACAAGTTCAGTTGACATCAGAGAGTTTCCGGATATTATTAGTAGTCAATCTGAATTACTAGATTTAACTAACTCTGTTATAGATTTTAATTCTGAAGTTTGGAAAATAAAGAAAGATAGTGGTATTTCTTTGAATACTGAAATTTCTGATATTGAAATCCCTGAAGAACTAATCATTCTTTCTAAATCATTGATTAGGATGCATAGGTTAGTTTAATTCAAACTAGTTTCGGGCTTCTTTCCGTTCAGAGATTCAATTACCAATGCGGCCATTTCTACGCCAATTCTCGCTTGGGCTTCTTTTGTGGCAGCTCCGATGTGCGGGGTCCCATGAAAATTTTCATGTTCGAATAGAGGGTTATCAATGGCGGGTTCGTTTTCAAATACATCGAGAGCTAAACTAGATAATTTCCCATTTTTTAGAGCTTCTAGCGCTTCATTTTCGTTTATGATTCCTCCTCTTGCACAATTTATCAAATGGTTTCCACAATGGATGCCATCATCTCCAATTCCTGGCATTAGATCAATCTTAGATGAATTAACTAAATGATAGGTTTCTTCTGTAAGATTACAATGTATGGAGACATGAGTGCACATTCGAAATATGCTCTCAACATCGCTGTGTAGCATACAATTATTTTTCTTTGCTATTTCTTTAGGTACATATGGGTCATATGCATGAATATTCATTCCAAGTGCGTTAGCAATGTTACCCACACCTTGGGCAATTCTTCCATAGCCAATTAGTCCCAAAGATTTACCTGATAATTCTGTACCAACTAATTCCTTTTTCGCCCAGACGCCATCTCTCAATTTTCTATCAGCTGTAGTAATATTTCTACAGGATGCTAATAGGTGAGCTATGGTTATTTCAACAACACTTCTAGTTGATGCCCTTGGAGTATTACAAACAATAACATTATTCTCACTGGCTGCTTCTATATCGATATTATCGACACCAACCCCTGCTCTGCCAATAAATTTTAGACCATCTCCATCTCTAACAGAAGCCTCAACCACATTCCTATCTAATTTTGTAGCACTTCTAATGACAACGGCATCAAATTTCGCTAAAACTCCATCAAGAAGTTGTTCTCTAGAGTAGTGTTTTTCGATAACTTCATGACCTTGATCTGTTATCAATTTGATAGCATTTTTATCCATACCATCTGTTACTGCTACTCTACCCATAACACTTCTAGTATAACTTACCCAATCAATATTGCGAATGTAACTAACTAACCTCAGTATTCATAATAAGTCACCTAATGCGCTAAGTCAGAGGTAAGATAGTATGAAAGAAACCAACATTAAAAATGACGAAATTTTGTTAGTAGATGGCCACGCACATTGTGATGGTCCTTGTGGCGTATATGATCCTGCAAGTGCTCGTGTAGCGGCTGAAGCCGTTCAATCTATGACAAAGAAAATGAATACTTTAGAGAGCAATCATGGTGATTCTGGAGGTAATTCCGCGGCTTACATTAATACGATGTCGAGATATGCTGCAATAAAGGAAGAAGAGGCACAGAAGTGTAAAGATGAACTTCTAGTTCTCTGGACAGACTTTTTCAAACCTCAGCATTTAGAATCAATTCCAAATCTTCATGATACTTTCTGGCAAGCAGCTAAACTTTGTTCTGCTTGTAAAGCTGAAGTTTCTGAGCAACATGCTCAAGAATTAATGGATGCAGTTGAAGCCATTCACAATATGTTTTGGGCCGCGAAAGGCCGTGAAGTACCATGGATTCGCGCTTCATAGACGTCAGAGTGAAAGGCGACTCTATGTGGCCAACTCTTGGTGATGGAGAAATAGTACGTTTTGAAAAAATCAATGATAATCCAGTTTTTGTTAATAGTATTGTTTTGTTCAAACATCCATTTAAGAAAGATTTCAATCTAATTAAAAGAATTTCATCAATAAATGGTGAGAAAGTTTTCTTAGTCGGAGATAATCCTGATCCAAATGCTTCCGAAGACAGTCATAATTTTGGCCCGATAGACATTAAGGATATATTCGCAGTTATGCTAGAAATAACTTCTAACAGCAGCCATCTTCTCTCATTGGAGCTGGATTAAAAGTAATTTTATTGACATTCGGTGTATTTTGAAGTTTTTCGATAGTTTTCCTAAATTCTGATGCTGTTCCTTTACCTTGCATAATATCAACACAAGTGTGACTATGCTTGAGACAACTATGACTACATGAACTAAATTGTATACCCTCATTATGTCTGATTTCCATTAACTTATTTTCTACACCATGATCATGTTGGTAATAGACTATCAAATGACCTTCAAGAAACTCATCATCGGGCATTGAATTTAGTTCGCCTCTCTGTTTAATATCCGAATAATATAATGCAGCATCTCGGAGGAACCTACTTCTATTCTGGTATCCTGACTTTTTGATTATGTTTTCTAGATCATTTGCAAACGTTTTGTCAGCACTGAAAGTTATGATTTGACTCATGTTTTAACGGGTAAGCAACCATTAATAATAATTTCCATTTATGTATTTATTAAGATTTTTTAAATAGTTAATAGCATCCGGAGCGCCATGAATAACACAGTGAGAGCTCTATCAGTTAGTATGATTTTGATTCTATCAAGCCTAGCAGGATGTCTATCAGATGATGAAACAACAGTTGTACCAGATGAAAATAATTTAGATGATTTGGTAATTAATTACGGTACTGTAATGGTATCAACATATCACGTAGGTGAATTAGTATCTGCAGTGGCAGGAGATAGTGTTACTTTGGAATACATGAGCCAAGATAATATTCCTGTTCATGATTATGAACCATCTGCTGCGGATTTAATTAGACTACAAGAAGCAGACTTATTCTTCTATCATGGCTTGAATCTAGAACCATGGGTTGATTCTACTCTTTCATCTCTGGGTGATGATGCACCACCTTCTTACATGACTCATACTATGCCCTCTGGTGAAAGCGATTTAGCTTACGAATCAATGCTTGTATCTGACTTGTGCGAGTTAATGACCGATGGGCCATTCGAGAGCACCACTCTCGGAATGATGCATGATGATCATGATGACCATGACGACCATGGTGACGATGACCATGATGACCACGGTGACGATGACCATGACGACCATGGTGAAGATGACCATGATGACCACGGTGACGATGACCATGGTGACGATGACCATGACGACCACGGTGACGATGACCATGATGACCACGGTGATGATGACCACGATGAGCACGATGACCACGAACACGCTGAAGCTGAGATGGCATTCGAAAACCCAGAGGCTTGCCCTGCTGACACTAGTATCCAAGTATTCCACATGGAAGAGGGAGAGCACATTTTAGAGTTTGAGTCAGAGCATGACGAAGACTTCAATATGGCTGTACTCAAGATGCTTGGTGGGCATGCTCACCATGACCACCATGGTCATGGTCATGGGTCTGGGCCATTCGAGTGGGCTGGAATCTTTGAGATGAATGATGCCACGCACACATGGTCAATGCAGAAAGTCGACGGTGACTATGCA